>Ga0247843_1005826_pt1 | contig 16698 bp, 11 predicted proteins | sample LaCruzMarch2017__FD_192420 | JGI IMG/M metagenome (GOLD analysis project Ga0247843, IMG submission 192420) | Freshwater microbial communities from meromictic Lake La Cruz, Castile-La Mancha, Spain - LaCruzMarch2017_8m | ecosystem: Environmental > Aquatic > Freshwater > Lake | place: Spain... | reverse complement strand
CTACACCAATGAAGAATCCTTTAAAAATAAGATCTTACAAAGGTGCGGCTTCATAAACTCACGAAACCTGAATACCAACCAATGGTTCTGGCATATACCCACACCCCACTGATTGATAGAGAGGGATAGAGAGGGGAGGGGAATAGACCCACTTCGGCGTTCCTATCAAAAACTTCAACACTTTATTGAACCTCATCGGAGATCCTAAACCACGAGGGCTCTGCATTGGCTTGGCATCAATATCGCAATCCCGATCCGCACCACCAACCCGGAAACATCGGAGGATCCTTTGAAGAGTTTTATTTTAATCTTGGCTTTGGCTGCCGCTGTAACTGCACGTGCTTCTGATCAACTGAAAGTCGAGGGGCAAGTCGAAGACGTTAATACTGCCTCCGAAAAACCTGCGGAAAAGCCGAAGGTAGTCATTGATATCAAAAAAGTGAATGCGAATATTGAGAGCATTGTTAGGCGAGTCAGTGAGATGAACAAAGATCTTATAGGCTCTGCCGAAGCAAAGCTCAAAGAATCCGACTACATCATCCGCCGCACTTTGATTTTGACCTTGGCAGCTAAAGGTAAAATTTTTAATGACCTTGGCATTGAAGCTCAAATCAGTGATTTGAACATCGTCGGCAATGGTCTCTTGGACACGGCAAGCGTAAAAGCTTCATTGGCAGTGAATGGATATGAGCTTCTTAAGAAGGCTTTATCTACTCCCAGAAAGTCGGACGAGCGGACTTCACAGCAAGTCATTTCGGAAAACCTCGAACGAGGCAAAAAAGCTTGCGAAGCCATCGATACAGTCACTGCAGAAAACGTTTCTAAAAAAGGCTATACTTATTTGGAATGCGCGATCAGCTATCATTTGCTGAACTCAACTAATTTTTCTGAATTCCTGGTCGGCGTAAAACCATTAGCTGATAAGTTTAAAACAATCGCCAACGACAGCTACTTTGAAACCTTGAAAGCTCAGTACGGCGAAGCCGGCGCCCGAGTGATCTACTACGCATTGACTCGCAACAGCCTCCAAGTGTGCACCAAGGAATTGTTCTCGACTTGTTTGGGACGCGAGTACCTCTATGCAAGCTTGAGTGGGAATACACTTTTCCTCTCACGCGTGGGCGGAAGCTTGATGCTGACTGAAAAGAAAATCGAATTATCGATTTCTTTTTACTCCATTCGGGCACTGACCAATGCTGCTGGATCTGTCTTTGGTAAAGAAGGCTTTGATCCTTTGAAATATCAAATCTTGAAAGACATCCAAGAATTGAATGCAGAAGGAATCGAGCTCGTAGCAAAAGAAATTCACCAAGGCGTGGGCTGGCTCCGTACAGAGCTCGAACGCATTGGGTTGAAGTAGTAACAAAAGGGTCAAGGGACTCTTGAATCAAGGACTCTCATTTATAAGGTTCGGTTTTGAGAGTCCTTGTCGACGACTGCTCGTTTCTTCGATCGCAGCTCCGGTTCTCCTAGTCTCGGATTGTTCAACTGAGGCCTTCCATGTTTCTTCCATTTGAAATTGCAATATCTTGCTAACTCCACTGGAAATAAAATTACAAATCCAGCCGGCCAAAAATTTTTAATCCTTCAGCGGAGCAAACAGCTAAAAAGAAAGCCCTAACGCTTCGAGTCCCGAAATGTTAGGAGGTGCCTTTTGATGGCGGCGGCGCTGATTCCGTGGAGGTCGTAAAGCTCGTCGGCTAAATAGGCGCTGCGACCGAATTCACCTTTCACTCCCAGAGTGTGAAGGACGAAGTGTTCGCCGGTTTGGATCAGTTCCGCAGACAAACGCTGGCCAAAGCCACCGATTTCTTGGTGATCTTCGATGACGACGCCTCGACCGCCGGAAGATTGAAGCAGAGCTTTGATGTTCTTCACATCCGGGTGACTCATTGCCGAAGCATGACAAACCTGTGCGGTAATCCCACTTTCTGCCGCCAGTGCCGCAGCTTCGATTGCCTGAGGCACCATGGAACCACAGGCGATCAAAGTCACATCGGCTTTTTCATGTCGAACCAAAATCTGCGCTTCGTGCAAACGATATTTCACATCGCTGGCGTAAGAAAACGGAAAGTTTTCTCGTCCCAAAAAGAAAAAATAACTTTCAGGAACTTGACCCGCGTGGCGAGCCTTCGCAAATTCTTGAACTGCCTGATAAACCAAGGCGTCGGCTTCGTCACGACAACTGAGGGTAAAAACTTTGACATGAGGAATGCTCATTGTCATCGCTAAGTAAGAGAGGGCCTGGTGGGAAGCCCCATCCGCCGCGTCTTGAAAACCCGTGTGAGAATAAACTGCGATCATCGGAGCTTGAGACAATTGCGCCATCACATGAGGAAGCGCACCCTTTGTCACTCCAAACTGAGCAAAGGTATCGACGATGGGGATGGCTCCCAGTTTCGAAAAACCAGCCGCGACGGATACCATGTTACTTTCAGCGACACCGATATCGATGGAATCTCCAGGAAATTCTTTTCGAAATGCAGCTAAACCAGTTGAACCAGGCAAATCTGAAGTGATCGACACTAAAGGCAATCCTTCTTTTCTTGCGCGAATCAAAGCAGAGGCCACCCCAACTTGAATTTTATCGTTCGGTCCATTTAGGACCGAAACTTTTTTCGGCGCAGGTTTAGCCTTAGACTTTTCGATGCCGATGACTTCTTCGATCCACTGATTAAAAGCGGCGGGATATTTTTCCCCAGCATAAATTTCAGAAAGAAATGCAGGAAGTTCAGAGGCACTTTTCAGAGGAAACCCGTGGCCCCCACTGGCCGAAGCCGCCGTCTTGGCTGTACCAATTCCTTTGATTGTTCGCGCATGAATCACCACAGCTTGTTTAGGATTTGCTTCAGCCGTTGTGACCGCCATTGCAATTGCATCAAAACATTTTTGAAGATCATTCCCTTGAGGAACCTCGATCACTTTCCAGCCCAATGCCGAAAGGGACTTAAAAGTGGGTTCCATTGAAAAAGATTCTTGATCAATGCGGCCCGAAAGCTTGGTGTTATTATCTGAAATGATCAGAACAAAAGGATTCAGCAGCCCGCGTGCGGCCATTCCTGGAACTGCGGCCAGTGCCTCCCGCGCTTCGCCTTCCATGCAGGCGCCATCGGAGATCGTAGTTATTGTGACACGTTTTTTTCCGGCATGAGCATCAGCCAGTGCCAACCCCATAGATTGCGGAAATGCAGAACCCAAGGGACCGTTACTTAAGAAGACTCCTTCAGGGAAAAGATGGGATTCACCATGACCCGTCAGCGAACTTTCGATGGAGCGAAACTTTTTCAGGTCATCGATTGTTAAACCACCCCAAGCATAATTCGCTCGCAGCGCATACAAACCATTTTCACAGTGCCCGGCATCGTTCACTAAATGAAAATGATTGAACCATTGAGACTGCGATTTTTGCGCTCGCCAAAAAACATAAGAATGGAGAGCCGACATGATCTCAGCAAAGGCAGCGGGACCACCGTAGTGAGAGGCTGCTCCCCCGATGACTGCGTTCATATCCATCAAAGATACGAGGGCTCTTGTTGAACGCGGGTCTGCAGCCTCGATCACTTGCCCTTCAGGACCCTTCAAGTTCACAGAAAAGAGAGGCTGAGTTGTTGGAGTTCCTGCAAGGGAATTCGAACAAGGCAATCTGCTGGCAGGAGCTGCTGCTGTGCCCGATCCTGCACCACTTGAATTTTCTTTTGATGACGGGGCTTCTCCCACTGGAACCTCCTTGAACCTAGGAATCGACTTGCGTAAGCTCTTCTTCCAACATGAGAAGGAAAAAGTCCAAATGAAAGATTTTTACCCAGAAATTGAACCTTACCAAACGCACAGGCTCCAAGTCAGTGATTTGCACAATCTGCATATCGAAGAAGCAGGAAATCCAAAAGGAGTCCCCGTCATTTTCCTTCACGGCGGCCCTGGCGGTGGCATTATGCCTAGTCATCGACGTTTTTTCGACCCCAGCCACTATCGAATCATCCATTTTGATCAAAGGGGCTGCGGCAAAAGCACTCCCTTTGCAGAGCTTCGTGAAAACACCACCTGGGACCTCGTGGAAGACATCGAAAAAATCCGGGAGTTTTTTAATATCAAGCAGTGGCATGTGTTTGGCGGAAGCTGGGGCTCCACACTTTCACTCGCTTATGGCATCACTCATCCCGAACGCTGCGCTTCATTGACCTTGAGGGGAATTTTCCTTTGCCGCCCTTCAGAAATTCAGTGGTTCTATCAGGACGGGGCCAGCCATATTTTTCCCGATTTCTGGGAGGCCTATCGCGAAGGGATTCCTACCGATGAGCGCGGCGATTTCGTAAAAGCCTATTACAAGCGTTTGACTTCAGAAAACGAATCCGTTCGCATTGATGCCGCACGCAGATGGAGTCAATGGGAAAGCGCCACGTCCTTCCTCCATGTCAGCCCCGAAAGCATCAAAGAAATGGAAGACCCAAGACACGCACTGCCCTTCGCGCGCATTGAATGCCATTACTTTATCAACAATGCCTTTTTCAAAACGAACAATTACCTTTTGGAAAATATTCAGCGCATTCATCACATCCCAGGCTTTATTGCCCAAGGACGTTACGATGTGGTCTGCCCGGCAAAGAGCGCTTGGGAGCTTCACAAAGCTTGGCCGAAGTCTCGCTTGACCATCGTGCCCGACGCGGGTCATGCCGCAGCGGAAACCGGCACCCGGTCGGCGCTGGTTGAAGAAATGGATCGACTGCGCGACTTATCCATAAAACCTTAAATTGTATCGGAGCTTGCAATGATCGAAACACAAAATGTAAATCCAAAGAGTCATCCCGAGGATCCGCCCGCTTGGGATCTGTCGACAGTTTATAGCTCGGCAAGCTCACCGCAGTTCCAACAAGATCTGGAAATAGCCGATAAAAGTTTGGTCGCCTTGCAGGAACAGCTGAAAAATGCGCTTTCGACTGGTTCTGAACACAGAACCTTTGACCCCTTTTTATTTCAAAGCTGCTGGTTGGCCGCTGAGAAAGTGCAGCTTCTCCTCCAAGATATGGAAACCTATCTTCACTGCGAACTCTCAGTGGATTCCAGTCTTGATCAGAATCGATCTTTGCTTTCACGAGTTGAACAACTTCAGTCGCGTCTCAAACAAGTAATCCGGCCTTTGGAGCTAGCAATCCAAAAAGCTCCGACAGATTTTTTTGAAAAACTGGTGAAACTGGAAGGCCTGCAGGGCTATGAATTTCCTTGGCGCGAAGAAAGAAAGCACAATCAATTTCTGCTTTCCGACTCTGAGGAAGTTTTAATACAAGCCCTCAGCGGCAGCGGTCATCAAGCCTGGGCGAACCTCTACACGGAACTCAGTGGAAAACTGCGCAGTGAGGTTGAAATTCCCGATCCCAAACAAGCTGGCGGTAAACGCAAAGAAGTTTGGGGCTTGGCTCAGGCCTTGTCTCGAACTTATAGCTCGAACGAAGAATCCCGTCGCCTGGGTTGGGAATGTGCTCAAAAACTTTGGACTGATCATCAGGACACCTCGGCTGCAATCATCAATGCCCTCGCAGGCTGGCGCTTGGAGCTTTGCCAAAAGCGCTCCCAAAGCTCCCCTGGCCTCCCTATGGATTTTTTGGAAATGCCTTTGCGGCAAAATCGCCTCCAGCGAGCTTCTGTTGAGGCCATGTTCAAGGCTTGTGAACAAAATCTTCCCACCACTCACATGGCCATTCGAACATTAGCAAAAATATTAAAAAAGCCCGCTTTAGATCCTTGGGATCAAGTGGCTTCAAGTCCCATATCTGCTGCAGCAGAACCTCGCTCATTCAAAGCGGCCTTGGGTTTGATCAAAGAAGCCTTCGGCCAAGTGAGTCCTGAAATGGCGGACTTCGTCAGCATGATGGAAAAGAATCAATGGCTGGAAGGCCGAGTTCTTCCCAACAAGGGCACCGGAGCCTATTGCACGGAATTTCAAAAGACGATGGAGCCTCGGGTATTCATGACTTACGACAGTTCTTTTTCGAACATCGTCACTTTGGCTCACGAACTGGGACATGGTTTTCATACTTGGTGCGTGAAGGATCTGCGGCGCGGGGAGCAATCCTATCCAATGTCTTTGGCAGAAACTGCGAGTGTTTTTTCCGAGACTATTTTCCGGGATTATCTTTTGAAAAATGCACGCACCAAAGAAGAGCGCATTGAATATGGCTGGAGCGATTTGTCCGCGATGGCCGGTTTTCTTGTGAACATTCCGGTGCGTTTTAATTTTGAAAAATCATTCTATGAAGCCCGCAAGGAAAGCACCCTGAGTGCAACTGAACTGTCAGAGCTCATGGATCGAACTTGGAAGCATTGGTATGGCGATACTTATTCACGCTCGGACCGCATGTTCTGGGCTTGGAAACTGCATTTCTCCATTGCCGACCAAAGCTTTTATAATTTCCCTTATACTTTCGGTTATCTTTTCAGCCTCAGCATCTATGCCCGCCGCAAAGATCTCGGCAGCCGGTTTTTTCCAACCTACGTAAATATTTTAAAGGATACAGGCAGGATGTCCGCCGAGGCTTTGGTGCGAAAACACTTAGACGAGGACATTCAATCCACTGCTTTTTGGCAGCGCGCCTTTGATTTGATTCAGGAAAAACTGAAGGGCCTGCAGGATTTGGCCTAAGTTTTTGATATAAGCGTTTTTTATTCTTTGAATTGAAACATTCGACTTGAACAGTCTTCGAGCGCTGTGCTCAGATCTCAATCAGTCGCGGGCACTAAACTTAAGTCCCGTGACGACCGTGGGGGGAAGGACTGGGAGGGGCGTAAGCCCCTCCCATTTCTGTAGGAGCCCAATCTAATTATTGCCCCGCAGCGAAAGATCCCTTAGATGGATGGAATCACGGAGGCTCCCTTGCACCTGCTATTGTTTTTTATTTCGCTCACCAGCCTTATTCATCCTGCATTTTCGGCCGAACAGGATGAGGAATCTTCATACTTTCCAATGATCATTGGTGGACAAGAAGTTTTCCCCGGTGATCCACTTCTTCCAAGCGCAGTGGGCATCATCGATCTTGAAAAAGGACACCTGATTTGCACAGGCACTTTGGTGGCTCCAAATGTTGTGCTCACGGCTGCACATTGTACAAAGCGAGACCCTAGAGATCTGGCAATCATTTTCTCAAGACGAGCTCCCCTCAGCCTACTCGACGCATTCAGTATGAATCTTCAGCCCGTTGTTTCCGGCCGCGTTCCAGAAGTTTGGAAAAAACTAAATCCCACAAACCCCAAAAACTGGGGTGACATCGCCCTGCTTAAATTTCAAGGCGAGGCTCCGCAGGGCTATGCTCCTGCTTCCCTCTTAACTTCGCAAAAAGTTCTTCAAAAGAATATGCAAGTCACTGTGATCGGTTTTGGCGTCACCGACGGCAGAAAAGGAAAGACTGCTTCGACTCTTAGAAAAGTGCGATCACAAATCCATCAAGCAAAATTCTCTGAAACAGAAATCACTTTGAATCAGAATTCCAAAATCGGTGTTTGCCGAGGCGATTCCGGCGGACCCCTTTTGATTGAGTGGAAAGGTCAGCAATGGATCGCTGGAGTGACCTCCCGAGGCTTGGGCGGACCGAGGGGAGCCTGCGAAGGCCTGTCTATTTTCACTAGCACAGCAGCACATATGGATTTTCTTCTGAGCGGTCTTAAAGAGTTTCGCGAAACGGAAGCAGATTATGCTCCGATTCAACAGCCCAAGCTCTGAAACTCAATCCTCGACAGATCGCAATTCAAATATCATGATAGACCCTTCGGGGGATTCCTATGCAAAAGTGCTACTGTTGTTCAGGTGAAAATTTTGAAAACTGCTGTCAGCCCTTTTTAAAAGGCGAGAAATATCCAGACGGCGCCGAAAAACTGATGCGATCGCGGTATTCTGCGTATGCCACACGCGAGCTTTCATATCTTGAAAAAACAACTGATGCCCAGGCACTTGGCGATATGGACATGAATGCCAATCGAGAGTGGGCCGAAAAAGCTGAGTTCACTGGACTAGAGATTTTATCAGCAACTGAAGATAAGAATAAGGGCCTCGTTGAATTCAAGGCTCACTTTAAGCTTGTCGGTGCTGATGAAGTTCATTCCCACCATGAGGTCTCAACTTTTCGAAAACAAGCTGGTATTTGGTATTTTCGAAATGGTCGCGTGATTCAGCCCAAAGCCTAACTTCGCGATGAAAGAGGATCTCGATGAGCTTTGAGTGGAAAACAATTCTTACTGTAACTGTCGCGGGATTTTTCATTTGGATATTGATCTTGGTCGGACTTGTAAAAGTTGATCGGAAACTTTTATCAATGAAATTCGGGCTCCTATCTATATTTTTAATTAATCTTAGTCTTTCTGCGGCAGCATCAGTTGTTCAGCTTGTGATTTTGAATTGGCTTAACAATTTGTTCACTGGTTTTGGTTTTGGGTACGCTATTGGATTTGCAATCGGAGCTTGTGCCCTTGGAGCGATCTCGTCGTCGGTTTTTGCGACGGCACTAGCTAAAAAGAGGCGACTCGATGGAATTAATAATTCATAGAAGCCAGTGCCAGCCAGCCATTCAAGGATCTTTGCTCTGCAGGATGATGAATGAATTGAGTGAGTTTAAAATATCCTGTTCGGCCTTTGAGCTGTAGCCAAAGATTTGACTCCGACGCCTGATAAGAATTTTGAGTCATGTTAAAGCTCTCAAGAATTTCCAAGCCAAGCTCAAGACGAAGCAGCTCATTGAGTTGCATGCTGGTCGCAAGCAGGCCTCGTTTTTGATCCAAATTCGTGGCTCCAAGCAGGTTGGCCGCGCCTAAGGAATAACTGTCCACAGAAATAGCCAGATACTTTTCAGAGGAACGAATCCAGCGAAGCTGTGTGCGCCAGTGGCTGCCAAAGTGAAATTCAGCAAAGCCATCGATCAGTGAGCCGGAAAAATTCTGTTCAAGGGGTCGGGACTGACGGCCGGTCTCATAGATAACATTGGCTCCAAAAAGAAAGGCTCCAAAGCGCCCGGACCATTGCAACTGTGGACTCAAAAACTGAGAAGCGAGGGCCGCAGCTTCAGCTTTCTCATTGAATTGTACAAGTTGAAAGGCGCTCGTGCTATCGCTCCCAACGGCAAAATCATAGCCATAACGAATGAGGTCGTAGCTCGAGAATCCATCCAAAGCGCGTCGTTCCCTCTTGTGAAAACCGAATTGCAAAAGATGCCGAGACCACCGGAGCTCCGCGAATGTCTGCGCTAAAGGCTCTGCCGAAAAGGATCTCGGGCCCAAAAACAGGGGCTGGTTCCAGGAAAGTGGTTTGATTCCGGCTTCCAAATAAGCCGAGGAGTTCAAATTTTTCTGTAAGATGAATTCATAGGCGCGAAGCTGAATGTCCTGTTTCCGAAAAGATGGTGGACTTGAATCCATGAGTGCTTCTGGATCCACAGAGCCGAACTGTAAGAGTGGCGTGACTTGAAGATGTAAACCCGATCCAAAAGGATGATGAAAGCGGTGATAAGAATGAAAGCGGAAACATTTGCTCTTTGGATCAGTGATTTCGCAGTAGGCTAAATCCAAACGATGAGCAAACTTTGTTTCGCCCCACTGATGCTCGGGAGCCAAGACTTCATAGGAGTTTGGATAAATGGAGCGAAGCTCCTCAGCTTCGGAAGTGAGCTCCTTCCAATGTGCCACTTGCTCCACAGAATTCGGAGCGAAGAGTGGACGAGTCGCCGAAAACTCAGAAATGCCAAGTCCTTCTGGAACAAGTATTTGATCACCATCAGCCATATCCGCCTGCACAGAGCCCTCAAGAACGCAGATGTTTGTCGTGGTGACTCCGACTCCTACGAAAAATTCGGTGCCACGAACACCGGCCACTGCGGTGCGAGTTTTGAAGTTGTATTTTTGAGCCTCGCCTTTTTCTATTTTTGCCCGCAAGGCGCCAAACTGCACCTTTAAGGGAACTTTATTTATTGAGTCTGAAGCTTCCACGACGAGATGGGACTGCGGAGCTACAATCAGCTTTGAGCCGTTTTCGACGAGTATCACCCTTCCATTGTTGGGGGTATGAACCACATCACCCGGCACGAGTTCGAAGCCGATCTTTGCGGGCAAGACCTGGTTGGATCGAAGAATTGTTGAACTTTTGTTTCCAAAGAGGGCTCCGACCTTCCAAGCCTGAGCTTGGTGAGCTAAATAACTGCAAGCAAGAAAAACGAAGATCTGGTGACAAATGTTTTTTCTGTTCATTTCTAGGATGCTATCTTTTTTTTCCTGCCATTGTCCAGGTGACCCTGAGTTAAGGATCGACCCAGATTTGGCTGCTGATCATGTTTAGAACCGCTGGACCCGACTCCGGTTCGGCCGGACTATACAAGCCAGCTGGGTGAAAGATAAACTTCGAACATGAAAAGTAAATTGCTGGTCATTCTGATCTTTTGTTTATCTTTGTCAGCTGAAGCTCAAAGTACAAAACGAGGCCCTGCTTCGACCATTGCGCCAAGCAACTCTGGAACTGAGGATCCTGAATTTGCTACGGGTCCTATTGCAGAGCCAACTGCTCAGCCAGTGGAGGATCTTCCTTCTAACAACAAACGCAAGTTGGCACCCGCGCGTGTCAGTTTATCGGATCCTTTCCTTCCAGGCTGGAAATCAAGAGATTTTGTTCGTGCTTTCGGATTCAGCGCAGGTCTGGTTGGGTCGGGCAATGCCATTGTCATTGAAAACACACCGGACGGCGAAAGCTCATGGGGATTTCATTTTGGATTTTCTAAACTCGCTGATACCTATGCGGAATCAAATACCACTTCTGTTACGGGAACCACCACGAAAACAACAACGACCTCGCTTGCGCACTCGGGGGCGAAACGTGCAGCAACTATTAGTTTTGGCTCAACTTATATGAACCGTATCTTTAGGAATGATTTTATTCTGGTTCGCTGGGGAGGTTTCGGAGGCATTGACTACATCACCAACTCGAAGTCACCAGTGGGTTCACGCACGACCTCAGAGTCTTCTGCGACTCCCGGAACAATTAGCATCACAGAAACAGGCCTGGGTGAGCAGTCGATTAAATCGAGCATGGGTATGAAGATCGGCCCTGTTTTTGATGCCTTTATGCATCTGCGATGGTTTCCAAATATTTCTGTCGGCTTTATTGGTGGCATGCTTTACGAAATGGATCGTAAAGTGACAACGAGCACTTCGACAGTTTCACGGTCCTATCAATCCGTGGGTGGTGTCGATCAAGCAGACACCTCCAACACACAAACCAATGTGGACAGCGTTCAGAACTTAGGCCCAGCCATGTCGACCTACAGCTTGGGCGGTCAAAACTTTAGTCTATTTGGCAACTTCGTCATTCGCTATCTTTGGTAGCTCTTGGTTCATCAGGATAATCGCACCGCCAATTTTTACTCTGATTGCGCTTTCCGAGGCTCTTTTGTTCTATAAAAATAAACTAAAAAACAAATTCTTTGAAAAAGTTCAAAAAACGCTCTCTCCCGTTGGTGAAGGCTGCCAAAATCGTGCGGGTATGATCGTCATCATAAGCATAAGACTCAACATTGGCGCCGGCTTTAAGAGCGAGATGCTGCAGTAGAATCTGATTTTTATAGGGCACTGTCGTATCTCGAAGTCCGCCGTAAAAGAGCATGTTTTTGTTCCTAAAGCCCCCCGCAAGCTTCGAAGGATCCAACATCAGCTGCTCTCGCAATTTGGCCTCGTAATCTTCCACACTGACGAGTCGATAATGCTCCATCCGCTTCTTTCGAATCTTAATGACCTCGGAGTGGGTTCCGACGGCAAGAATTTTCGGAAGATCTGCGCCTCCAACGATAAAAACTGAAGTTTTGATTCGGCTTTCAAGAGCCATAATAACAGAACCATGAATTGCCCCTTTGCTCGTGCCGAGGAGACCTACTTTTTCCAGCTGAGCTGGATTAATAAACTCTAACAAATGAGCCACGGCAGAGTAACCCCGCAGCCCTTCTTCATCGTGAGAGCTTGGGTCCAATTCATAGTTTTCCAAATTTCCCAACCAATCCTGAAGAATGTAAACATTGAAGCCAGCCTCGCAAAAGAGATGAGCATATAAAGTATCGATGGCGTTTTCCCCTCCGGAGGGAGGAAGTATAATTATTGTTCGAGTGTTCGGAATGTCCAATTGAGCTGACTTGAGAGACTGAAACATTTTTGCATTGATCCTGCGTTTTTGGCGATGGATCGGGTCGGAACCCGAAATTTCCAAGGAATAGATTGAACAGCGTGACACAAGCCCGAATGCAGGCTGCAAATTGAAGGTGATTCCTGGAATGTGTTTTCCACGAATTTCCTCACTGCTCCAATAAGCCTGGGCCTCCGAAACAAAGCTCGTTAAAAAACCACTGATACAGAGCAAAAGAAAATAAGACCGAATTGGTGATAACATTTTTCCCCCCAACGAAGGGCCACGATAGCAATTATAAAAAGGAAAAGTTCTTCAGAGTGTGTGTGCTTGCCGTTAATAAACTTGGCGCGGCATTGTCAGGAAAACTGAATAAAACTGATCATGAGGATATCACTCTCAAAGCCAATTTACCGATTTCAGGCCGGAAATCGATCCGATTGTTTATCTGCTCAATTATCTGCTCAATCAAGGGCGCCGAAAAAACGCCGATGCAAAAATGTTCGACAGTTTTGTGTGCCCTGCCTTCTTTGAAGCCCAACAGAAGAACATAGTTTTTGCAAAAGGGACTTCGACATCGACTTGTGATCATAGGAGGTCTCTTGGCTTTACCTAAACGCCATGCTGTTTTGAACAACTTTTTCGCTTTTTCGATGTTGCTACTATCGTCATGGGCCAGCGCCGGCATTTGTGATCGCTCTGTTACTCATTTATTGGAAACTCCCTTGCTCTTTAGAACAAGTTTTGGGGGCTTTGAAAATGACATAGCGAAAAAGCTGGAGCTGTCAAAGTCGGATCGAATCAACATTGCTTGTCAGATAAAGGAAGCAATTCTGTCGCGCTATTCTTTGATTGACCTAAAAAAAGAAAGACTCAACCTAGATTCAGATGACCTTCTTGAGCTCTGTGTTCAACGAGAAGTCCGGTCGGACTCCAACAATCGGCCCGCATTCGCAGATCGAATGAAGGCCTGCCTTGCATTTTTTCAGGACAGCCATCTGCAAGCCAGGCTCGTTTCGGGAATGCCCCTTGTTTATAACGGCGTGGTTCTGTCTTTGGTCCGAGGAAAAGTGGTCGTGACTGGCCTGCATTCTAAACTCATCTCATTTGTTGAAAAGCAAGATCAAGTCGAACTCTCCAAGAAAATCCAAATTGGGGCTGAAGTGGTCTCCGTCGATGATGTCCCCGCCTTGGATGCCGCAAAAAAATTGGCAACTTACATTTCATCGAGCAGCCGACTTGCGGCTCTCAGAGAAGGTGTAGATGCCTTGTTCAGTCGGGATTTCCACTATCCCCTAAAAAGTACGAGCCGTGTTATTGTTAAAAATCTTGATGGCAAAAAAGAGACGCTTGATCTTCGATGGTTTGGTGTCTACAGCGACACTGTCAGTCTGGATGCAGCTCTTCTTCTCAGTCGTCGAGGAATTCAGGATTCTGATTCGGTGACATGGAACTTCAATTCCGAGAAGAACACCTGGAGCTTATCGGGCACTGCAGGCTTTGTTGGCTATGATGAGGCCGAGTTCGGCACTGCGCCAGCGACATTCTACTCGTCTGGAGGCCAACCCGTTTTACATTTTTCACAGGCTGCTCAGGCGCCGAACCAAACCTACTGCCTTCTTCAAATAAGATCTTTTAATGAGAGAAGGGTGTTTGACAGTAATAATAAAGAGTTCGAATTCTTAGCGCCCATCTCTTATTTTCTCGAATACTGTGAGGGACAAAAGCTACCAGTGGTTCTTGATTTAAGGAACAACGGAGGCGGGCTGCCACGCTTTGCTTCTTCATTGCTTTCGTTGTTTTCCAAGACTCAGGAAAAGTTAATCTTGGATGTGACTTCTTTGAGAATGTCAGATTCAAACTTTAGAGCCTTTGCGATCAGATTGCCGGCTCCCGCCTCGGCAGCGCCTTACGATCTTTTCCAACAGAAGTTTGATATGCTGGTCGCCGCCTCAAAAACCGGAGCAAAATTTACTCAACTATTTACGATTGACGGTTTAAAGCTACCCTCACTGAAAAATGGTTTTAACCAGAAAATTGCCGTTTTGATAAGTCCAAGTTGCGTGAGCGCCTGTGAAATGACCGCGGCCTTATTAAAGGCCAATCGCCGTGGGATTTTGATTGGCTCACAAACGAACGGCACGGGCGCCGGATTCTCCATGCCTCTTGATGTCGGCGCCGAATTTGCGGACTCCTTCGGAATATTTAAGTTTAAGATACCGAATCACTTGTTCGGTATCGCGGAGAAGCCCGACTTTGAGTCGATTGATTACGCAAAAGGAAAGCACCTTCTTTCGGAGAACAGGCCCACCACCGCTGATGTTTTCTATGAAACGCATATGAATGATGTTCTTAACCAAAACGCTGGTTGGAAGGCGAAAATTTCTGAAGTTCTTTTCGAATCGGTTCGATAGACCATTGGCGGCCTCCGCGAAGCTTGAATCCGCCACCACCATCTTTATTTGAGATTGAGAAAGTAAAATTCATTCACCTTGGCAACTTTTGCTCTGAAGGCTGCAATGGTCCCTCCATCAATCAGTCCTTCTTTTCCATAGCCATAAGCACAAGTGGACCAAGCAGAATAAGCAGATCTACTGCCGACATTTTTATGAACCAAATAACAGGCCCGAAACTTTTGTGGCAATGAACAAAAAGCCTCGCGAGTTTGCGTTTCAGAAAAAAGCTTTTGCGACGTTAGACATTTATCGATCGCCGAATGAACACTGAGCTCCAAGTTTTGGGTAACAACTTGATCCGCTAATTTTCGTAGGTCTTCATTTCTTTTCAGAGCCTTCTCGGCAGAGTTCTCTGGAAGTTTAAATTCGTTCCAGGCATGGAATCGACCGTCCGTCTTTAGTTGAATAAAATAGGGGAGGTGATCACTCGTGTTCATATCTTTGACTGGACCATTGATGTACTTCAGTTCGAACTTTTCTGGGAAGGGACTGTTTTTCAATTCAGCGACATCAGTTGCATCGGGTGGTTTGATCATTTCAACCCCTTCGAGCAACAAAAGAGGTCTCACAATTTCTGGAACCATTGTGTAAGAAACGGCATCACCAAGGCATCGATGATCCGGTCCTCCCAAATGGAAGTAGTTTTCCATGGGGCGTTTCAGCTGAAATGAAAGTGGGTCCGGGAAAGTCGCTTCATCCATCATCGCAGATTCTGTAGAGGCAAAAATGATAGCCCCTTTTGGAATTTTCGTCCCATCGATGATTGCCTCTTTTTTTACTTTTCGAGCCACCCATGGATTGATCGGATCTAACCTGAGGGCCTCCCAAACAGCCCGATAAAATGTGTCATCATCCCCATTTTTAGCAGCTGCGAGGATTTGCTGGTAGAGAGCTGGGTTCGTACTTTTAAGCTGCAGTATCTGCGATAGGGACTGAGCCGCTGCTGCCGAAGTGGTTTCGACCGAGCCAACCAGAAGACCGATCACATTCGCCACGATGCGCTCGTGGCCTACATTTTCAGATTTAACCCCTGCGTCTCGATGAATTCTTTCAAGCTCTTCTTTCGCGGCAATCACTTGAGAAACAGAATCTCTTGCTGGACGGCCTGCCTCGATTTCAGCCTGGCGTTCGGGCACAAGAACTTTGCTGATATAGTCACGCATTTCTTGACCAGCCAGGATCGACTGTTTTTTCACTTCCTCGCTGGTCGGGGTGTTGTGAAAGAAAGCGTGCTGAGTTGCGCGGGACCAACGAGCTAGAAATTCTGCTGGAGCATTGAAACCAAAGTATTCGTCATTAAAGCCGATGGGGACAACTCGGCTAACGCTTTTGATGACGTCAATTTTCCCATTCTGTAGACCATTTTCTACTGCCCGACGAGCTAGGCTTGAAACAATTGTTTTTACATGGGAAACATTGTTTCGACCATCTACAATTTCCCACATTTTAGGTTTTTCAAAATTGGCAGGTCCGCCCTCACCGGCAAGCATGAAAACATGGTTGCCATATTTCTCTTGATGAGGATGAACGGCTTTTTCACCTTTCTCCATATAGTGAGAGCGATAAACCTCATCAAGAGTGGGATTCATAATTCGGCCATAGATTGAGCCAAACGTGTCCGGGGATTCCAAAACTTGCTTGACCGAGCTATGTTTCGAAACAAGAAAAACATCGGGTGCCCGAGTGGCGTTTTTTGGCTTAGGCAATTGATAGATGGGCGCAGTTTGCCTCATATGAGAAAAAAACTCGCGAGGCTCTTGGCGTGCGAATTCAAACATCTTCAAAATACGATTCAATGCAATTTGGTCGGGTGAAGCCCATGCAAGGACTCTATTTTTGACATTGCTACCCGGAGCATTTTCAATTTCAAGGATGTAGTTTTTTGAGGAAGGACCGCGTTCAGATAAGGACTGATCCTGAGTGCCAACGAGGGCCCCTTGGCTGGAGTTCTGATCCTGAGGGCCTTTGACTGCGCAGGAGATTGCTGTCGAATTTCCCGCATATTGTGCCACCCAATTTCCTGAATACTGTGCCACTCGATTTCCATGATTGTGTGCCAGTCGATTTCCTCGATGTTGTGCCACGTTATTTAGAATCCTGAGCAGTTCA
>Ga0247843_1005822_pt1 | contig 16711 bp, 13 predicted proteins | sample LaCruzMarch2017__FD_192420 | JGI IMG/M metagenome (GOLD analysis project Ga0247843, IMG submission 192420) | Freshwater microbial communities from meromictic Lake La Cruz, Castile-La Mancha, Spain - LaCruzMarch2017_8m | ecosystem: Environmental > Aquatic > Freshwater > Lake | place: Spain... | reverse complement strand
AACAGTCAAAATTAAAGTTAAGAAGTATAAGGATGCAATTGTTGTATTTGGATCAAAAGATAATAACGAGACACAAACTGCAGAATTTGTTAAGAATAGTGGTACAAATTCACTCCTTGATTCAAAAGTTTCTAAAAAGGATAAAAAAGCGTATAAAGACAATATCTTCTTAGCCTACAAACTTGATAAAGGCAAGCGCTATGCCTGGATAGGAAAAGGAAGTAAACTTAAATCCGGTTTTTTATCAGGTAACTGGAAAACTCCAAAGTTAGTATATGTGCCGGAAGAAGATTGGGATAGCTTTATTCGCAGTGCCTGCGAATAATAACCTTTAGAGGGATTAGTTCTTGTTAATTGCGGGCTCTAATGCCTGCAATGAATCAATTTCGGGCTATTTGCTATATTCTGACTTGGTTAATAGGGATTCATCGGTGAGCCCATTTAAAAAAGCAATTAAATCATCTTTGTCTTGTTCGTTCCATTTCCTGGGGATAGGCTTTCTGGTAAACGGATCAACGTGTTTTATGAGATTTCCGTCAAGGCTAAGGTTTTGATTGTTATAATGAAAACCATGATCATAAAAATCTAAAACTTCCCTTAAGGTTTTAAATCGACCATCGTGCATATAGGGAGCTGTGTACTTAATATTAATGAGCGATGGAACCTTAAACTTTCCCAGATCATCACCAACTCTGGTAACAGAGGCAAGACCTTGGTCGGTTGTTGGGTCTATGTTTAAGCCATTATTTGCAAATTTAAAATTGGTCATGAAATTACCCAATTCGTGGCAATGAAAACAATCCCCTTTATTTTCATCGTTAAAAACGAAGAGGCCTCGTTTTTCAGCGGCAGATAACAAGGAGGTGTCAAAACTTTTAGGGGTATAGGCGATAATGGTTCGCAAAAACTGTGCAAGAGCTTTAGCCGTCTTGTCAAAATTGATTTCGCCTTCCCCAAAGGCATCCGTAAACATTTTTCGATATTGGGGGTTGACGCTTAATTCGGATCCAATGGTGTTGGGATCCTGATTCATTTCCATCTGACTGGTAATGGGATGAAAAATCTGTTCTTCCAAGGTTTTTGCTCTACCATCCCAAAACCAGGCATTGGCATACCCTACATTAAAAAGTGGCATGGAATTTCGGAAGCCAATGGCACCGGTAGAACCCTTGCTCAGCCTTACATTTAAATCAACAAAGGATGCATTTTGTTGATGGCAGCCCTCGCACGATTGTTTGTTGTTGCCCGATAATAAAGGGTCGTAGAATAATTTTCTCCCTAAGGCTACGCCTTCTTCGGTTAGGGGGTTGTAAACCGGAATTTTCATTTTCGGAAAGCTAGCCGGTAACTGAAGTTTATATGGGGTAGGGGTGGAGGTGCCTGGAGGGGTTGGAATAGTTCTTTCATTAACTGAAGGATCCCTTTTACAACCTATCAAATAAAAGACCGAAATAAAAAATGCCGGAAGACAAAAACGTTTTAAACTAATCATGAATTTGTATGTACAAGTATACATAAAATTAGTGAATTAAACCAGACCTTTCGTCAAATAGTAGTCTACGATACTTAAATAAAGAATAAATTGCACACCAATAGAAATGAGAACAGTTTATACGATTTGTGCATTATTTTTTGGGGTGTTGTGCTATGCTCAAAAAGCAGAATTACGAGGATTTATCTATAATAAAAAAACGGGCGAACCCGTGCAATTTGCCAACGTTTATTTGAAGGAGACGTACCAAGGCACCAATTCGGACGAAAATGGGCTTTTTGTTCTTACCAAAATAACTCCTGGAACCTATAATTTGGTGGTTAAAGCTTTGGGATACGATTCCGGGGCTTATTCTATAAACCTTTTGGCGGGAAAATTATTCACTCAAAATGTGTTTTTGATAGAAACCGGGATAAGTTTAAACACATTTAATATTTCGGCTGAAAGACAAAAGAAACAAAAGGATGTGTATATATCTATAACCAATATTACCCCCAGAGAACTTAAAATGATGCCAAGTATTGGGGGTGAACCGGATTTGGTTCAGTTTTTACAAGTACTTCCTGGGGTTGTTTTTTCCGGAGATCAGGGCGGTCAATTATACATAAGAGGTGGCTCACCTATTATGAATAAGGTTTTACTCGATGGAATGACCCTTTACAACCCATTTCATTCCATAGGATTGTTTTCGGTGTTCGATTCGGATATATTGAAGAACACAGAAGTATTTAGTGCCGGATTTGGGGCTGAATACGGGGGAAGAATTTCGGCTATAGTGGATGTTAAAACCCGGGATGGAGATAAAAATAATATTAAAGGGAAAATCAATTTAAATACATTCACCTCCAAATTTATGTTAGAGGGTCCTTTAAAGAAATTTAATCCTGAGGATGGAAGCAGTTCTACCTTTATAGTGTCGTATAAAAATTCCTTCCTTGATAAGTCGTCTAAAGTATTTTATAATTATGTTGGTGCTGATAAGCTTCCTTATTCTTTCCAGGATTTATATGGAAAAGTTTCCTTTAACAGTTCCAACGGCTCCAAAATAAATTTTTTCGGATTTCACCATACCGATAATGTTGATTTTAAAGACGCCTCCTCGTATGCCTGGAAATCGAAAGGATTTGGAAGCAAGTTTTTTTTATTGCCCCAAGGATCCCGGACCCTCATTAATGCGACATTTACATGGAGTAATTACGATATGATTCAGAAGGAAAATGATTTAAAACCGCGAAGCTCGGGTATTAACGGATTCTATGCCGGCATGAATTTTACTAATTATTTAGGAGATGACGAATTTCAATACGGGATAGAAATAAATGGGTTCAGAACGAATTTTAACCTGTACAATTCTTCCAATCGCCGGATTACCCAATATGAAAATACAACCGAACTAAATGGATTTGCGCGCTATAAAATAATTGCGTTAAAAAAGAAATTAATCATAGAGCCTGGATTTAGATTTCAGTACTATGCCTCGTTTGGCAATCTTAGCCCCGAACCACGTCTTAGGGCAAAATATAATGTAAACAGACGCATTCGATTGAAAGCATCTACTGGTTTATATTCCCAAAACTTAATGAGTGCCTCCAGCGATAGGGATGTGGTGAATTTGTTTTATGGTTTTTTATCGGGCCCCGATCAATATCCTCAAGTTGGCAATAGAACGTTTACCAACCGTTTGCAAAAATCAGTACATGGGGTAGCCGGTGTGGAATTTGATGTGAATAAGGAAAATGAACTCAACTTTGAAGTGTATATCAAAGAGTTTACTCAACTGACTAATGTTAACCGTGATAAAATATTCGATGATAATGATGAAAACCAAAAACAACCTTGGTACCTCAGGAAAGATTATATAGGAGAAACCGGGAGAGCCTATGGTTTTGATATCACTTACAAAAGCAGCTATGATAGATTATATTTCTGGACGGTGTATTCGTATAATAATGTAACTAGAGACGATGGTTTAAAAACCTACCAACCACATTTTGATCGAAGACATAATATAAATTTGTTAGGAACATATACCTTCCTGAAAGACAAGTCGCTGGAGGTTAGTGCACGATGGAATTTTGGTTCAGGTTTTCCGTTTACTCAAACCCAAGGCTTTTACGAACATCTTCCTTTTAAAAACGGGACAACTACGGATTATACCACCACTAACGGGGATTTGGGTGTGCTTTATGCAGCTCAGAATCAGGGAAGGTTACCTTATTATCACCGGATGGATCTGTCAGTTACAAAGTTATTTAAGATAAAACAATCCAATGGCACCTCACGAAATATAGAAGCAATCTTTAGTTGTACCAATGTATACAACAGGGCGAATATATTTTATTTCGACAGGGTAAAATACAAACGAGTGAACCAACTACCGGTACTTCCTAGTTTGGCAGTAAGTTATTCGTTTTAGTAAAAAGGAACGATAAAATTCCTTAATGGGGTATTAGTAAATTTCTTCGCGTTGCGATAAAGCAGATTCTTCCATTATTATGCTTACAGAAGTATCATGAGGATGAAATGAAGTCTTAGCTAATTGGTTTATGATTAGTAACAACTCTTTGTATTTTTTCTGCAAAGAGTTGTCGGTTAAAAGGGCTTCATTTATTTCATTGCTAACAGTATTGTCGGCTTCACCGTAAATAAAAAGAATAAGTTGGTCTTCAGTAAAGGTAATGTTCATATCATACTTTTTAAATGTAACTTTAAATACACAACGTACGATACCCTACCAAAGGTATAGGATACTAAAAAATACTTTATAACCGACTGAAATATAGTCGTATAAAATTTACCGAAGGCTTAATGATTTTTCTTCAATCATACGCCGGAGATTATGAAGGGCATAGCGCATTCGTCCAAGAGCCGTGTTAATACTTACTTGAGTAATGTCGGATATTTCTTTGAAACTAAGATCGGCATAGTGACGCAATACCAGTACTTCTTGCTGTTCTTGTGGCAATAGCTTTATTAATTCCCTTACTGTGGCCTCGTTTTGATTTTGAATGATTTGCTCTTCCCGGTTATCATCAAATATTTGAAGGGTTTTAAATATATCTTCCCCTCCGGCATTGGTAATTTTCGGCATTTTTTGATTGCGACGGAAATAATCAATGGAAAGATTGCGGGCAATAGTAATAACCCATGGCAAATACTTTCCTTCTTCGGTATACTTTTCTGATTTAAGGGTTTTAATAACCTTAATAAAGGTTTCTTGAAAAATGTCCTCTGCTATATACCTATCGTTAACGATAAGATAAATAGTAGTAAATACTTTTGATTTGTACCTTTTAAGTAGCATTTCAAAACACGCCTCATTACCGTTCCGGTAATTCTTGATTAACTGTTGATCAGAAATTTGATAATTTTTCATAATACCACTATTAAATTGTTTAAATAAATCTTAGTTGCCTAAGGCTCGAAATAAGATTTTTTAAGTAGAGGTATTACGTATACGCGTTATTATTTGTTAGAATGAGAGTGCTAGTTAATACAATATTTTTAGAATTCAAAATATATTTTCAAAGTTTATTATTTTTTATTTCCCGGAAGCATTGTAAAATTATGCTAATCTTATGAATGACGGGCAATAGAGGTCATTGTCATATTTAGGCAATTAGAAAAGAAAATTATTAATTTACAAAATTGCATTGCCTTGAAATCCCGAAAAGGAAAACATGGTCATCAACATTATTGCATTTATAATAAGGCCCACATTTAATTTGTAATTTCCGACGTGTAATACATAGTATTCCTTAAACCGCTACCTTTGTTCGTCCTTATTTTGAATAATTCTATTGTAAAATTCACAATTACTTTAATAATGCTATGGATGGGTAGCATTATTAATGCCCAAAGCATTACCATACCTACCGCAGAAAGTGATCAAAAGGTTCTGGCTTTAATTAATCTGCATGAACATGGACAATTATTAGTTACCCAATCCGGTAAGTCTCTTTCGTTTAATGTTATTCTTATCGACAACGAAATGAACTTGAAATGGGAAACAGAATATGCTTACACCGATGGAAATGGGAGAAAAGCAGCCAATTTCTTTTCCTTTCTTCATAATAAAACCACCATTTATATTATCAATCAAACGTCAAACAACTTTTATGGTGAATTGGATATAAAAACCGGGGCCTTAGTTCCAGAGAAGGTTATTTCAGGAACCTCCGAATTGAGACGAGGTGAATTCTATATGGTAAAGGATGTTTTATACCAAGCCAATGTGGATGACAATCTTTTATTGTTGCAAGAAGTTAAGGATTACGAACTCATTACCAGATTGAAAATACTTCCTCCTGAAACCAATAATGCTATAAAAAAGGCCTCCTTACAAATCATTAATATAAGGAACGATACTATCCTGGCTTATCAATCCTTTCCCGAATATAACCACCGAAAGCTTCATTTGATATTTTATAAGTTTCTATTGAATGGTGATTTAGTCGACTCAGCACATAACGAATTAGCACTGACAAAACATTCCTTTGCTTTCAATTCATTAATGGATTTAAATTGTCAGTATTTCTTTGAACACAAAGGAAAAATATACATGTTTGGAAATCTTGCCCCAAGATTATCGGATAACTTCGGACAGTTTCCTGCAAGCAATGAATCCAGAGGGTTGTGGTGGGCCTCGTTCAACACAAAGTTTCACACCGATAAGTTTGTCCTCTATCCATTTTCCACCATCTTTCAAAAAAATGAGGACATTGTCTTTTCACAGGAAAAGTACTATGGTGTGAAGGCCGATGGCGACAGTGGTTTTTTCTTAAATATGAATTTAATTCCCGGTGGGGTTTATACCGGAAATCTTACCTATTATATTAATAAAATGGGGGTCATGAAATGGTTTTCAAATACAGATAACCGGGATAACTTTATGCGATACAATGAAATATTTGCCCGTCAATATATCAAAAGTGCCGATGTGATGGTTACTAACGATGAATGGAATTTTTATTCATCGCATCAGTATTCTAAATTAATCCCCCGACCCGAATTTCAATCGAAATACACCATGGAAATTACTAACATGGCCAATAAATACAGTGATGATAGTCAGAAATCGGAACTAGCCTATACCATATTATATAAGGAAGGCTTTGCTATTATTGCCGAATATTATAATAAGAAGAAAAAAGAGGTGAAGCTAAAGGTTGTGCGTTAGCAAAACTGTTTTATGAATCACCATCACTTCTTACCAATAACCTATAAGTAAGAAAACTTACACCGCCACTTCCAGCTTAAAATCACTGGTTTCATTTGTAGTTATTAAAAAAAGGAAGATGGTTATTTTTGAGAAATGATACGTTTCGATTCAAAAGGATTATTAACTCCTAAAACTAATATACTAACATCGTTAACTGAAATGAAGCAGCACTTTGTTGATGGTATTTCTTCGGATACAAGACTTGAAAATTTTGGAAAATATGTTCGTTATTCTGATGAATTAAAAAAAATGTTAAATGTAGTTTCACTAAAACAATGGATTAATGGCTCATTTGTAACAAAAATTAATAATCCAAGTGATATAGATTTAGTAACTTTTATTGATTTTGACATGCGGTTAAAACTACAAATTGAATTGCAAAATTTTGAAGCCAAAGGAGCAAATGATATTTATGTAGTGGATGCCTATCTATTAACAGTATTCCCCGAAAATCATCTAAAATCTTTTTTGTTTCAAAGTGATCGGGCATATTGGATGGAACGATTTAGTAGAACAAGGCGGGACAGTTTAGGTAAAAAGAACCCTAAGGGGTTTCTTGAAATAAATTACTAACTTTGTGTAATGAATGAGGCTAAAAAATATAAGCTAATGGACTTAATAGATGATATTAAGGATGTTGATGCTATGATTAAGCTTCATTCTGCCGATAATTCGGCCATGATGCTTGAACAATACAGGTATAAAAAGGATAGGCTCATAGGTTATTTAATTGATGATTTGGTTGAACCTGAATTAAGGTCGGCAAAAAGTATGTTCATAATCAAAAATGTTATTGAAAAATTTTATCCAAATTTGCTCAATGAGGCCAAAGCAGATCTAAATCATGCGTATCTTAATGAACTGGAAGCTATTTTGGCTTAATAAATTTGGTTATTCTCTCTATAATAACAATACCTATTACACCGCCACTTCCAATTTAAAATCACTGGTTTCGTGAAAGGTGATATCCGGATTATTAGATTTAGCCATTTGTAATACAAAAGCAGTTTGTGCAAGAAATACACGGTTGCCATCTTTATCAAACACAACATCCTTTAGTCGGAATCGGCAAAACTCATCAATTTTTGTTTGGTCTCCTGTCATCCAACAGGCTTTGTAAAAGCTAAGATGATCGAACCGGCACGATGCATTATATTCGTTCTTAAGGCGGTATTGTATCACTTCAAACTGAAGTTCGCCCACCGTACCAATGATCTTTCTATTTCCGGGTTGTTGGGTAAATAACTGAGCAACGCCTTCATCCGTTAATTGCTCTATTCCTTTTTCAAGTTGTTTGGTTTTCATCGGATCGGTATTAATAACCTCTTTGAAAAGTTCCGGTGAAAAACTCGGGATACCTTTAAACATATAATTGTCGCCTTCGGTGAGGGTATCGCCAATTTTAAAGTTGCCCGTATCATACAATCCTACAACATCGCCTGGGAAAGCTTCTTCAATTACGCTTTTGCTTTGTGCCATAAAGTTATAGGGGTTACTGAATTTATATTGTTTATTAAGCCTGACATGATGAAAAAACTTATTGCGTTCAAATTTCCCTGAACAAACCCTTAAAAAGGCAATTCTATCCCGGTGTTTAGGGTCGATGTTGGCATGAATTTTAAACACAAAACCGCTGAATTTTGGATCGGCAGCTGAAACCATTCCCACGCTGGTTTCTCGGGGCAATGGGCTAGGAGCGATTTCTACAAAAGTGTCGAGCAATTCTTTTATACCAAAGTTGTTGACAGCCGAACCGAAAAATACAGGGGCTAAATAACCCTCCCGATACAACGATACATCGAAAGGTTCAAATACATCATTAATTAATTCTACATCGTCACGGAGTTTATTGGTATCTTTTGCTCCAATGAGTTCTGGCAACTTTGAATCGTCCAGGTTTTCAATTTCCACAATATCCTCGCTCAACTTTGTTTTATTTGATTTAAACAAATTGAGTGTATTGTTAAAGAGAAGATATACCCCTTTAAAGTCTTTGCCCATATTTATAGGCCAGCTCAACGGTCGAACGGCTATATTTAATTCTTTTTCCACCTCTTCCAGCAAATCGAAAGGGTCGCGCCCGTCCCGGTCCATCTTATTTACAAAAACGATTACCGGAGTGTGTCTCATCCTACATATTTCCATGAGTTTCCGGGTTTGTTCCTCAACGCCTTTAACGCTGTCTATCACTAATATTACACTATCCACCGCTGTCAAGGTTCGGTAGGTATCTTCGGCAAAATCTTTATGGCCGGGTGTATCGAGAATATTTACCAGATAATTATTGTATTCGAAGGCCATAACCGAAGTAGCCACCGAAATACCCCTTTGCTTTTCAATTTCCATGAAATCGGAAGTAGCGGTTTTTTTAATTTTATTACTTTTTACAGCACCTGCTGTTTGTATAGCACCCCCAAACAAAAGAAGTTTTTCCGTTAAGGTTGTTTTACCGGCATCGGGGTGACTTATTATACCAAAAGTTCTGCGTTTATGGGTTTCTGATTCTAAGGACATGAAAAAAAATAGCTGCAAAGATAATAGACCCTATTCATTATAATAGGGTTATAATACTTAGGCGATAATCCTCCTCGAAACCTATGAATTTAGCTGATTAACAGAATCAGATTAAAAATGAATTGTATTTGAAAATAGTCCTTTACGCCAGAAGTCTTTGTCTTTTAATTCCAGGTTTATAGATGATTTTTTATTGAAGAAGGGGATAACATATAAACCATTAATTTTGCATCCGTGCATATGTTTAAATTGTTAAGTTTCTGTTTTGTTTTGATTTTTTCTTCTTGCCTAACTCCAAGCCAGAAATTGATTAAAAATACAGGTTTTAAAAAAGGAATATTTGCAAAAATTACAACTGAAAAAGGTACAATGATTGCAAAACTAGAGTATAAAAAAGCGCCATTGACCGTGGCCAACTTTATCGGGCTAAGTCAGGGCATTATACCAAATGAAGTTAAAAAGGAAGGAGAGCCTTATTATGACGGTCAAATTTTTTACAGGGTTATTAAGGGAAATATGGCTATTGGAGGATGCCCCAAAGGAAATGGAACAGGGCATCCCGGTTATGTTTTTAGGGATGAATTTCATAAGGATCTTAAGCATAATAAACCAGGAATATTATCCATGGTGAGCCATGGACCCAATAGCAATGGCAGCCAATTCATTATTACCATGACAGAATCACCAGCCATGGATGGTATAAATTCAGTCTTTGGACTCATTATATCCGGTATAGATATTTTAAGTTTAATCCAACAAGGCGAAAAAATCGTTAGTATTGAAATAATTAAATTGGGAAAAGATGCGAATAGATTTGACCCTTTAGAAATATTTAAAAAAAATGGTTTCAACACGATGTTGAACAAGTGATATATGGAGACTACTAATTTTATTAAAGAAGAAATAATCATTGGGGGGAAGCATAAAAGGCAAATTACCTTAGATGTTAATTATTTTAAACATACATTGAATCAACCTATCATTATTTTTTGCCATGGGTTTAAAGGATTCAAGGATTGGGGAGCTTTTAATGTGATGGCCAAAACCTTTGCCAGCAATAATTTTTTCTTTACCAAACTTAATTTCAGTCACAATGGTACCACTGTAGACGATTTTTCTGATATTCATGATTTGGAGGCATTTGGCCACAATAATTTTGAAATTGAATTGGATGATTTAGGCAATGTTATAGATTGGTTGGGAAGTGATGAAAATCGTTTTAAGGAAAACATTAATATGAATGAACTTTACTTATTGGGTCATAGCAGAGGAGGTGGGATTGCAATGCTTAAAACCATTGAAGACGTGAGAGTGAAAAAAGTAGTGGTGTGGGGAACGGTGAATGATTTTGAAAAATACATGTACATGAATGATCCTTTAATTTGGAAAGAAACCGGGGTAAGTTATGTAGAGAATTCGCGTACCGGAATTAAATTACCTTTATACTATCAGTTTTACGAAAATTATTATAACAACCTATCCAGGTTTGATATTAAGAATAATTTGATGAAACTCGACCGACCCATATTGCTTCTACATGGTACCAAAGATAGCACTGTTCCTTTGGAAGACGCCATTTGGATTTATGATAATTTGGATCACAGCATATTGATAAAAATAGAAGATGGTGATCATACCTTTGGTGCAAAGCATCCCTGGGAAAGTAATATATTGCCAGAAAATATGACGTTTGCCATTGAGGAGAGTGTGGCGTTTTTTGCATTTTAATAAAACTAAATAATGACTAACTATAATCAAAAAATTGTAATTGCAGGAGCAGGCATATCAGGGTTGTCGGCTGGTTTTTTCCTTAAAAAATTGGGATATCATAATATTACCTTTATTGAGGCCTCCGATAGGCCCGGCGGAAGAATGAAGACCGAGAAGATTGATGGGTATAGCTTGGATTATGGATTTCATTATTTACTCACTGCATCCCCCTTTGCCAACCTGATTTTAGATTATAAGCATCTAAATTTAAAGTATATTAAACAGGGGGCCCTTATAATGAAACGTGGGAAAATTAAAAAGATAGTTGATCCATTTAAAAACCCTATCCTTGGTCTTAACATGTGGTTTTCGAGTTTATGGACCTGGCACGATAAGAAAATAATTGTGAAACGCAGGGCAGAATTGAAATTAACCAATGAAACATCAATTTTTGAAAAATATGAAGTAAAAACGGCAAGTATTTTGCGTAAAAAGAGATTTTCAAACAAGATCATCAAGAACTTTTTTGAGCCTTTTTTTTCTAGTATTTTTATGGAAAATGAACTGTCGACCTCGAGAAGAGTGTTCGACTACCACTTTAAACTGATGGCGGAAGGCGAAATGGCCTTACCAGCTTTGGGAATTGAGCAAATTCCTCTGCAAATAGCTTCCAAATTGGAAAAGGCCATCTTTATTTTTAATACAAAAGCACTGGAATATAAAGAAAAGGTTGTTACTCTGAGTAATGGTCAAACTATCCCAGCGGATATATTTGTAATAGCTACCGAACAGAATTCTCTTTATTCAACACTTACCAAACAGCCTTTAAAAAAGGATCATCGAAGCGCAACTTGTTTATATTTTTCCGCCGATGTCAAACCATTTACCGAACCTATGATGTGTTTGAACGGAAATTCTCCTAAGCTTGTTAGCAGTGTTAATGTACTCACAAATATTTCGGAAGCTTATGCCCCACCTGGCAAGGAATTAATAGCGGTATCTCTTAATGGTTTTGAAAAGCCCGACAATGCCTTATTAGAAAGGGAAGTAAAAGAAGAGCTTGAACTTGAGTTTGGAAAAAATGTATACAATTGGAAGTTAATTAAAGTTTACCGCATCGACTATGCCATCCCTAACCTGGATTTTGTGTTAGGTAAGCGTCAGATCAAAGAATTGCGTGTGGATAAATCAACCTATGTATGTGGCGATCATTTACTCTATGGCAATTTGAATGCCGCCGTAAAATCGGGCAAAATGGTGTCTGAAATTATTCATAAAGATTTCAATAAGGGTTTAAAAGGAGAGAAAAAGAAGAGATACGACAATATTTTTGATGATTCGGATGATTAGGTCGTTGGAAAAGGTTGGTTTTATAGTCTAAGGTTTACTTACGTTTAATTTTTTCTTCTCTTCTCACTTTCAATGAAGTCTCCATTATTCTTATTTCTCTAATCATTTATTTGAATTAATATCTCAGGTACGTCTTTTATTTTGAGTTTTTAGTGAACAGGTAACGTGATTTGTTAATGTCATCACTCACATCCGATAGGATTAGGTGATGAATATCTGGCGTGTACCTATAAAATGCCTCATTATCCCTTATTTTTCTCTAATATTTGGCTAAACTTCACTATAACATGGTTGTTTGAGACAGATTTATGCTTCGGTTGGATGAATTACGTAAACTGAGGTTTCGGACGATGAATTCAAACCTTTCAAGGCTTGCATAAACGTAACTAAATGTAAATTTAAGTCAACTAAGCCTTTGTTTATATTATCTAAGCACTTCTTTAAGTCAACTAAGCGTTAATTTAATTCAACTAACCCTTTCCCGGGGACGCCGGAGCTTTATTTTAGGGGGTTTTATCGGTTTTAGGCTCTAATGAATCAATTCATGGTGATTGATGAGGTTATACTCAATAATCCACATAGTTTACCGTAACCCAGATATCGGTATTTCGGCCTTTATCATCCGTACATGATACTTTAACCCGGCCCTGATCGGGGGTAAAAAACTCTTTGGAACCAGCCAAAGTTTTTTTATAAAACCGGTTGTTTATATACCAAAACACCTCCGACACATCAGAATTGGCGTTACAGGCAAGTTGAAGAGGTTCCGGATTTTCCTTGCTAATCAGATATTCGCTGCCGTTAACGGGGAATGTGATTTGAGGATAATTTTCCATTGAAACCTTATCGCACGCGGGATTATGGGGTGGTAGTGGGGTATAACCCATATTTCGCTCACTATACCAAGCTTGAATATCCGGAGGAATAATTTTCAGCCATTGCTTTTTATACCCATTTTCCGGCTGACAATTTTTGCAGAATAAATATTTTTCATCGGCCGATACATAGTATTCTTTCATATGCTCACACTCTTTGGATCGGGAGATTAAGGGAATATAGTAATCAATATGCTGATTGACACATTGGGGCCCGGGAAGATCCCCTGTTTCGGAACAAACCATTCTCACCTGGCAATCTTTGGGCATAAAAAACCAATCACTGGCCGAATTATAATCCAACGTGTTAAACACCTGAAAAAGCAAAGGTGTAGCTATTGTTGCTCCGCTCAAATCGGCCACCCCTTTGTTTGAAAAATTGCCAACCCAAATACCAACGGTATAATTTTTATTGTAACCGATGCTCCAGGCATCTCTTCTGCCATAAGACGTACCGGTTTTCCAGGCAATTTTAGGGAGTTTAGTACTGTTTTCATAGCCAACCGGTAAATCGGGTCGGGCTACCTTCGACAGGATTTCAGTAACCATAAAATTGGAAGCAGCTGTTAATATACGTTTTCCTTTTTCTCTATTATCTGCTGTGCAATACGTTGGTTTATAAAAAAGTCCATCGTGCGCAAAGCTGGAAAACAATCCGGTCATTTCTTCCAAGGTAACCCCGCATCCTCCAAGAATAAGGGAAAGACCTAATTTTTTTTTATCCCTATAAATTTGTTTAAAACCACAATCAATCAGTTTGTTGAGCATAGCTTCCTTACCCAAGGTGTTAAGCGCCTTTACTGCAGGAATATTTAATGAATTTTCCAGGGCGTAGGTAATAGTTACCGGGCCTTTAAAGGTTTGATCATAATTTTCGGGGCAATACCCATTGAGGTTAATGGGCACATCCGAAATAACGGTATTGGGTGTGTATAGTCCTTTGTCGATGGCCAAACCATAAAGTAAGGGTTTCAAAGCACTTCCAGGTTGACGGATGGCATTGGCACCATTCACCTGTCCGCCATCAGCCACATTATAGAAATCGGCTGAACCAATATAGGCAATCACCTTCTGTGTTCTATTGTCAATCACTACACACGCGGCATTTTTAATGTCCATACTTCGCAATCCATTCACATAATCCATGATAATCTTTTCAAGTTTCCATTGGGTATTCATCACTAAATGGGTTTTGATGTTATGTTCATTGAAGAGACCCTTCAAGCGATTAGAAAGATGAGGAGCGAATTTTGGGGATTCAATTCGTTTGGCATTCAATGGTTCACTTAGGGCATCCATTATTTCTTTTTGTGTAAATAATCCATCGCGCTTCCACTTCTGAAGCCAGCGGTTTCGTTCTTTTAGTATTTGAGGGTTTGTGATGCCAATTTTTAAGGAGGTAGGTCGGTTGGGAATAATAGCCAAGGTTGCAATTTCGGCCAGACTAAGGTTATACGGATTTTTTTGAAAGTAAAGAACAGACGCCGACTTCACCCCTTCAATATTTCCCCCGTAAGGCAGCAAACTCAGGTAAAGCATTAAAATTTCATCTTTACTCAACGTCCATTCCAGTTGAAACGCTCTAAACATTTCAACAAATTTTCCTGTATAGGTTCTTTTCTTTGGTTCCAACAAACGCGCTAATTGCATGGTAATGGTTGACGCGCCGCTCACGCGTTTGTTTCTAACCAAATTTTTAAACAAAGAACGAATTAAGGATAACGCGTTAATCCCGGGATGGTAATAGAAAAAGCGATCTTCTTTAAAGAGAATTGTTTTTTTGAGTAAAGGGGAAATCTCGTTTTCACCAGTTTTCATTCTCCATTTGTCCGACGAATTTAAAAAGGCATGGATTACTTCGCCTTTAGAATCGGTAACGGTGGTAGAATAGTTTAAATCAAGATTTACCGGAAAAAAATGGTTTAGAATAAGGAACCCAAAAAACGAAAGTAGAAATACACGGGTAAACAAAAATACCAAGCGTTTTAACCTTGACCGTTTGGGATTTAATTTTTTAATTGCACGACTCCATTCCATCATTTATAAAAAATATAAATCTATATTTCACCGTCCAAAAGTAACCTGCGAATTATCTTAAACCATGAAAATAATTAAACTTATTCCCATACTAATCTTCGCCCTAGGATTAGGATCGTGTTCAAATAAAAATGATGTCAATCTATCCGAAACCAATTGCCGTGATGAAGTTCCTGTATTGGGAAACTTTACGTTTGTTTTTGATAAGAACCTGGTGGCTGATAGCCTTTTGAACCGATGGTTGGATGTGGAATACCTCGAATTTAAGCCCTTTATTCCAGGAAAATTTCAATGGAAAAATTCGAATGAACTTATTTTTTCACCAGAAAATGAGTTGATGCCCGCTACATCTTATACTGCAAAGTTTAATAAAGAACTGGTAAAGAATACGAAATATAAAATTGGAGGTTTAGAGGATATCAAATTTTACACCCCGCATTTAGCCCTGAATTCAACCAACGGGTCATGGGTTAGCAGAGAGGCTCTTTCGTCGGGTATTATTCCTGAAATAGCCCTTACCTTTAATTATTCGGTTGATCCTGCTGAATTAGAAAATTTAATAACCCTTAAAAATGGTACCGATAAATTAGAATACAAAATAATGAGTCAGGAAGTTGGGCCAATGGTTATACTGCGGATAAATAATTTGAAGGCAGAAGATAAAGATTTGAATCTGAAGTTAACTATAGACAAGGGCCTAAAGCCAAAGGGGGGAGTAACCGGATCGGAAAAGCAAATTGAAGCGGAAGTTTTTTTATCGTCTCCTTTTAATTTAATCGTTTCAGGACAAGAGGCCGATCATGATGGAATTACCGGCACCATAAAACTTTTTACGAGTCAAAAGATTTCGACAGAATCTGAAATTGCTGCCTATATATCCATTGTTCCTGAACTGAAATTCAAAAGTGTAGTGATGGATGATGGAATTGTAATTACATCCGATGCTTTTGACGTTACTAAAACCTATGAAGTGGTGGTAAAAAAAGGCTTGAAAGGTATGGTAGGGGGGACGCTGAAAGAACAATACAGCAATAGTATTGCCTTTGGTAAATTGGAGCCATCTATCAATTTTATGGATTCAAAAGGGGTGTATATGGCCAGTAAAGGAAAAAGAAATCTGGAAATTAAAATTAACAATGTGAAGGAAGTGAAAGTAACTATTTCCAAAATATATGAACGCCCGTCGCAATGGGTATTACCCCTCCGGCGATTATGATGAAGGGGAGTATTACGAAGAAGATGGAAGTGGTTCTGGTAACTATGGCACCAATTACGATTATCAGGTAGGTGATATCGTTTACGAAAAGGAATACATTACCAAAGACCTCCCAAAAAGAGGAAGCAGCAGGTTGTTGCACTTCGACTTTCCCGATGGTTTAAGAGATTTCAAAGGAATTTACCACATCCGAATAGCATCCAAGGAGGAATATTATTTAAGAGATGCCAAATTTATCTCTTTATCCGATCTGGGGTTGATAAGTAGAATTAGCAAGGACAAAGTGTATGTGTTTG
>Ga0247843_1005821_pt1 | contig 16713 bp, 22 predicted proteins | sample LaCruzMarch2017__FD_192420 | JGI IMG/M metagenome (GOLD analysis project Ga0247843, IMG submission 192420) | Freshwater microbial communities from meromictic Lake La Cruz, Castile-La Mancha, Spain - LaCruzMarch2017_8m | ecosystem: Environmental > Aquatic > Freshwater > Lake | place: Spain... | reverse complement strand
GGCGGGGCAAAGCCCTCGTGAACCATGAAGTCATCGTCTCGCTCATTGCCGCCACCGCCACCAAAACGGGCCTGAAAGTGCAAGCCGAGCACGACAAGTCGAAATATCAAACCGCTCTCAAACCCACCAAAGAAGAGATGGCCTCGATCCATCTCGAGCCCTCCGATTTCCACGGAGAGTGGAACTACACAATCAAACCGTGAAAATGGGGGATTTGAATTACTTTATTTCTGGACGATTCCTTAGCGTCTTGGCGCAGTAAAAACCGCACCGCGACCGTTATATCCAACCCCACGAGAGTTCCAAATTTTTTCAATATCTTTGTAGCTTATGACCCTAACACCAGGAGAAGGGATGTTTGGGTCTGTTATGATCAGATTTTGTTCGTTTTCGTCGTATCCATTTACAATAAATGTATGTCCGCCATACAAACTTGTGTCGATCAATACAGGATTACTTTTGTCAATTTCCTGGCGGATTTCCGCAAGTCCTAATTTGGCTCCTGCTTTGTTGTTTGCCCAGTTAACCTGTTGCCAAGTTATACCTAAAGTGGAGATTCCAGCTATTAAATCGTTGAACATCGTAAGAGTAAAATCGTTGAATCTCTTGCTGGGATCATACTTTTTTCCGCGACTGAGCACCTTCAGTTCTCGTGGGGTTGCTGGTTGTCCAAAATACTGCAGAACAATCGACGCTGAGGTTGGAACGCACAGATTTCTTTCTTGGAGTTGGTGGTTAAGTTCAATGTAACCGCCCTTGTCATGGATATTTGCAGGCGGAGTAAACTTACCAGTCTTAATGATTCCAATCCTATCAGGAAGCCCGTGTGCTACATTTATACTGCCTGCAACAAGTATTGATATGATATAGAAATATGCAGTTACATTATGATTCATTTTTAGAATGGAGATTGAAATTAAAAGAGGGTCATCCCTTGTGCAAGGGATTGAGCTTCCATGTAAAGTTGATGTAAAGCAAGTGTAAAGCGCGGGGGGCATAAACGGGATTCTCAGGCGGGGCGATTTTGGCTAGAAAATCACCTCTGGGATTGACATAGGAAACACTACATTAACACTTTGATCGAAAACTAAGGAGCAGGAAATCGCCGGGTTCTCGGACGAAAAAAAGTGTAAAGCTGAAAATCGACCTCTCATAGAAAGAAAAGGGTGGTCTAGAAACCAGTTACAAGCTGTTCATCATAATAGATTTCCTATTACTTAACTTGATAAATAACATGATAACAAACACTCTTCTTAAGTGTCATACCCCACTCCCAAACTCCACACCTTCTCACACCACCACCTGAAATAATCAACACATTAGAAGATATTTACGCGATCTCTTGGATTGTCTTTATGGGCAGAAATAAACGCGCGGGGTTACACCGAAAGGCCAGAAAACCGTGCTTAAGATAGAACTTCCGCGCACCATCATTTTTTACGTCCACCACAACCGCTGCGGAGGCAATTTGTCCTGCGTGCCGGAGCACACGCTTCAGCGCGTCCACTAACAGGTGTCCACCAATTCCTGGAAACCGCAAATCCCGCGCAAGTCGCCCGACGAGAGTGGCGGGGGTGAGCGGATACCTCGGCAGTTTTTTTTGAACTTCCTCCGTCAGATCGGAAGTTTCCACGGCAAATGAAGAGAGTGTGTAATAGCCAACGATGACAGTCGGGGCGGCGCGATTCACCAGAACATAAACAGCGGCAACTTTCCGGCGAATGTCCTGATTTGCCTGTGTCTTGAGATAGGAATCGAGTTCCGGCACCCCGCAGCGGAATGCTACGCGGTCATGGTGCGCGGCAAGCGGCTCGGAAACCAGATCGCTCACTTCATCGCGACCTTATCGGAGTGAGCGGCAAAAGCGCGCTTCAAGGCCGCGTTTGGTTTCGGCGGATCAATCAAAGCCTTCGCAAAAATCAGGCTGTCCTCGGCATTGAGTTTCATCACCTCATGCTCACGCACAGTTTCGCGGGCTGACTTGTCGAGGGATGCGATGACGAAATCCGTAATCGAACGCCCCTGCAGATCGGCGGCACGCTGGATAATCCGTTTCAAAAAAATAGGAACACGGGCCTCCAATCGTTCCGTTTTGGCAGTGGCTGACATGAAGACAACTTTACGGCAAATTGCCGGAAGGGCAATATTCTTTTGTAGAAAAGCGTGCCTCTGAAATTCCGCTTACAAGTGGCCAACCGCTGGTTGCTGAAACATACAAAACTGCTGGCGGATTTTTAGGAAATTACTTCTCCAACCCGCCCGAGCTTCGTCTCCACGCTCGCGCCGACGGGCACGATTTTATCGATTTTCAGGTTCTGCTCGGGCTTGAAGAGCGTGTGTCGGGCGGTGTGGAGGTCCCTATTGGGCTTAAACACGGCCTTGGCGCTCAGGGCGGCTCCGGCATGGTGGCGCGCGAAGAGTTCCTGCAACTCCCCGATGAGTTCCTCCACGGCGGCTTCAGGGATGAGGTCGCCCTTGATTTTGAGTTCGAACGACTGCTTGAAGAACCGCGCACATTCTTCGCCCACGGCCCGCACGATCGCGCTGTCGTCGCTCGTGCCGCGGTAGGAATTCGAGAACCCGACGCGGATCGTTTTGCCGCCGGACTGCGCTTCAATGCTCGATGCCACGGCCATCTGCCCCGCGTGGTGGGTGAAGTAGAATGGCCTGGCGATCGCGATGAGTTCGGCTTTCTCGATTTCGAGCGCGCCCTCGATCGCTTCCAACTGCTCGCTCTTTTCGAGGATGCCCTCGACGAGCGCGGCGACTTGCCCGTCCGCATCGGGGAGGATCGGGTAGGCTTTCGCGGTCCTTGTGGCTGCGGACTTGGTTGAGATTCCCGCGAGGTTGATCCGCTTGAGCCGGGCTGCGGGAGCGCTCGGGGCGGCTGTTGATGCTGCTGCTGGTTTGGATTTGGTTTTCATTCCGCCCCAAGTTTCGTTCCCGCCGCTTGTGGGAATCCATTGCGTGTGCTTGTGCATGGCGGGAGCGCGGGGAGTGGTCGATTGATCACTTTCCACCGAAAGAAAAAATCATCTGTGTGCTTGGCGGCACGAGTCCGGACACCCCAAGCCCAATCAAGCGCAGCGGACGCTCGACAAGACATCCGCGGCGCAGGATCGCACAGGCGATCGCGTAGATCGTTTCGGCCGATTCGAATGGTTCCTCCACACTTGTCTGGCGGGTCACTGTTTTGAAGTCGCTGTAGCGGACCTTCACCTGAACCGTCCGCGCGGCAAGGCGCTCCTTTCCGAGCTTTGCGGCAATTTCGCGAGCCTGGTCTTTGAGAACGGGGACAAGGATTCGCCGGTCGTCGGTGTCACGCTCGAAGGTTTCCTCGGCACTGATGCTTTTGACGTCGCCGTCGAGGTCGAGCGGGCGTGTGTCATCCCCGAACGCGTAGGATTTGACCTTTTGGGCGAACGAGCCGACGACGGCACGCAGGTCGCCTCGATAGTCTTGGATGTCGCCGATTGTGCGCAGTCCGATGCTGTGGAGTGCTTCCGCCGTCACCTTGCCGACCCCGTGGATGGCCGATGCGGGGAGTGGTCGCAGGAAGTTCACCTTTTCCTCTTCGGTAATGCAGAAGAGCCCGTCCGGCTTTCCATGGTCGCTTGCGATTTTCGCGAGCAGTTTGTTTGTTCCGATCCCGATGCTTGCCGTGAGCCTCCTCTCCGCGCGGATCACTTCCTTCATCTGCCGTCCGAGTTCAACCAATGCCTGGCGCGTTGGCTCCTCGAACCTATGGGTCATGTCGAGATAGGCTTCATCCACGGAAACCTGCTCCACCTCTCCGCCAAATGTGGCGAGCTTCGCCATGATCTGGTGCGACTCGGTGCGGTAGGCCTCCATGCGCGGACGGATGAACACGCCATCCGGGCATAATTTCTGGGCCGTGCGCGACGGCATGGCGGATCGCACACCGTAGGCACGTGCTTCGTAACTGGCGGCACAGACCACCCCGCGACGGTCGGGGGATGCCCCAACAATAACGGGTTTTCCCATCAGCCGCGGATCGTCGCGCTGTTCGATCGATGCGTAGAACGCATCCATATCGAGGTGAAAAATAACTCGCGGCATCGTGTCTCAGGATGACCTCGCGAGCAGGTCTGCCGCAAGCGCATTGCCAATTCACAGCGAATCCCTTACGGGTTCACCCATGGCAAATCTCACCAAGCGCGATCTCGTCATCGCGATCTCCGAAAAAACCGGACTCATCCAACAGGATGTTTTCTCTGTCGTCCAACTCACTCTTGATGGAATCACCGAGGCGCTCGCCACAGGTCGAGGTGTGGAACTGCGCGAGTTTGGCGTTTTCAAAACCCGCCTTACAAAGCAGCGCGTCGGCCGCAACCCGAAGAAGCCCGATCAGGAAGTCATCATTCCTCCGCGCGCGATCGTGAAATTTACGGCTGGGAAAATCATGAGGGAGCGTGTCCTTGAACGCACCGCTGAACTCACGACCTGATGCCCAACTTGCCAAGCAACTAAAACCACCAACCTCACGCCATGCCACGAACCCAAAAACCAATCGATCAACTCCGCGAAAAACTGAACCTCACAATCCATCCAGACCTTCGTGCTTGGGCGGACGAACTCTCGCTGAAACGCCGCCGGTCGGTCTCACAATTATTCGAGGACTTGGTGGAGGCGGAATGGCAGCGCCAGCAAGCCGCCGCACAGAACCCGCCGACTCCCGCGCCTGTGCAGCCTCCCCAACCTGCGCCATATTTCTACCAGCCTTACCCGTATTACTACGCGGCTTCACAACCGCCACAGCCTCTGCAACCCCAGCAATAATGGGCCTTCTCAGCGCAATCCTCGGAAACGCGAGCGAGGTGGACGCCTCGAAACTCGAGAAGGAATTCTCCGAGCTTCTCATCGAGGGCGAATCGATCCAGCACGCCTATAAACTTTTTCGCGACCTCATTGTCTTCACGAACTACCGCCTCTTCCTCGTGGACAAGCAGGGCATAACAGGCAAGAAGCGCGAATACACCTCCGTGCCCTACAAGGCGATCGACTACTTCTCGAAGGAAACCGCCGGGCACTTCGACCTCGATGCCGAGATCAAAATTTGGATCAAGAGCCGCAAGGAACCGATCGTTCTTGAATTCCGCAAAGACGCCCACATTCACGATGTCTTCAAGGTTCTGAGCTACTACGCCCTCGCAAGCTGAAATCCTCTTATGCGCTACATTCTTTTTATTGTCGGGTTGCTGGTGCTGGCCCAACCAGCGTTTGCGATGCAGATTTTCATCAGAATGCCCGCCGGAAGAACCATCGGACTGGAGGTTGAAGGATCAGATTCGATCGAGAATGTGAAAGCCAAAATCCAAGACAAGGAAGGCATTCCTCCAAACCAGCAAAGCCTCACTTTTGCGGGCAAGGAATTGGAGGACGGACGCACGCTCGCCGATTACAACATCCAGAAAGAATCGACCCTGCACTTGACCGTTGTTCGGCCTCCAGTCCTTGGAATTCGGCTGACAAGTGTGGACCCCGCGAGCGGGGCGGCGTCCTTTGAAGTCCAGTCCTCCACAATCGTTTCCGGCCGACTGGAAATGAAAAATGATCTGATAACCGGCAACTGGACGACATTGCTCGAGCCGGTTCCCGCGGATTCCAGTTGGTCCACAGTGAACGCCACATTCGACCCGCAGACCGTTTTCGACCGCGCCTTTTTCAGATTCAGCGTGCCCTGAGTTCGCCCGCAGTTCCTCATCGACGCCCCTAGCCGAATCATCCCGGGATCGTGGTAAAATCTTCCTTCAACAAATAAGCCGTGCTCCGCCCTCCAGCTTCGTTTTTTTCGAGTAGTCCCGAATCGAGCAGCTGCTTGATATCGCGCACGGCCGTATCCGCAGAGCATTTCGCAATCGTGGCGTATTTGGAGGAAGTGAGTTTTCCTTCAAAGCCCTCGATGAGCAGGTCGATCACTTTGGATTGCCGGGCGTTCAATTCCTGTTGGCGCAGTCGGTCTCGGAACCCGGCGCGGCGGAGGGCGGGGGCGATGTTTTTTTCGGCGTCATCAAGCGCTCTGCCGAGACAACCGAGAAACCACTCCAGCCAGGCCGTGATGTCTATGCCGCCTTTCTGGCAGCGCTCCAGCACGGCATAGTAGTCGCGACGCTCGGCCTCGATCCGGCTCGACATGTTGTAGTAGCGCTCCGGAAATCCATCCGCTTGGGCAAGGGCCAACTCGGCAATAGCTCGGGCGATGCGGCCATTCCCGTCTTCGAAGGGATGGATCGTGACAAACCAGAAATGCGCGATGCCGGCACGGATCACTGGCTCCTCGCCCGCCCGGCGAAACCACTCCAAAAAAGCCTCCATCTCGCTCGGCAAGCGCTCTGCCGAAGGGGCTTCAAAGTGGACTCGCTCCTTGCCGATTGCACCGGAAACGACCTGCATCGGGCCGGATTTCAGCGTTCGCCAGCGCCCAACGCCGATATTCTGCATGCCGCTACGCCCCGATGGAAAAAGGCAGGCGTGCCAGCCAAAAAGCCTCTCTTGAGTCAACGCGCCCGCAAATCCCCGCGTGGCATCAAGCATCATCTCGACCACGCCCTCCACATCACGGTTGACTGGTGCCGCGCCGCCGACATCCATTCCAAGCCGCCTCGCGATCGACGAGCGCACTTCCTCCACATCGAGGAAATTCCCCTCGATGGCGTTGGATTTGATGATCTCTGCCGTGAGGTTCGTCAGTGAGGTTTCCGCTCGTTGTTGAAAACCCAGACCCGCCATTTTGCCAATCACCCGCCCCTGCCGGTGCCGCACCTCTGCGACCAACGGAAGCAATTGTGCCTCGTCCCAACGGAACTGAGGCCACGCGGGGCTTTCATGGATATATTTCATTATTCACCGCAAATCTGCGGCGAATATGCCTTCAATTCGACGCAAGGTCAAGGCGACAGCCACTATGGTGAATTGAGAAACCGGCAGGTGCTGGCCAATCCTTCGACATTCACAGCGGTGCCGTGCACCCGCCTGCACGATTCTCACCTCACCTCAAAAACCTGTGCTTCACAAGCACGCGGGACTCTTCGGAATCGCTTCGAAGTTGGATGGGATAGGGAGCGCTCGCACGCTTCATGACCACGCCCTCAAAGAAGTCGCAGCGCAGCGCGCGATTTCGTTCCTTGAGTGAGTTGGAGAGCGCGTGGACGGCGTCTCCCTCGTCGCGGAGGGATGTTGGTAGGACGAGTGCGCCAGAAGGAAATGTGGACCATTCCCCGAGGCTGAGGCGTTCGATTTCAATCAGGCTGGAAAGGAACTCGCGGCGCTCGAGGTAGGTGGCGCATTCGACGATCCAATCAAGAACAACAAGCGTGCCGCGGCCGATCGCGTGTCGGCGTTCCAGTGCCTCGCGGTCGGACCGTCACGGCGGACGGCTCACGATCCGCCCACGAGTTCGGAAACGCCTTCGATCAACTCATCGGCCAGCAGCCTGTTCGCTGGTCGGGGGTGGGGCGGCTCATAGATGCTCCAGCATAGAGGTTGCGACAACCTGGTTCGTGAGGCCTTCTGGCGAGCCACACGCCGTTCACCGGCGAGATTCGCCCGCGCCCGCCGCCCTTGCTGTTCCTCCAAAGGATGATCGTCGGGCTCATGGCTGGTCTCCGATCCATTTGGCTTCAAATTCCTCCGGCTTCGTCCATTTGGATGGCAGCACCGGTTGGAACGAGTAGTCGGCGTAGGCGGTCACATGCGCGCCGCCCGAGCGCCTCACGGCTTCATAGAGTTCGAGGTCGTTGCGCGGGGGCGCGTCCGCCTCGACCAGTGCCGCGGCGAACTTCCTGCCACTGCGGTCTTTGAGTTGGATGGTGTATTTCATATTCCGCCCTTGTCCTCTCGCTGTTGCTTCTTATTTTCCATCAGTATTTTTCTCCATTTTTGGCGCTTATTTTGATCTTGGATTGGTGCCTCGTTGCAGCGGTAAAACCTCACCGCTGCGGCCGTTTGTAAATCCTCCACGCAGGCCATTGCTATGCGGAGGGCGAAATTGCTTCCGTAGGCAGAGTGAATTTGGCGTTGTTTATTCGCTATTCGCGAATAGCGTATGAAATCAATTTCTACAGCAATGATAGCGAAATCCTTGGATATTCATGCCTTAGCCAAGTTGGCCCTAGAAGAGAGCGCCCGGCCATATGCGGTCGTGGCGGGAGAACTGGGGATGAGCGCTTCCGAATTCCACGCAGCCGTGCAGAGGCTCGGACAGGCGGGGTTGGTTGACCCAAAGGCTCGCAGGATTCGACAGGGCGCGGTTCGGGAATTCTTGATTCACGGGATGCGCTATGTTTTTCCGGCAGTCATGGGAGGGCTGACCCGAGGCATTCCGACATCCTACGCGGCACCGCCTTTGGCTGAATTCATCTCCTTCGGAAAGGAAAACATTCCGGTGTGGCCGGATGCCTCGGGTGAAAAACTCGGATATGGAGTGGAGCCACTGCATCCTTCCGCCCCGAAAGCCGTTCGCAGGGACAGCCGCCTCTACGACGTTCTGGCTTTGATCGATGCGCTGAGAGAAGGCCGCACCCGCGAGCGCCAAATCGCCGAGGACGAGCTACTGAAAAGAATTCACCGAACATGAATACGATCGATTCTCTGCATGTGGTGGCGCTCTGTTCGAACTCCTTACATCTCTGGGAATCTGAATCAGAATGAGGAAATTACACAAACCCAGCCACCATTCGCGACTTTGCGTAAGAAACCTCCCCTTTACTCTGACTCACCGAAGAGATCTGCGAATTTCGCTTCGAGCATGGCCGCCTCTTTCCCCGTCAATTTGCTGAGCTCTTTGGTGCGCGCACGATTGGAAAGTTTGCCTTTGCCCTGCCGCAGAAAGGCGATCAAGGTTTCGGCGAGCTTGTCCGACATGTCGAAATGCGCATCGATATAGCTCTTCATGCCGTCGTGCCGTTCAAGATAGGCAACCTCTTCCGGCAGCGTCTTCTCGACTGTTTGTTGGACGCATTCGTAGAGGAACTCCGCCTGCCGTGTCGCATCAAAGTAGCGGTAGAGATCGATCGTTTCATTGAGGACATGAACGTTGCCTTGCGGCACGGGCTCCCATTCGATCAGGTCCAACCGGGGCTTTGAACAGGCTTCGAGCGTTCGCCGATATTCCGCGATCCTGTCCAGTATTACGGCGGAAACAGGAAAGACGATTCCAGTCGGGGCAAACCCTTTTTGCGCCAGAACGTGATGAATCAGGTAGCGGTGAATCCGTCCGTTGCCGTCCTCGAAAGGGTGGATGAAGACAAAGCCAAAGGCGATCACGGCGGCGGCAAGGACGGGGTCATACGGACTTTCCGCCAGAATCTGGCTAGCCACGACAAGGCCATCGATCAATGCCGGAATGTCTTCCCATCGGGCAGAGACGTGATCGGGAATCGGAGAACCGGTCGAGCGGTCGTGGATTCCGATAAAGCCGCCTTCCTTCCGCCATCCCATCGAGATGAAACGCTTGTCGCCGATGACGACTTCTTGCAAGCGGAGCAATTCGTCCGCTGTGAGATTCCGCTGGCCTGCCTCGCCAATCGCGCGTCCCCAGCGCTCGGCACGATTATAGGGCGGTTTTTCGCCTTCGATAGCGTAGGATGCCTTCGAGTCTTTCAGAAGCAGAAAGGCGGCAGCGCGCGAAAGAATGTCCGCGTGGATTGAGCCGATTGACTTCCTGGCTTTCGCTCCGAGGTCCGTCGCGATCAGGGCTTCGAGTTTCGGCGTGCGCCGAACCAACGGGCAGAAATTGCGAGTGCCTGGAAGGTTGTTGCGGACGCGGTGACGCCGGGAGACAGACGGTGTGACCCCATACTGAAAGGCAGAATCCAGGGCATCAACATAGTTGCCGACCTTCGCGTCGGGAACGTCCAGCGTTTTCCCTGTGAGCCATTCGTAAAAGAACCAGAGACGGCGCGCATAGGCTCCGGTTGGCTCATCTTTGATGATTCGCAGGATTCCGTCAGGCGGAGCGCTGTCGAACAGCGCTTTGAGAACCGCGAGGTCGATGCCTTCGTGCTTGAAAGCGAACCTCAGGTGGCCCGCGAGTGTGTCCTCCGGTTTGTGCTTCGGAGTAAAAACGAGCCAAGGGCCTTTCTCATAGCGCCGATGTTTAGTGCTGATGGCAGAGAGGCGGTCGGGCAAGGGCAAGCGCAAGCTGAAGTGAGCAATAAGGGCGCTATAGCCAGCCAGCGACATTTCTGCCTCCGGCAGAGCGAGTCCGTGAAAACTGCTAACAGTTTGTGCGAAAGAGTTGCCCTGAGCCATTTTTAAAATCGATTTCCACTGCCTTTGAAAGACTATCGTGAAAATCGCTTATGTTCCACGAAAAACGATTATAAAGCGGCGGTCATCATGAAAAATGATTTCTGCGCTGCCTGACCCGTTACGACACGGCGCATGGCTATCCTAATCAGGATATTTCTGATAAAGAGGAGAATACCATCGCAAAAATCATCATTCCAACGGACAGTCTGGACACATCATTTCATTATGCCATCAACAACCTCAAAACGAACGCACATCGCTATCTCCAAACGTTCGGGAAAGATTAAGCCCGTTCGAATTCCAATGCTGAGCGTCTTTCCGCGCACCGAGGAATTCGATGCGAAGATTGAGGCGATGGGTGGTATTCCGCTCACGTCCGCTGCCCGAAAGAAATACGCTCGTTTTCTCAAGTAAGGAGAACGGCGTTAGCGCACGGTCCATAGTTAATAGTTTCGAGCATTAACCTACGGGCTTTTTGCAGCAAATACCCCACTACAACATCCTCATGTCGATCGCGCTCTCCAGATCGGCAAGTGCGGCTCGAACGCACCCACCGCATCCCACGGCGATTTGATTGGCGAGTGCCTTCGGGGCTTTCCACCGCCGCACGAGCCATTTTGCGATTTCGACGCTGTCGGGCGCTGTGATTTTCCATGCTTGGAAGCGCGTCTGGAACCGCTCGGTCAGCAAATCCAGTTGTAGGTTGCTTGTGCCTATGAATGCGCGGTCGCGAGGAAGCCGGTCGAGATAGGCGAGCATCAGATCCTGCGCATCGCGGGATGAGCGATCCAGTTCGTTGACGATCTGAACACTCTGGCCTCCTCCGAACATTCCCCTGTAGGCGAGCCCGTCCATCCAGCGCCTCACAACCTCGATCGTGATTTCTCGGCCGTTGTGGTCCTCGATCGCGCAGGGTTCGTTGCCCGTGAGTTCTCGGGCCACCATTTCGGCGATCGTCGTTTTGCCGACACCCGGCGGCCCGTAGAGGAGCACCTTGAGCGTGCCCTCGCCGCCAGCGCGCAGCCGCCGCGCCTTGGCGACCAAGGCGCGTGCGGCCAGGCCCGCGCTGCCGATCAGATCGTCTGGCTCACGCGGCTTGAACGAGGCGGGGCTCCGCTTCATGGCTCTCCTCCAATTTGCGGGCGAGTGCGGCCACAGCCTCCGCGCCCTTCTTGTAAACCACCACAGCGAGGAGTTCCCCGCCCCGCCACACGGCCCAATACCGGCTGTCGCGATATCGGGTGACGACGACATTCACGACTCCACCTCCTGCGTTGTGGGCTCTTTGCGTTCCCATTCCTGAGCGGCTTTCGCGGCTTGCTCGTAGTCGGAGTAGTTCTCGCCGATCCAGTCTTGGAACGGTCCGCGGTGGTCGCGCCCGCCGCGCACAACGGTCCAGCCGCCCCGACCGAATGCGGCGGGAACGATCTCGGGTTCGTGGAGGATTTTTCCTTGATCGCTTGGAGCTCTCATTTTCCCCACCCCTCCCGCCTGGCCCGTGATTTGAGCGTGTTGATCGGCACATCGAACTGGCCGGCGGTTTGCTTGATGCTGCGGGTGCGCAAGTAGACCCGCTTAATTGCCCGCCAGTCCGGTCCGGTGAACGCGCGCGTGGGCTCTGGATTGCCTCGCGTAGACACACGATCCCGAGCCGCTTGGGGAGCGGGATTGACCGCGGAGAGTGGATCGCGGCGGTTTGCCGACGCGGGTTGCCTTTCATTGGCCGCACTTTGCTCTACCGCTCCCACGGTGGATGTGGCCTCCACGGCGCGGCGCACGAGTGCCTCGATGTCCACCCGCTTCTTGCCGCCGCTCTCCATGACCGCCTGGGTCATTTGTTCGGCCACGATTTGCCGGATGAGCGCAACCGGGATTTCCGTGATCGCGTAGACCATGCCGCTCAGGCTTTCAATGCCGAGCCGCTCCTTCATCTTGCGGCGTGCCTCGCGCGGCGTGTTGGCATCCACGCGCTCGTCGAAAACCACCTTACCGCCTTTGCTGGCGATGATCTTGAACACGTTCATGACTGCCTCCCTTCCCAGAGATCGAGCGAGACTTGATCGTGGAGCGACTTGCGCCGACCGACCCCCCATCGCACGCGGTGGTCCTCGCGTTCCATCTCGTAGCGGAAGGCGAGGTTCGAGCACCTCATGCCCTCCCACTCCTGCCAACTTCCGTAGACGCGGGTTTCCTTGTGCCCGAAAACTACGAACCGGCCCTCGATCTGCTCGAGGATGTCGGGATTGCGCGTATGGGCGAGGAGGAGCGCCAGCACCCGGCTGTCACTGATCGGCCCGGCGATCTTGCGTTCCTGTTCGCGCTCCAAATACTCCAGCGCACTCGCGTGGCTCCTCCATGTTCCGTTGTGAAACAGGAGCGTCTTCGTCGTGCCGCTCAACTTCGTCTCGGCGCCACGATCCACAGGAAACGGATGGCAGAGCCGCGGGTTCACTCCCCCCACGCTCGCCCACCGGAAGCGGATCACGATTTCACCGGCGAGCTGCGGCAGCAACTCGCCCACCTCGTCCGCGCTCAGGTTCTTCATCCAATGAACGCGTCCGCGCTGCCGCCAGCCGACCCCCGCTCCGTGCGGGTTCGCCTTCTGGCAGGCATTCAATATTTGGCCGTTGGGACGGATGTCCCGCGGGCACACAATTATCACACACATGGTTTTATTTTTCCTTTCTTGCTGTTGGTTGCTCCACGCCGCGAATACGCGACTTGCGTATCAGTAGGCGCGGAAAAGTCGTTGGGCGTCACAGGGCGGCGTCGGGGTATCGCGCATCAAATTTCGCACACAGGCGCAGCGCGTCGTTGCGGCAATCCTTGAAGTCCTCGTGCAGGCGCCCGAAGAGCCCGAGCGCCACAGGGCGGCTACTCCCCGTCCATCCCAAGTAATCCCAGAGGAACTTCACTGCCTCCACGGCCGTGCGCGTGCGTTCCACCTGCACCTTGTTTTTCTTAAACCCACCGAGGCATTGCACCTGTGCGGCCCGGCGGCACAGCCCAAGCACGGTGGCCAAGTGGTGCTCGATCTTGTGCAGGCTCGTCGTTCCCGCAAACGCGCGGAATTCCACAAGCCCGTCGCTCACGAGCTTTTTGAGGTTGAGCATCCCGCGCCCACACAGGCTCGCGGCGTCGTGTTTGCGATACCGCTCGTTTTCCCCAACCATCCGGCGAACCAACCCGCCCACCTCATCGTGCAGCGGGGCCGCATACGAAGTGTTCAAATGCCGTCCCGTGCCCGTCTGGCCGTAGATCGCGCGGGAATGCCACTTGGCGATGTGGGCGAGCTTGCGCGCAAATTCCACGCGCGCGTTGACCAGCTCATCGGTTGAATTGAGCGAGCTGAGCCCAAGCACGCTGTCCACCGACACCGTGATGTGGCACCCGCAGCTATCGTTGACCCGCGCTCCGATCTGATCGAGGAATCGGGTAAAGTCGGCGATCACCTCAAGCGCGTCTGGCCCACGAAGGATCGGGGACACAAATTCGCACGGCATCTCGCCGGATTGATACCGGATAGACCCGTCGCGTTCGGCTTTCCATCGGGAGGTTCCGAATGCGGGCGCGCTCACCGTTGTTCCATCAGTGGATTGGGCCGTCGTCACTGGCAGCCCCCTGTGATATCCACCAACCGTGATGCCCGAGGACACAGGGATGGCGGTTTCGAGTTCCACGCCGAATGCAATGGATGCGGCGGCGAGGTCTTGCGGTTTGGTCTTGCTTTTCATCCCCCAAAAGCCTCACGCACTGAACTTTAGGAATCCATCAGAAAATGCATGCCATATTTTTCACCATTTTTCTGAAAGCCAACATGTTGGCACCGAAAATGATTGCGCTTGCCATCACCGCGCACGAATCCTGCCCCGCTCGTTTATCAGGCGTAAGAATGCACGAAACCTGCGCCTCGCGATTGGCCCGGAACTTGTAAAAAAGCCGCCGAGAGAACGAGTCTCCCGGCGGCTGGTGTAGGTATATTGCCGATTGTGCGTTTCGCCTACCGATCCCACTGCTCACGAAACCCCGAGAACTTGGGAAAGCGCGGTGCTTCCTTCGCTCCGCTCGGCTGGTGTTTGAACCGAACGAGCCGACCGACCAGGGATGCGCGCCGCATCCACAGGCTCACGCGGTCGATTCCGCCAACCACATGGTTGTAGCCGAGGCGGAATTCCACACCTGTTTCCAGTGAGCGCACGACGAACCCGCCGAGTTCGCCGCGGCCCACCATGCCCGCTTGGCTGAGGCTGCGCTTGGTTCTGCCGAACGCATCCCGCCGCGCCTCGTTCTGGTTTGTCATCCCCTCGTAGGTGTCGAGGATATCGGCCTCCGCGTCCTCAAACCGCTTGATCTTGAGAAGCCAGCCTTCGCGCTCCGTGGACCGCCCGCACTTGTAGGGTCCGGCCGGATCGCGAACCATCACGCCCTCGTAGCCCTCTTGGATGCACCGCTCCTCGTAGACCGCGAGCTGGGTGGCGTTCGGGATCGCCATCGGCAACACCTTCACCACCCGGTCCCACTCGGGCAGGCGCTCCAACTGCGCCATCCGACACTCATACGGCCGGTCGGTCCCGCCGCTCACATAGTCAAAAACCGCGAACCGGAAATCCGGCTCGCCCGACTCGCGGCCCACATGCCCGCTCGTCTCGCTGAATGTGGCTCCCGGCACGACAAGCTCGCCATCTACGCCGTCGGGCAAATTCGCCTCGACCCACTCGCGGATAAACCGGTTGCTTACCGGCTTGAACGAGCGTGTCAGCGCCTTGCCGCCGATCTTCAGGCAGTGGATGCCATCGAGCTTGGGCGTGGCCAGCACCGGAAATCGCAGCTCCTCGGGTTGCTCGCATTTACCGGCGAGCATCGGCTTCGTAATCGCACACATCGTTTACTCTCCTCCTTTCAGAATCTTGGCGCACTCGGGGCCGAACCCCGTGTCCACTGATTCCGGCACAGTCAACGTGCGACCACACCGGCCACACTTCCCGCAGTGGCACACTCGCACGATTTCGGGAAGATCCGCTTTCTTCGACAACCGCCGCAGAAGCCAGTCGATCGCCCGTGCGCTCGGGGCCGTTGGAGCGATCGCTGACCGCCGCCCGTGCCGATAACGCAGACCCTCAAAGATCGTTCCAAGGAACGTGTAGTCGCTTTCGTTATCCGCACCCGTGAGAACGCTCACGAAGTGCGGTTTGTCGTCGCCCGGCTGCCTCACGCGGAACGTAAAGCGGTTTCCTGTGGCTGTGTTCTCAAGCGTGAACAGCGCATTGCCCGCTGTGATGAATTGAACAAGGTTATTCATAGTGCGTGACTCGCGTAGTTCAGCGGCAAAAGGAAAGCGCATGGGCGGCTGGCACCATCGCGATCCTTCCGATGAGGGTTGAGAGGTTGAACTTCCTCAATCCGCGATTCTCCACGTCATAGACCGTGATGAGTCCGCACTTCTTGAGGTTGGCTTCGGAAGTCGTGAACCGCATCGTGCGGGCTTGCCCGTCGACTTGGTGAACGTTCCGACGTATTCGCTGCGTTGGGTGATGTTTGTTTTCATCCCCCTTGGCCTCGTCCACAGCCCTCGCGTGTGTCCATCAGTAGTGAACACCATATTTTTCACCATTTTTCGCAGCGGCCTAATGTTGGCACCGGAAATGATTGCGAGCCGCCGCAAAACTCATTTTTTCATTTTCCGTAGCGATTTTGAAAAATTCCCCTGAACACGCCGCACATGCCGCAAACTGCAAAAGTCATGGTTTTTGGTGGATATTTGCGGCGTGCGGCGTGTGCGGCGTGTTAGGGGGAAAATCCCAAAACGGCTACGGAGAAAAGAGAAAACCGGTAAGCATATATCTTATCTTGATCGGTTTGATTTGAGTTTCACCCTCATGCCGCACATGCCGCACACGCCGCAAAGCTCGGGGGAACTTTTTCACTTTCCGTAGCGATTTTGAAAAAATATCCTTGAACACGCCGCACACGCCGCAAACTGCAAAAATCATGGTTTTTGGTGGAAATTTGCGGCGTGCGGCGTGTGCGGCGTGTTAGGGGTAAAATCCCAAAACGGCTACGGAGAAAAGAGAAAACCGGTAAGCATATATCTTATTTTGAACGGTTTGATTTGAGTTTCACCCTCATGCCGCACATGCCGCATACGCCGCAAAGCTCGAGACATTTTTCATTTTCCGTAGCGATTTTCAAAATTTACCCCCAACACGCCGCACACGCCGCACGCCGCAAAAAAAAGCACATCCCCCGAGCTTTTTGCAAAACCCAAAAAACTGACGCCGTCAAAATGGCCCCGATTTTGAAAACTCCTAAAATTAGCATGAATTTCGATTTAAAATCCCCAATCTTATGTGAAATTCGGAGAATTGACCCGAATTCGATTATTTTTAGTTACGAAGTTTCTCAGGGAGTCCATTCTTCACGAAAACTAGCGTTGATCTCGGG
>Ga0247843_1005819_pt1 | contig 16723 bp, 12 predicted proteins | sample LaCruzMarch2017__FD_192420 | JGI IMG/M metagenome (GOLD analysis project Ga0247843, IMG submission 192420) | Freshwater microbial communities from meromictic Lake La Cruz, Castile-La Mancha, Spain - LaCruzMarch2017_8m | ecosystem: Environmental > Aquatic > Freshwater > Lake | place: Spain... | reverse complement strand
CAAGCCGCTTTGCGCGGCAGAGCGAGTTTTTGTTCTGAGCTATGGAGGCCAACGCCTACGGAAAACCGAATCGGGATCGCGAATTACTGCGCTGCATCAAAAATCTCGCACCCGCCACCAGTTACTCGCCACGCGCCATAGCAGCGCCGCCACCACCACCACCGCCTTCGCCCTTCATCCTTCGCCCCTTCCCTCCCTGTCGCAGAAGATGCGATATCTGAGCTTCTATTTTTCAAACACAAACCAACAATTCCAAATTATGAAAACCAAAACAATCCTCCTCGCAACTGTCATCACTCTGCCGATCCTTTGCCCAAGCACCTTCGCGCAGGTATGCGATGATATGGACGTCTTCCTGGGCCAACTCAGCGCTAACCCCTACGTTGCCGACTCCACGGCAAATAAGTTCGGCGCGTTCGGCAGTCCCTACAGCCCGACAAGTATCAACAACCCCTACAGCCAGTATGGGAGCGCGTATTCAGCCACGAGCATCTCAAATCCCTACGCCACCGAAGCCCCAAAGATCATCGCTGCCGACGGACAGTATCTCGGCAAACTGAGCGCAAATCCCTACGATCCGGATTCTGTTTCTAACCCCTACGGCAAATACGGCAGTCCCTATTCGCCCACGAGCATCAACAACCCCTACAGCCAGTATGGAAGCCCCTACAGCCCCATCAACCCGAACAATCCCTACGCCACCCAAGCTCCGATTCTGTGCGGCGATGACGAGTGAAATCTATCTCCGAATCCCATTGCCCAACACCGCGAAACAAGCTGAAATAGCTGCCATGCGCACAGTCCCCTCCATTTTGATCAGGCTTTGCGCATTGCGGTAATCGTGCGCAAATCTCTCCCATCCGTGGAAAGAAAAAAATAGGAATGCTCCCCGAAACAAAAAAACTCAGTAAACTTGAGCGTGTGCCTTTGCGCGAGGCTTGGAAGCATGAGGCGGGCGACTTTACTCCATGGCTCGCCGAAGAGGAGAATCTCAACACACTGGTCGATGCACTTGGACTTGGTGAATTAGAACTCGTCCCCACCGAGCATCCGGTTGGCGACTTCAAGCTCGACATCCTTTGCAATGACGGTGACGGGCCTGTGATCATCGAGCACCAGCTTGAGAAGACGAACCACAGCCACCTCGGACAGATCATCGCTTATGCGGCTGGAATCGGGGCGAAGAAGGTGATTTGGATCGCCGAGTCTTTCCGGCCTGAACACTCATCGGCCCTTCAATTTCTCAATGACAATACCACCGAGGACCTCGCCTTTTTCGCAGTGGAAGTGGAACTTTGGCGCATTGGCGATTCTCCGCTCGCTCCCAAGTTCGAGGTGGTGGTAAAGCCCAACGATTGGGTGAAATCCGGCCGTGAGCTGGCGAAAGCCGCCACCAGTGCTTCTTCCACCAAGCAACTCCAACTCAAATTCTGGTTGGCCCTCTCAGAAAAACTCAAATCCTCCTCGACCGGCATCCGTCCCCAAAAGGCACGGCCCCAGCATTGGCTGAATATCTCGATCGGGCGGGCGGGAGCCAAGCTCAGCATTACGGCCAACACCCGCGAAAAGCGCCTCGGAGTGGAACTTTATTTCTGGGGCGCAGAGGCAAAGCAAAACTTCACCAACCTTCTCCCCCACAAAATTGCACTGGAAACCAACCTCGGCTTCGAACTCGACTGGCAGGAACTCCCCGATGCCCAAGCCTGCCGAGTGGCCACTTGGTATCCCAACGCGTCCCTCGAAGATGAAGCCCGCTGGCCGGAATACCTCGACTGGCTCGCCAAACGAATTGTCTCAATGGACCGCATCCTCAAGCCCATACTGAAATCACTCCCATGAAAACTCATCTACCACTCGCCTTGAAGCGAATAAATCCTCACCTGATTGAAGACCTGACGGAGGAAGCGGAAAGCTACTTTGTAAATGAGCCATCTCCATATCTTGCGAAAGACAAAGAGTTCGTTCTGGCTTATTACAACGATGCTCCTGGAGGTATTGGGGGTGGCACGCGTTGCGTCCTTTGGTTTGAAACAGCTCACGAACGCTTGGAGGTGCTTGCCAACTATCTTCTCCTCACCAATCCCGGTCCGCTCTCTTTTGACTACACCGGAGTGTCGCAGAAAATTTGCGACCTTGCTGAAGCAAATTGGAATGGAGATTTAGAAGCGCCAACTCTGATCTCGCAGGTCAATTATTTTACAAAACAATGCTTCCAGATCGAGTGGATCGGCTCCCGAAGCGAGCTTTTCAACGGCTCTGAGAATTTCCCAAAATGGTTGCGTGCCCATTGGCGATCCGCCGATACTCAGGACGAGTCGCCGCTTAAAACCAATGAGGTTGCAGACTTCCTTGATTACCTCGCCTGCGATTACATGTGCTGAAGAACACCTATCTATGAAAACACTTGAATGCTGCATCCCTCGCCAATCGGTCCTCGATGGTTCGGAGGATTTCGTCGTCAATCTTGCCTCGCTTGCGGACCTCTCGGAAGGGGAAGCCCGGGAGTTTCTCGACTCGAATGTGCTCACATCGGGAATGGAGGACTTGATCGAACAGGTTTTCGACCGGATTTCCGGTGGTGCTGCAAGGGCTATTTACAAACTCTCCGAGGCGATGGGCGGCGGAAAAACCCAGAGTATGATTGTGAGTGGAATCCTCGCGCGATTCCCGAGCCTAAAATCGGCGGTTCCTTTCACAACCAAACCGAAAATCACGAATCCGGATTTCGTTGTCGCCTTTACCGGTCGGGATACGAATCAAAACATCTGGGTCGCGCTCGGGGAGCAACTCGGGGTGAACTTTTCACCGGATTCAGCTCCCTCCGAAAAGCAATGGGCCGATGCTTTGAAAAACAAAAGCGGCCTGATCCTGCTGGATGAGCTGGCATTCTATCTCGTTCACGCCAGCACCGTTGGCGACAAGGAGGAGGGGGCGCGTTTTTCCCAACGCACAGCGATTGCGCTCACAAATCTCTTCGGGGCTGTGCGGGACCACAAAGAGGCTTCCCGTGTTGCGGTCGTCGTTGCGGATCTCCAGAAGGACTGGGAGCAAGGGCAGGAAGATTTGGCAAAAATCATGCGCTCCAATTCGTCATTGGGCGGCACTCTCCAGAGCGCCGACAATGAAATGAGCAAGGGCGCTGTCGCCATCTCACCGGTCGACAACACAAAGGACGAACTTTACGCGATCTTGCGCAAGCGCCTTTTCAAAGAAATCCAGATCACCCCCAATGAAAAAGACGCTCTGCTTGACGCCTATTTTGCCGAGCTTGAAACCGCAAAAAGAGCCGGCCTAATCGAGCGCCCGCTGCCGACCATCAAGGATGAACTCTCGTCCTCCTATCCCTTCCACTTTTCCACGAAACACCTCATCGGCACATTCAATGACAACCCCGGCTTCCAGAAAACCCGGGATGTGATCCGTTTGATGGCCGCGATTGTGCGATCGATCTGGAGTAAAGGAAGCACCGAGGTCGCCCGCCACCGGCTCCTCGCTCTTACCTCTGCAGATTTGAACGATGCGAAGGTTGCCTCCCGCTTCAAGGAGATCAAGAGGACTCTCTCTGATGCCCTTCAGACGGATATCGCAAACTCAGGTAGCTCCTATGCGGAGAGCCTCGCCAGCGCCACAAGCGGCCAGTCAGTGAAAGTGGCGAAATGGATTTATGTCGCTTCGCTTTCCGAGACACGCCCGCGCGGTCTCAAAAAAGAGGAAATTGCGGAATACCTTGCCGCGCCGGGCGAGGATATCACCGGCCTTTCGGGCGCGATCGATGAGCTTTCGAAGAACTGCTGGTATCTTGACCAACTCCGCAGTGGCAGCCTGTTTTTCAACAGGGTCAAAAACCTCAACGCGCAGATCAACTCCTACTTCAAGATGTGCTCGGACGGAGACCGTGACGACGAGATCGAGTCGAAGCTCAAGGAAATGTTCGAACCCCGCGAGAAGCGTTGTTACCAGACCGTCCACATTCATCCGGACTTCTCCAAAATCTCGCTTTCCCGCGATAAGACCACACTTGTCATTTGCCATCACGATGCGCCCTACCAGAAATTTTTTGCGGATGAAAAATTCAAGAACCGCGTGGCCTTTCTGACTCTCGTCGATCCCGCCGGGCTTGTGCGAATCCGCAACCACGCCAAGCGCCTCTGGGCGATAAAGCAAGTCCTCAAGGACATGTCCACCGATGATGCCCAATACGAGAAGGCCCGCGAGGAACGCACAAATATCCAGACCGAGCTCTTCATGGCCCTTCGTTCCGTTTACGCGCGGCTGTGGTATCCGCTCGGCGATCCTTCCACGGGCGATTCCAAGCTCACCGACACCACATTGCTCGACAGCTTCACAGAGGACGGCACCGGACAGAGCGTCAAATTCGAGGGGGACAAAAATTCCTCCAAGGGCGAACTCGTCATCGAGAGCACGCTCCGTGCAGCGCACAAGTTTCAAATCGTGCCGCCCGCTGCGGCAACCGAGCGCGTGAAATCCTACCGGGTCCTGAGAACACGGGTTGAGAATTTCCTCTTCCCTTCGACCGGTCGCGCGTCCTGGGAGCAAATCCTCGACTCGGCCGCCACGCGCGGCCTCATGGTCTGGGCCGAGCCGGGCACTTTGGAGCGCATGAAGGATACTCTTCTCACGGCCGGCGAGTGGCGCGAGCAGGCAGGCCAGATCATGAAGCCACCGTTCGTCGAGGAGGCCACAGTCTCCATCGAATACGAACGCGACGAGAAGACCGGAAAAATAACCACCACAGACATCAAACTTCTCCATGCCGACTCCCTGTATGTCACAGAGGATGGAGCCGCCGAGAAACGCATCAAGCACGACGAAGCCTATGTCTCCGAGGCCATGCTCATTGTCTTCCAAGCAAAAGATTCCACCGGCCGTAACAAGGACGGCAAACCAACCCGCATCGAGAACCGCATTGCCATACGGCATGACTTCCTGCCAGCCACCACGCCCGGCCACCGCACTCTCAAGCTCGGAGTCGTGCCCAAGGATGCGACCGTGAAGTGGACCTCGGACGGCAGCGATCCCGCGAACCACGGCGCTCCCTATCCAGCCAAGGGTATCGAAGTCAAAGAGGGTGGAACCGTGAAGGTCTTTGCCGAAAAGGCAACCGCCCACGCGGAGGTTTCCATTCCCGTGCCAAAGGAGAAAGTTCCTGATGACGACGACGGGCAACCCACTACGACCGGTCTGGATTTGGACAAGCCCGCCACGCTGGCCAGCGGTGCCCTGCGGTCGATGGATCTGGTTTCCAGACTCAATGTTCACTGCTTCCTGACCAGGCTGCCCAACGGTTCGCTTCTCGCCGGATGCCGTGCAAAAACGGTGAAGGCCGAGACCGACAACCGTGTGGCAATCTCTTGGGATGCCAAGACCCGCCTCGAGCCCGACAAGGTGCTCCGGTCTTTTGATTTCCTCGACACCCAGCTTCCCGATGCCGAGTGGGAACTCGAAGCCACCGGAGGCATTGTGTTTCCGACTGGTCGCGCACTCATCGAGTGGCAGAAGGATAACTCGATCAAAATCGCCCCTAATCTTGTCACCCAATGAGCACGCAAGAAGAACTGCCCTCCTTCGGCAGCGTTGATCAGCACCGCGAGCACGGTATTCTTAGCGTGGAAACCGGCGACGGCACCTGCCGGCTCACTCTGCTGGAGCGCAACGAGCGCGGCTTCCCTCGCCGCGAACTCGCTTGGCTTCCGGCAGCCGTCTGGCGCGAGGTGGCCACCGATGCGCAACGCGAACTCCTGCGCGGCATGGACGAGCTTGAGAGAGGCGCTCGCGAGGCGAAGTTTCGCACTGGCGACCAGGCCATGAGCCCGCTCGTCCTGCGTGAGTTGGCGATCCTCTTTTGGGCCTTGATGGAGGATGGCGATGCCACCCATACGGAGCTCCTGCTCACAGGCTGGCGCCAACTCGCCCGTGAGGAACGCTGGTGGCTCTACTCTCGCGCAAGCAATCCCTCCCAAGCCCTCGGCCGGGGTTGGAGGCGTGCCCTCTTTTTTGCCCTGGCAGAGCCCGGCGACATGCGCTCCGCCCCGCGCCTCCTGGAAATCGTGGAGTCCGCAGCAGCTCAAAAAAAAACTCTACCCTCCAAGTCGGTCACCTACCGCAAGGGCATTCGCAAGCTTTGGAAACCCCCGGAGAACTCCGCGAAGAAGCCGACCCCTACAAAACGCAAAAAAACTCCGGCCACAATCTGATCCAAATAAATCTCTTCTGATTCACCATGCCGACCCTTCTCGAAACCCAATTCCCCATCGCCCAACTTTCGCTGGAGAGCTACAAGGAAAGGAAGGCGAACCATGGGCAGATTCTCAAACCTTTAGGAAAATGGTGGGGCGAGAAGCCACTTGTTCTCACCCGTGCAATAATCATCGCCTCGTTATTTGAGGCTTCCAGTGATCCAGAAAGGTGGCCCGACGATCTTGAGGTTTTTTTAAGACTCATGTGCATGGACTCCGCCGGGATGTGGAAAAGAAAAATCCAGAATCTACCGGTGGGTTTATGCATCGAAGCTGCCCGAGAGGATGAGAAAGATTTGTTCATCTCGGGTCTTGAAAAATGGAAAGCTGCGCGAGGAGAAGAGGAAAAAGCCAGACGGGATGCCTTGGAAAAACGCGTCTTCTACAGCCTCCCATTCCCGGAAAAACGGGAATATTGCTGTCGGGTTGAAGAGATTGATGGTCCTCCCGAAGAAAGTTGGGCCGAAATTAACGCATATTGCGGAACTTCCGCTCGGACTATCAATGAGTGGATTTCCCAAATGTCTCTACGGCGCTTTGGACATCTTTTAAGGGTTGGTGACTCGTTCTGTGGCTCGGGCTCGATACCCTACGAGGCTGCTGAAATTGGTTGCGACACCTACGCTTCGGACTTGAATCCTGCCTCCGCATGCTTGGCTTGGGGGGCGCTGAACATTGTGGGTGGCGACCCTGAAATAAGAGCAAATCTCGAAGCTTGCCAAGAGAAAATGTTTAAAGATGTGAATCGCGAAGTCCTCAAACTTGGTTTTGAAACTAGCGAGGAGGGATGGCGGTTAGAAGCTGCCCTCTATTGTCTGGAAGTTTTAGTTCCGCAGTGGGATGGCTGGCGAATTCCTCTCAGCCCTACATGGCTGGTTGCTCCTAAAACCAAAACCTGGGTTGAATTGATCCCGAATCCGGAAACGAAGCGCTTTAACTTCAAGGTTCGTCAAGGCGGAGAGGGGTATACAGATAGTCGCTCAGGCACAAAGCGGGATTCAGATATCGTTTGCCCTCAATCTCTTTGGGGGATACTTCACAAGGACGGGAAAACGCAGAATGCGACTCGTCGACTGGCGATAAGCTCGCTCTTAAGTGTCGCAGGAGGGCTTCGCAAGTGGGAAAAATCTGATTTTGCACCCAGAGATTCAGACTTTTACGGCGAGCGACTTTACTGCCTGAAATGGCAGAGACTTGTTAAAGTTAAACGCGGCAACAAGATGGTTGAAAAAATAGAAACTGTTTATCGGGAGCCTACTGAACACGACTTGGCCGTTGAATCAAAAATTGCGGAGACAGTTTGTAAAAATCTTGAGGAATGGCAAAATCAAGGCTGGATTCCAAGTTGGAGAATTCAAGACGGAAGAGAAACATCACGGCTTAACAGGGAACGCGGCTGGACGCATTGGCATCATCTCTTTACTCCAAGGCAATTATTGCTTAACGGAATTATTTCCAATGCCATTGGTGGAATTCAAGACTCGAACCTTCGTCGTGGGTTGATGTTGTCTCTTGGCAAGGTTCTTAACCAAAATGCCCGGCTTTCTGGATGGAGTCCACGCATGGATGTGGAGAAGACCGACCGAGTGTTTGTTAATCAGGCCTTGAATCCTATGACCAATTATGGCGCTCGAGGTTTGCATGATTTAAAGCGGCAACTTTGTCCAAAATTTTCGGGAACAGCCTATCCCACAAAGAGCCATGTGACAGTATGCGATGCTCGTGCCGTTACACGGGAGTGCGATCTTTGGATTACGGACCCGCCTTACGCGGACGCAGTGAACTACGAGGAAATCTCCGAGTTTTTCTTGGCTTGGTATAGACCCCATATTGAGTCGTGTTTTTCCGAGTGGTATTGCGATTCGAAGCGGGACGATGCTGTCAAGGGTGACGACGCGCCATTTCGTGTCGCCATGGCCGAGTGCTACAGCCGCCTCGCCGACAATATGCCTGACAACGGCATGCAGGTCCTGATGTTTACGCATAAAGACACCGATGTCTGGGAGGACCTCGCCATGATCATGTGGGCCGCCGGCCTGCAGGTGAAGCAGGTGTGGAGCGTGGCCACGGAGACTCCCGGCGCAGGCATTCGCGTCGGCAACTATGTCCAGGCGACCTACAACATGGTTTTGCGCAAGCGCGCTGCCAATGCGCCGATGGGATTTGTAGATCTTGTCATCCCTCAGATCAAAAGCCGGGTCGAGGAAGTCATTCGACACATGCGCGACAGCCAAGTGGCGTCTGGTGGTTTGAGCTGTGGCTACACGGACACCGACTATCTTCTCGCGGCCCAAGCGGTCGCCGCCGAAGTGGTCACCGGCTTCTCCAGCATCGATGGCATCGACCTCATGGAGGAACTCCGCACTCCCAACAAGCAGCGCGGCGCCTCGGCGCTCCGCGACCTCATGAACCAAGCCAAGCGCACAGCGACGGATTTTCTCGTGCCCCTGGGCTTGGAAGAGCAACTCCGCCGCACACCCGACGGCGGCAGTGCCTACCAGTTCTGGAGGAGCCTCTCCCCCGAAGAGAAATTCCTGCTCAAGTCGCTGGAACTGGAGGCCGGAGGTGCCGCCAAGGTGGGAACATTCCAAGATCTCGGGAAGGCCTATGGTCTGAGCGAGTCCTCCGAACTTCTCGGCCGTGTGGAGGCCAACGCTGCCAGGTCGAAACTCCCCGCCGAGTTTCCTCGCCCCGATGCGACCCGCTGGGAGGATGTGCCCGCTGGCCAGCGGGGCGAGTTCCCGCACAGCGTCACCCGGCAACTCTACCACGCCCTCAAGCTCCTCGGTGATGGTGCGGATGCCGAGCGCGCAGTGAAGCACCTCGTCGGAACAACGAATTTCTGGGCTGAGCGGCAAACCCGCCACCTCGTTCTGCTGGGCTACATCCATCAAGCCACTGAGCCCAACGAGGCCTGGGCAGAAGTGCGGCCTTTGGTCCAAACCCTACGCCTCGCCGTCGAAAACCACCGGGGCTAACGAAAAAAATGCACGGGCAAGAAAAAAGAGGATTGACCAAGCGGTATCATATGATACCGTTCCTCGTCCGTGAAAACACTCCAACCAGCAAACAGGTATGCCACTTCAGCTAATTCCTGTGCGTTGGCTGGAGCAGGTGTGTCGGATAATCGCAACGGGCGACTTACGCCTCATCCAGAGGACCAAGGATTTCTCAAAAGAATTTCAGAAGGGCTTTCCGAACGACTCGGAAGGCGAGGTGGAGGATGTGTTTTTAGACTTCTTGGAGTCGGAAAACCCGGTCGGTTGTCCGGTGAATATGGACTATCCCACGGGCGACACATGGGAGTTTTTCTTCCTGTTCAAAGGTCGCAAGACCTACGGGAAAATCATGCTCCGCGAGGGCGGCAGGAAGGTTCTTCTGTTTTCGGCGCACCCGCCGGAGAAGAAACGCCTACACTGTGAGTTATAAAAATTCGTTATGAAAAATGGAACTATAGAAATGCAGCCATTCGAGGTGTCGGTGCCCAAGGTATCGGGCGAAGGCATCGAGCGGCTCATCACAATCCCAATCCCGATGGAGTGGGATGCGGAAATCGGCGAGTGGTTGATGACCGAGGAAGGCAGCCGGTTGGTGGAGGATACCAAGTGTCGAACCATGGGCCTGCTCACGCCAGGCGAAATGAAGGCCCTGCGCGAGCGATTGAGTTTTTCCCAAAAGCAAATGGGCGAACTCTTCCAAGTGGGCGCCAAGAGCTGGACGCGCTGGGAAACTGGGCGCTACCGCCCCATGCGGGTCATCGGGCTGCTCATCCGCGCCTTGAATGATGGCGCGGTGTCGCTGGATTACCTTCTGGAGCGTGCAGGCATGAAGGAGTCGCCTTCGCCTTGGATGAAGGCCATTCCGGCTCCGAAGCCGGTGGTTGGGTATTGCAATCTTTCCTCCCCGCCAGCCCGCACTGTTCAGCCGCAGTCCGAATCGCGCTCCCCGATCCGCTGGGGCAAAATGAGGCCGTCACGCCCTGCCATGCAGTCTTTCCCAAGGCGTTCACTCGCCCCGCAGAGCAAGGAGGCGACTGAGGCATGAAGTTTTCCATCCTTCAACTCGTTCGCTACATCACGCCGCAATTCACATTCCGGGCAGTCGATTCCTTTGATCCCAGCAAGGAACTCGATATCGACTTGGAGACATTCAAGGTTGTCAGCATCATCCAACCCCTTGATCCGATACCCGGAGCCGAGCGCCCCTCGTGGTCAATGTGCATGCGCGTCAACCAAGAGGTAAAGCCAGGCCAAAATCTCCCCTATGAATTCCACTTGGAAATCGTCGGCTATTTCGGCTTTGCGAATGGTCTGCCCAAGGACCTCGACATGGAAACCTTCCTGAAAGTCAACGGAACCTCCGCGCTTTACGGTGCGGCGCGCGACTTCGTGCACTCGATGACCGCACGGGGGCCATGGGATTCCATCACGCTGCCAATGGTGTCTTTCGCCGATCTCGCTGAAAAAACGGCGGCATCCGCCACCTCCTGAACACCGCTGAATCATGGCCCTCCAGCGGTTCAGCTCCAGGCGGAAGAGTCTCTATGAGGATTTCCTCTCCAAGCGGCTGGCGGGCGCTGCCAGCTACGATCGGGTAGCCGGGTATTTTCAATCAAGCTTGCTGGAGCTTGCAGCGGCCGAGTTGGGAGGGATTCCAAAAGTCCGGATCGTCTGCAACACGGAGGTGAATCCCGCTGATGTCCATGCCGTGCGCCAAGCCACAGGCCCCCGACAGGCTGAACTGCAGGATTCGCTTCTCCGGATGGTGTGGAACAGTGGAAATTTTCCCCACCTCGTCGATGTATATGGCGAAAAGGCCAAGGAGCGTTTGAGGCTTTTGCAGGATTTGGTGACCGGCAAGAAAGGCTGCCAATTCGAAATCCGCATCGTTCCCGACAGCGAGTTCGGATTTGTTCATGGAAAAGCTGGGGTGCTACGCTACCCCGACGGACGGGCGACCTCGTTCATGGGCAGCGCAAACGACAGCGAGAGCGCATGGCGTTTCAACTACGAGCTCGTGTGGGAGGACGACAGCGAGGAAAGTGTGCGCTGGGTGCAGGAGGAATTCGATGCGCTCTGGGAGAGAGGGTTTCCGATCAGCGAATTCATCGTCAAACAAATCGGCCGACTGGGCGAGCGAACGGTGATCGAGCATGTGGGCGAGTGGCGGAAAAAACCCGAGATCGCCTCGCTGCTGGCCGAGGTGCCCACTTGCACGGAATTGTTCGGATTCTGGGAGCACCAGAAATTTTTCATCAAACACGCCTTCGACGAGCACCGCCTGTATGCCGGGCAGCCGGGCAAGGGTGCGAGATTCCTGCTAGCGGATGGCGTGGGTCTCGGAAAAACGATCCAACTCGGCGGACTCGCCAAACTCATCGGAACCTTGGAAAAAGAACCCGTCCTGATTTTCGCCCCCAAGGCGGTCGTGAACCAATGGCAGGAGGAGATGCTCGACAAACTCGCCGCCCCCAGTGCCCTCTGGACAGGGAAGGGTTGGCTGACAGAGCGCGATGAATTCCACCCTTCAACGGAGGAGGATGTCCTCAACTGCCCACGCAGGATCGCAATCATCCCGACCTCGGTGGTGTTGAGTGCGGCCAGGAGCCGACTCAATGGAAAATTGGCAGAGGATCTTTTGAAGAAACGCTACAGCTGCGTCCTGTGGGACGAGGCCCACAAAATCCGTCGCACAAATCTTCGCGAGCCCAAGGTCTGGCAGGCCCCGCAGAAAAATCTTCTCTATGATTTCGCACTGCGACTTGCAGGCCGCGCGCGCACAATGGTTCTTGCGACAGCCACCCCGGTGCAACTCCACCCGGTTGAACTCTGGGACCTTCTGAATGTCTTGTCTGTTGGAAACCCCCAAGTGCTGGGATCCGATCTCGGCCGCTGGAGGGATGGCACAAACAAAACCGCGTTTGATTTGCTCGCCGGTGAGATTCGCATCGAGGCCCTCTACGAGAAATGGGAATGGTGGAAAGATCCGCTACCGCGACAAATTCACAGGGATGTTTTTCGGTTAATTCGGAGCACTCTCGGCGTTCCAGAGGATTCGGATGCAGCAACCAATTCCGATTTCGACAAGATCGACCCCTTCGATTTGGAGGAGCTGGAAAGGCTCGATCTCCGTGAACTGAACCCTTTCACAATTCGCGTGATCAAACGCTCCCGCGAACGATTGGAGGAGCAGGGTAAACTGATCAAAATCGAACTCGTGCCGGTAGGCGACGACCGGCCGGTGGTCTCGACCCACAGCGTCCGCCAGGCGCTGGAACTGGCCGAGGATTTCTCAAGGATGCTCCACCAACGCATCAAGGCGGCGGGCTTTATCAAAACGCTTCTCCAGCGCCGCGTGGGCAGCTCCATTTACGCCGGTCTCTACACGACCGAGAGGATGCTCAAGGGCAAGGAAATCGAAGACGAGGATGGTTCAAACGAAGAAGGAGACAGCATCTATCCCCTGGAGGATTCGGAAAAAGGCCTTCTGGGGTTGTTGCACGACCAGTTAAAACGGCAGATCGACACTGAAGGCGACCCGAAGTTCGAACGGGTGCTCGAAATTTTGAAGTCGGTATTCGAAGGTCGCACTTGGCTCGACCGGGGTGCGTTGGTTTTTTCCCAATACTACGACTCCGCCTTTGCGCTCTGTTCCTTCCTTGCCGGGCACTTGGACCAGCCCATCGGACTCTACGCCGGCAGCTCAACTTCGAAACTTTTCGAAGACGGCAAGGTCCAGAGCATCGACCGCGAACTGCTGAAGGAGAAAGTAAAAAAAGGCGTCTTGAAGCTCTTGGTTGGAACTGACGCTGCAAGCACGGGACTGAATCTTCAGCGGCTCGGCAGCCTCATCAATCTGGACCTGCCTTGGAACCCGACAATCCTCGAACAAAGAAAGGGCCGCGTCCAACGCGGAACCGTCGGGAAGCGGATTCCCTTCTGCAACCTGCGATACGACCACGGCGTGGAGCAGAGGCTCTTTCAAGTTCTAACCTGTAGAATTCAGGCGATCACAAACATCTTCGGCACAGTGCCCGATTTCATCACTGACAAATGGGTCTCCGAAATGCTCGAAGACCGTTCCTTGGAGGAAACAGACATCGTTAAGCTGGTGTCAGATGAGCAAAAGAGCCCATTCACTCTAAAAGAAACCTACGAATACCTTGACGAGGACTGGGACGCCACCGCCGAAGTCCTGAACTCCCGCGAGGCAACAGCGGCATTTCTTGAGGGTTGGTGATGACACATATGACACGCCGCTTGTTTTCATAATCTCACAATCATTTTTACGCTCTCCCCTGACATGAAAACCACTACCCAATCCACAATCCCATCCTCCGAAGTCGAGGAAGCGGCATTTCAAGACGCGCTCAAGCTCTCCGATGGGCTTTTTGCGCACCAAGTCGAGGGCGTTGCATTTTTACTGGGCCGCCGCCGTGCGATCCTGGCCGATGACATGGGGCTCGGCAAAACTCGGCAGAGCATTGTAGCCACCCGCCATGCGGAGCCTGCCGGGCCCTATCTTGTGGTGTGTCCAGCCTCTGTGAAGCACAACTGGAAAAAGGAAATCCAGCTTGTCGATGCAAGCGCCCAATGCCGCATCGTGGAGGGTGCCTCCGGCGGCGAAGCACTTGCGGGCTTCTCCGGGTGGGTGATCGTGAACTACGACATCCTCGGCAAGAGGCTGGATGAGTTGGAATCGATCGATTGGAAGGGATTGATCTTCGACGAGGCGCATTATCTCAAAAACCACAGCAGTCAGCGGAATCGCCATGCGATGAAGCTGTGCGAGCAAGACGGGCCGCTGGTCTATGCCCTCACAGGAACCCCGCTCACCAATCGTCCTCGCGACATTTTTCCGCTTCTGCAACTCGTCCGCCATGCGATGGGCAAGAGCTTCCTCTCCTTTGCCAAGCGCTATTGCGCGGCCGAGCACAGTGGCTATGGATGGGTAACCGATGGCGCCAGCAACTTGGAGGAACTCACCACTCAGCTTCACGGAGTCATGCTTCGCCGTCGGAAGGAGGATGTGCTTGATCTGCCTCCGAAGATTCGCTCGTGGGTGCCCGTGCAAATACCGGGAGGCACAGCAACGGCTGAGATTCGCGAGGTTGTCGAAACGCTCATGGCTTCGCGTGCCGGCACTTCTCCGCGTGGAGACCGCGCTCGGCTTCTCGCCAAGATCACCAAGGCCAGGGAGAAAATTGCGTCGGCAAAGGTCGACAATACGATCGAGCTGCTGGAGGGCATCGTCGAGCAGGGAGAGAAAGCGATTATTTTTTCCTGCTTCGACAAGCCGCTCCAAAAGATCGCTAAAAAATTTGGTGCGAGCTGTGTTCTCCTCACTGGAGCTACTCCCTCGGCAAAACGGCAGGGACTGGTCGATTCCTTTCAAACCGACGACAAGGTGCGAATCTTTGTGGCGAACATCCAAGCCGGTGGAGTCGGGCTCAACCTTACTGCAGCACGGCAAGTGGTATTCAACGACCTCGACTGGGTGCCAACGAATCACTGGCAGGCGGAGGACCGTGCCTACCGGATCGGCCAGACTGGTTCGGTGAATGTGAGCTACCATGTGGCATCCGGAACCATCGACGAATTTGTGCAAGGCGTCTTGGAAACCAAGTCCGCCCTCATCAGCGCCGTGGTGGATGGTAATGCTCTTTCCCCGGATGCCACTCGGGATGTTCTTTCTGAGTTGGAGGCCTTGGTTTCTCGCATTTCCGCAAATATTTCCGATCCCGATATGCCAATGACCGATGAGGAGTGGGTCGAGGCCTTGCTCAAGGAAGTGGAACATGAGGGTGCCGCGAGTCACGCGACCGGTGGTGATGCCAAAAAGCCTGTGCTCAGTCGCGACGCCCTGCTCGCACTGGCGCGGGTTTTGAGCCGCCCCGCATCAAAAATCTACCGGGCCGTGAGCAAATCCGACCCAAAAAAATCCTACACGCTCACCTACGAAGCAGGCGATGTCACCTGCACCTGCCCCGGCTTTGAATATCGGGGCATGTGCTCGCACGCGAAAGTGCTGAAGGCCGCCCTTGCCGCCGGCAAACCGGCCCCGGCGGGATATGAGGCAGTGACTGATTAAGGAAAAAACCTATGAACCCCGGAAAAAACACAATCGATTGGCTCAAGAACGAGCAACTCCACATCGATCCGGAGTGGATGATCGAGACGCCGAAAGGCCTCACATGGTGGCCTGGGAGGCATGCCCAGCACATTGAGGTCGTGGGACGCGAGACCGGTCCCGATGGCGATGTGGCTGACTATGTCAGAATCCGCACGGATTTTTTGAGGAACTGCCAACTGAATCCCAGGCTCAATGCCGGCATCAACCTCATCATGAAAAATTGCACGATGGCGGGGCCGGTTTTTGACAAGCAAACTGGCGACTTGGGTTTGTGCTCTATTGTTCGGGTTCATGAGGGCATCAGGGGTTGGATGGCTCCGCTCTTAAGCGTGGCGGCAATGCTTCAAGTCCTCGAAGCACAAAATCTCGCTCCAATGGTCGCTGAACTCGCCGGTGTGGAGACCGCCGAAAGCGGTCATCCTGAAAGCGGGACACGGGAGGAGCCGGATGAACTTGTCGGGGGTCTTACCGGCATATTGGAGGAAACCGGAGCCGCAGAATCGCGATGGGAGGCCTCTGAATTCGAGTCCGCACTGAATCAATATATGCAAGGACCGCCAGCCCTCATGGCATCCGGGGGTGGCGCTGGCTTGACCGTGGAGTTTCCTTATGGAGATTTTTCATCGCTCTGCCAGTTTAAAGGGGACGAGGCGCATCCGATCATCGGCAAAGGACTCCTGATCAAACAAACCTTTCCTTTTCACAACTTGGAAGAGAACAAGACCACCAATGCCGCTCTCGAAATGAACCGGGGGGAACTGTCGAAGCGTCCTGCCGGGTATGGATTTGGAAGCTACCGGCATGATGGAAGCTGCCTGCATTTCACCTGCTTCATTCCCAATGCGGCCTATCGTGCAGGGTTTCTGCCCAACTTATATTTCGCCTGTGCCGGTCGCGCCCAGGCGCTCAGTGCGGCTTTCACAAAGAACGATTGGTCTGCTCCGTCTCAAACTAAAGCGCGCCCGAAGTCGGCGCTGGAGCGAATGATGGATCGCTTCAAATGAACGACCTGCAAGAAAAGTTTCTGGATACGCGATTCGAGATGCTCGCGAGCGAGCGTGTGCGGGATTTTTGGCTCACCGGCTTCGACTCGTGTCCCGCGCCGAGATAATCACGAGGAACTGAGTGCATTCGATTTCACAATAAATGCGGGAATGCGGGAATGCGGGATCGGGGCACGGCGGGAATGTAGCGCCGGGCTGCAGGATAGGTTGGCGCGATGCAAGTTTATCAAACTTCATTGGGGGCCGATGAGCGCCCGTGTCCAGGCAGCGATTGCGCCCAGTGCAAGGGATGCGCCATTTTGCACAAGCACGGGATTTTTACCCGTTGGC
>Ga0247843_1005818_pt1 | contig 16725 bp, 14 predicted proteins | sample LaCruzMarch2017__FD_192420 | JGI IMG/M metagenome (GOLD analysis project Ga0247843, IMG submission 192420) | Freshwater microbial communities from meromictic Lake La Cruz, Castile-La Mancha, Spain - LaCruzMarch2017_8m | ecosystem: Environmental > Aquatic > Freshwater > Lake | place: Spain... | reverse complement strand
CCAAGGAGGTCAACGCCCCCACCGTCTTCGCCGTGAACGAGGGACCCGCCCTCATCGAACTGGACGGCACCGCCGCCTGCCGCATCAACCTGGTGGCGGGCGAATACTCCTGACGCGCTCCAGGCGGACAGACGTGGTTCGTGCACACCCTCTCCGGGAAACTGGAGGGGGTGTTTTGTTTGGAAATCATCAAGTAGATCAATCTTGACTTGATCTACTTACTTCTATGCAAACATCCTGCTTGCGCCTGATTCGAATTCAGCGTATCGCTCAAGCAATCCTTGAGCAAATCCGATGAATCGAATCAAGAATCTCCAAACCAGTTTGCCACGGGGCGCACCCATTGATTCCGCGGACTTGAAGCGCCTCGGCATTTCCCCGGCACTGGCCCACGAATATGTCCGCACTGGGTGGCTCGTCCGGCTTGGGAGAGGCGTTTTCATGTTCCCGGGCGACCATCTGGACCGGGATGCCACCTTGAGGTTTCTTGCAGGAAGAATACCGGGACTGCATGTCGCATCAAAGACGGCGTTGGAATGGCGTGGCTTCCGCCAGAACCTCGCCCATCGCGAAACCCTCTGCCTCCGAGGCTCAAGGAGCATGCCTCTCCCCGATTGGTTCCAGCACCGTTTCCATTCGCGCTACAGTGCGCCGCGGCTCTTCTCGGATGAGTTACCACCGGATTACGGACTGGCCGCCCTTCCGGAGTCACCGGACGGCCCGCTCGTTTCGGTTCCAGAGCGAGCACTACTGGAAATGCTCAGTGAAGTGGGCGTCGCCCAGGAAATCGGAGAGGCACGGGAAATCATGGAGACGGTTCGCCAGCTCAGGTCCGGGGAATTGACCACCATCTTACAGGCTTGCCGCATGACCAAGGCGGCACGCCTCTGCGTGACTTGGGCGGAGGAACTCGCCATGCCTTGGGCTGGGGTGGCCAGGGAGGCCACGGCCGGACAACTTGGTACCAGCCGTTGGGTCAAGCGCATGAAAGACGGACGCACCCTCATTCTGAAACCCTGATGAACAAGGCTTACCTCAACTCGGTCCGGCTTTTGCTAGCGGTGGCTCCGTCCGTTTTCCGCCGATCCGTGTTCGCCTTGAAGGGAGGAACCGCGATCAACCTGTTCCTGCGCGACATGCCGCGACTGTCGGTCGATCTCGATCTGGTGTTCACCGATCACCGCCCGGGAAGGAATGAGGCCATCCAGGCGATTTCCGCAGAGCTCGAAAGCATTCGCGAAGAGCTCCAAGACCTCGGGTTCCAATCCGAAACGGGAAGCATCGCCGAAGGTGGCGACGTGAAGCTGTTCGTGCAGCACGACCGCACCCGCATCAAGCTGGAGGTCAATCATGTCTTCCGCGGCACGGTGATGCCGGTCGGCGACAAACCCTTGGCAGAATCCGCCAGGGGAACTTTTCTCACCGATCTGACTCTTCCATTGCTTCATCCAGACGAACTTTATGGCGGCAAGCTTGTGGCCGCGATGGACCGCCAGCACCCACGGGACTTGTTCGATGTGCTGGCCCTGCGCGAAGGCGACGGTCTAACGCCCGGAATGGTGGAGTGCTTCGTCTGCTACCTCGCCGGCCACAACCGTCCGGTGCATGAAGTACTTTTCGCCAACGCCATCGACATCGGACAACCATTCCTCAACGAGTTCGATGGCATGACCCGCGAGACGGTCTCGTTGGACACGCTCCTGGAAACGAGGCGCTGGCTGATGGAATCGCTTCCAAAGTCGCTCACTGAAAACCATCGGCATTTCCTCGCGGGCCTTGTTGGCGGGGTGCCCGATTGGTCGCTGATGCAATGCCATCATCTGCAACAGTTGCCCGCGATCCGTTGGAAGCTGGAGAACCTGGAAAAGCTCAAGAGGAACAATCCAGCCAAGTTCAACAGCCAAGCCGAAGAGACCAAGAAACGCCTGCGGTTGTAGTCCGCACGGAGCGCTGCGTTTGACATGCCTCTTGGGGCATGACCCTCGCATCGGAGATCCTCGCCGACCTCCACCACCTCCTCACCGAGCATGGCGTGACGGCCCGGTGGAAGAACCTCGACCTGCTCGTGCTGATCAGCCGCGTGCGCGACGAACAGCAGATCGACATGGGCGGCTTCGTCGCATCGCCGGACTTCAGCCTGCGGGTCCCGAAGCTGGCGTTCCCGGCGGCCCTGCCGAAGCTCGGTGAACGCATCGAGGTGGAGGGTATCGAATACCGGATCAGCCGGGTCTCGAACCATCCTCGCTCCCCGCTCCTCACCTTCAGCCTGTCCTCGACCGATGAATGACGGCGCGATCCGCTTCACCGCCAAGCTGAAGGGAGCCTTCACCGTGGCGCGCCTACTACGCCGCTACCCGGACAAAGTGGGACGGACTCTGCTTTCCCTGGTGAAGCAGGAGGCGCGCGGGCTATCCGTGGAACTGGCCCGCAACACCCGGCCGTTCGGGTTTTCGGAAAAGGCCCGCAAGACGGGCGAGAAGGCGGTGGCGAAGGACATCGCCGGCGTGTTCGCCTTGCCATCCGACGCCTTCGAGGAGATCCGCAAATCCGATCCCGCGGCAGCCGACCGGTTCTAGGCAAACATCCAGAACCGGCGTTTCGCGCGGGCGGAGAGCAACCTGCGCCAGACGAGTTCCGGATGGAAGGACCTCACCGTCGGCAGGCTCGATCCGAAACTCCACCGCTGGGGGCAACTCGGCGGATCCAAGCCGAAGCAAATCGTCACCAGCCCGAAGGCCCGCGACTCCTACATCGCTCGAATCCAGAAGCGGGTCGGCTTCGCAAAAGGGTCCTGGCTCAATGCGGGCAAGGCCATCGGCGGACGCATCCGCGGTGCCGTCCAGTGGGCGACACGGCACAAGCAGTCGCCGGGATCGGCCACGATCAAGACCGGCGACAACCCGGCCGTCACGCTGGTCAACAAGCTCGACTACATCGAGGACGTCAGCACCCGCAAGGGCATCCAGCTCGCGCTTCAGGTGGCCGCGGGCCGACTCCGCAAGGCGCTCGCCACCTCGCTGCGCAAGATCAACGACGGCGCGAACCGATCGCTGCGACGGCGGTCCGGTTGACTCAGGCGCATCGGACAAGATGCCCAACCTGATCGAAGACCGCCTGTCGTCACTTCTGGCCGAATGGATCGACGCCAACCGCCCGGAGGGATTTCCCGAGTTCGTCCCGGTCCTCGTCGCCCGCCGCGATGAGATCCGCACCCGTCCGTGCGTGGTCCTCGACACCGCGGATTCCAAACCGGTCCCGGCGATGCCCCACACCGCCCGCGTGAAGCTCGACGTGCATCTGTTTTCCCAAGTGGATGACACGAGCGCGGAACTCCACGCCGAATGGGCGGGCAAACTCGTGACCCTCCTGCGCGACACGGCGGCGATTCAAACCGACCTCGATTCGGAAACCTTCGTCCTTCACGACCTCATCGAGCGGGAGGGCAGCACCACGCCGGACGAATCACGCGGCCGGGAAAGCGTGCTGAGCTACGAGGCCGTCGTCTCCGCCGTCTGATGCGGTTGACACGCCGCACGCGGTCAAATGGCCGCGACTTTCCTTGGCACCACCGGCAACTGGGGCATCCCGAACGATCAGCCGGGAATCCTCATCACCGACCTGTCCTTCGACTTCTCCAACCAGGAGAAGACCGTCCTCGACAAGGCGGGCGAGATCATCGGCCTGTCGCTCTACCAGGAGAAGGTCGAGATCAAGCTCTCGGGCCTTGTCGCCAAGACCTCTTCCTTCAGCGGCAAGATCGGCGCGGCCATCGCGCTCGCCAACGCGATCCCGGGCCACCTCCAGCAGGCCGGCGGCACCACCATCCTGATGCAGGTCAGCCGCAGCCTCAACAACGAGGACTTTGAGAAGATCGACCTGACCGCCACCCACTACCCCTTCGTCACCAGCGGCGGAGGGGCCTGAACCACTCCCTAACATCCCGACCCAGAGATGAACGCCGTATCCCACCTGTCCTCCACCGCCACCAGCAACACCAGCCTCGCCGCAGCACTGACGGCCGTGGGCATCGAGCTCTCCGAGAAGCCGTTCGTCCGCGTCGTCGGCGACGGCATCCGCGGCGAGCGCACCGTCTGGTTCTTCGATCCGCAGAGTCCGTGCGGCAAGTTCCAGACCAAGGAACTCATCGCCGCCTGGCACGACGACGCCTGGCACCTTGCCCACTCCGAGCACCCCTTCGCCTACATCAAGTGCGCCCTGCTCAACCGCGAGCGGCTGGTCGACAAGGTAAAGCGCGACGTGCCGCTGGCCTGCGTGAAGCGCCGGGGCAAGATCGCCTTCATCCCGCTGGATGCCTCGCCGGCCACCGAAGACCTGTTCCTTCGCCACCTCTGAAGATCCCATGGACGACACCGACCGCCAGAAGCTCCTTTCCGCAGCCTTTCACAACGTGGAAACTATCGTCGCCGGCCACGCGATGCGCCCGCTATCGCTGGCCAGCTACGACGTGCTGCTCCGCACCGGTAATCCGCTGGTGAAAGGGGAAATGCCCAAGGACGGCACTCCGGAATTCACGTCCTCGATCATGGGCTTCGTCTATGCCCACTGCGCCCCCTGGCCCGAGGTGGTCCGGGCCTCGTTCAACGACCAGGGATTCCGGGAAGCCGCCCTGATCTTCTGCGGCGGGCTGACCCCGGAGGATTTCCAGACCGCCTTCCAGCGCTTGGAAGCACAAAGTCGCGAGCTGGAGGCGGCCCAGGTCGATCCCGTGTCGGGGATCAGCGGAAAAAAGCCCCTGCCTGCGACGAACCGGGCTTCGTAGCCGCCCAGGTCTTCGCCGTCGCCGCCGAAACCGGATGGCCCGAGGAGCGGATCCTGTTCATGCCCCTGGCGCGATTGGCGCAATACCAGCACTGCCCGTTGCGGCGAAATAGGGTGCGAACGACGTGGAAACGGACGGGCGCGTGTGAATCGTCGCTCGCAGACCAACTCTCTCTGCTCCGTCACAAGTGGCAGGAGTCGGGTGACGCCGACGCCGGCGCATGAGCGTCCTTGCCGTCAACCCTTGGAGCTGACATCGCTGCGCTGAAGCGGGCGATGGCCAATGCCACCGAACTGATGGCCCACGCATCCCTAGCGCTTGATCTCATTTCCAGCTCATAGTCGGCAAGCCATGATTCCGCCGTATGAACGACACCCCGTCCTCTACGTCGAATCGAACCTCGACTGGTTTAAGCAATCCCGGCCTCATGGGGCGATCATGTCCCGCCGGCGCTCATTCTCCGAAGGCATGACCAGCGTCCCAACTGCCAAGCAAAGAAAAGCCAGCTCGGTGTGAAAGTCACACTCTGGTTCGTGAAAAATCCTGACTCCCCCCCGGGTTGCGCGCAAGCTCCTCCCTAAAACGATCTTGGCAAGGCGGACCGGTGAGCTAGCCTCAGAGCAATGAAGACTGCAGCGAAGACTCGAGCGAAGAGCCGATCTGGTCGCGTTGCGGAGCATTCCTCCGTTGAGCGTTTCAGTTTTTCCCGCACCACCTTGGGTTTTTATCGTCGATCTTATGGGCCATGCGGGTGCGATACTCCACCATTTCCTTGTGACGTAGGGAGACGAGAAACGCGGCAAGACGTTTCCTTTCCTCTGTCGGGAGGGTTTCGATCTCGGTCTTGATTTCCTGAATGCTCACATCTGAATCCCTAGACGACTGTGCCGGTTTTGCCACCGTTCAGGAAGATGAAGATGGGAGCATGGCGGATGCAATCCGCCGCCACGTCCACGCCACGGCCACCTCGATCTGCTTGTCCACGTCCCCGCGGAGGTTTTCGATGATGTAGTGCTGGCTATCCGGAGGAGCCGCTTGAGGATACCCGGAGAATCACTCGACTCCGAAACGGAAGAACTTCTTGCCGCAGGCGTCGATGGTGATGCGGTAGGCGTAATACATCGCGTCGTTGGTGATGCCTCCGGCAGCGCGGCCGTCACCGCGGCTTGCGACGGTGCCGGCGGTGTCGAGCATCATCACGCTGGACGACTGGAAGTCGTTGTCGTTGGCGATGAAGAGGAAGAAGTCGTTGGCCGCCGGAGTGGAGAGGTCCGGCACGAGGGCCATGCCTTCGATCTTTTCATTGAGGGTGTTGGAATCCGCCGGGCTGGTGTTTGTGTTGAGTCCGAATTTAGCGAGATCGGTCGGCTCAAGCATGTTGATGATCTCCGCGGAAGCGGCGGCATTCACGCCGGGGGCGAGGACTCCGGCAGGGCTGACGACGGAACCCTCCGCATCGTAGGTGCCGAGAATGTTGGTGGCGGAGGCGAAATCGACAAGCTGCACCGACTTGAAGACGATGACATCCGTGGTTCCCCTGCCAAGGCCGTTGCCATCGCGTGGCAACATCAGGAAAGAGCTGTTTCCAAGCGCGATGATCTCCGATTGCGCCGCTGTGGCATTCAAGGCGGGAGTTCCACCGTTCGAGTCGATTTGCGGGAGCTTCACCACGTATTCTCCGACAATCACCGGGTTCTCACGATTCGCGCCCGCGATGTCGTAAACAAACAAACGGGTGTTGTTTCGCGTCTGTTGGCTGGTGCCGTTGGTGTCTTGCACCAGCGCGCTCTGCATGAGCGCGAAGAGCCGCGTGCCATCCGGAGTGACGGACATGCCTTCTAGGCCCTGGTTGTTGCGGCGGCCGTTGGTAGGGGCCGCGACCGAATCGAAGTTCAAGGTGCCAACCTGCCTGTGCGGCCGGGCGCTCTCCGGGAGCTGGGTGATGCCGGTGATTTTCATGGTCGCATCGAAGCGGCAGATGTAGGTGCCGTATTCATCCGAAATGTAGCCGGAGCCATCATCGAAGAGATGAATGGCTTCCGCGTCCATGCTGAGGAGGCTTGCCGTCGCGCCGCCCGGCCCATTCGCAGCGAGCGCCGTGCCGATGGTCTGGCCGAAGAGCGAGCTGGTGTGAGTGGTCGGATTCAAGCCCGTGGTGAACTTGGTGGTCGCGCCGTCCTGATAGGTGAACTTGGTGCTGCTCCCATAACTCGGCTGGATTTGGCCCTGCGCCACCGCGGCACCGCCGTAGTAAGGCGAGAAGGTGAAATCGACCCGATGCACACGGGCCGCGTAGTTGGATGTGCCGTCGCCGAAACCACGGTCCGGGAGAACCTGGAATTTCCCGGTGAACTGGCTGCCCGTCCATGTCCAATCGGTGATGAAAAGGCCGGATGCGGCACCTTGCGTTTCACCGAAGCTGTCGAGGCTTTCGCCACTGAGGCGACCCACACCGACAAGGCCTTCGTTCACCACGCGGACGCCGCCGAGCGATGCGCCGATGGGGTCGGAAGTGTTGGGCGTGAGATAGGTGGCCGAGGCGCCGGGAGCGGACGGGCGGGTGCCGGGCAGGGCGTAGGTGAAGGCGGTTTCATCACCGGTGACGACTGCGGAAGCCACAGTGTAGTCGAGATTGAGAATGGCATTGGTCCACGTTTCGAGATCGCAGGAAATCTGGAGCGTGCCGATGGTGGAACCTGTGTTAGTGAGGCTGGTGAAGGCGAGTTCCAATGCCCCCGCGTTCGGGAAAAGTTGTGGCATGTTGCCAAAGTCGCCACCATTGTTCGGGTTCTGGTTGAAGAAGAACTCGACGCCGTCGGTGACGCCGTCCCTGTCGGAGTCCGTGCCGGGTCCGAAAGAGGCGTAGCCCTTGCCTGCGAGCCAGAGTGCGAAATCCAGCGGCCCGCTGCTAACACCCGTGCCGGGCGAGCCGACTTCGTTGGGATCGTTTGCCGCGATGAAGGCACCGTTGACGCCTGGGACGCTCTTCAAGGTGACGGCTCCTACGTTGACGGCAGCCGTATTGTCAAAGCTGGCGAATGGAGCGCTCGATGGGGCGATGCCGAAGGACACGTTCACGCGGCGCACCGGAGTCGGGCTGGTGGTGTCGTAGAGGTTCACCGCGTCACCACCGGTGCTGAGACCGATGCCAGAGCCCGAGTAGCTTCCGATCTGGAGACCGGCCGGTGGATTTGCGCCGAACCAAGTGGACTTGAACAAGGCTGACTTGCCGGGCAGGTCCGTGGTTTCCATGAAGATCACCGACTCGCCGGGAGCGATGCTGGTGATGCCGTTGAGCGCGAGGGCGGCAGCGGGCGATTCCGAGCTGTCATCCACTTTCCAACCGGCGATGTTCACCGCTCTCGCGCCACTGTTAGTCACCTCGAACCAATCGGCGGCGACCGGACTGTTGCCACTGCTCCATGGAGCCACTTCGGTGACACGCAGGACGCCAGGAGCGGAGTAACCGGGGGAACCGATCTCCCCCACGGAGTTCGCCGCGACAAAGGCTCCGTTCACGCCCGCCACGCTCAACAGCGAGATGGAGGCATTGTTCAGCGCGACGGTGTTGTCGAAGGTCTGATAGGGAGATGTGGCGTCCGCAGGGCCGAAGGACACACTGGCCTGGATCGTTCCGCCGGCATTGAAGAGGTTCACTCCATCGCCGCCGGTGCTCAGTCCGATTCCGGAACCGGAGTAATAACCCACTTGCAAGCCGGAGGGCGGGCTGGCTCCGAACCAGTTGGATTTGAAAGCATCCGTGGTAGCCAGAGTGCCTTCGACGAAGATCACCGATTCGCCGGGGGCGATGGTGGTGATTCCGTTCAAAGCCAGCGCGGTCGCGAAAGCGGCAGAGCTGTCATCGACCTTCCAGTCCGTGATGGTCACCGGATTGTCGGTCACGTTGGTGACCTCGAACCAATCGCCCGCTACCGGACTGTTACCACTCGACCATGGGCTGACCTCCGTGATGAGAAGCGCGGCGACGGCGGGTGTTTCCACCAGCTGGTCGGTGACGGTGAGCGTGAAATTCACCGAAGCATCCGGCGTGGAGCCCACCGACGTGTCGTCGACGTTGACGGTGACGGCATAGCTGGTTTTGGTTTCGAAATCGAGTGTCACGCCGGCCTTGAGGAACAAGGATGAGCCGGTGATCTGGAAGGAGGCTGAATCCGCACCGCTGAGGCCGAGATTGTTCGTTCCGAGGCCGTCATCCGTGATAGCGATGTCCCCCACCTTCACGGGAGAGGCGGTGCTGGTGTTTTCCTGAATGGAAACGACGGTGTTGTTGAGCGCCACGGCGGTGGGAGCCGCGTTCGGTACGCTGGTGGTGGAGTAAACCCAGAGCTGCGGGAAGTTGATGTCACCGCCGCCGTTCTCGTTGACGATGTAGATGTTTCCGTCGCGGTCCATGGTGATGCCCTCATGTTGCATGTTAGGCGAGCTGATGGTGTCGCCGGGGTCGGCGGTGATGTTCAGCGTGCTGGCGATCACACCGCTGCGGCTGATATTGACCACCCGGGCGTCTTCCTGGCCGAGGATCAGCAGGTTGCCCTCCTGCGGCTGGCCGGCCATGGCGGGAAGATTCGAGAAGGCAAAGACATCGGCGACGTCGGTCATGCCGAGCAGCGAGGTGTTGAAAAGGTTGCTGCTCTCGTTACCGACCACTGGAGGAGCGGTCGTGGTAGTGCCGGCCGTGAAGTCCACGCCGGCCAGGAAGACGCCGATAGGGGATTTCTCCTTGAGCACGATGAAATTGCTGGCTGGCGGATCCCAACTCAGGCCTTCGGTGCCGGTATTGTCATCGAATGGGCCGAGGTCCACGGTCTGGGCGGCGGCGCGGGTGAGAGTGGTGCCCGCCGCGTAGGTGAATTTCACGAGCTGTTGGTCACGCTCTTCGGAGAGGACGAACTGTCCGCCGCCGATGTAGGTGATGCCTTCCGGATCGTAGAACGCGGTGCCCTGTGGCGCACCGGACTGGAGGTCGAGCGACATGGTGTCGATGAGCGCGCCGGTCTTGGAAACCTGGGTGACCGAGCGGCCGCCGTCGCAGGAAATGAAGAGCGTGTCGGTGTCCCAGTTGTAGGTGACGGCGGAAGCTTCCTGACAGAGCAGGTTGTGGGCGGCGGTGCCGGGCGGCAGCGCGGTGCGGGTTGGCTCCGGCAGGTTGTAGCGGCCGGTGCGGACGTAGGTGGCGAGGTTGATGGTGCCGGCGGCGGTTTCATCGTTGACGATGGTGCCGGTGCCTGTGGCCGTGCCGAGCACGGTCGCGCCGGTGGTGCTGACGAGGTTGGAGAGGGTGACGATGACCGTTTCGTTGCCCTCCAACACAGTGTCGCCGGTGACAGAAATGTTGATCGGCAGCACGGCCGGGCCGTTGGCGGTGAAGCTCAGCGTTCCCGAGGCGAGGGTGAAGTCAGAGGCATCGGCAGTTCCGCCGGTGACCGCGTAGTCGATGGTGAAGGCGGTGGTGGTGTCCGAGCGGGTGACATTGAGTGCGAGGGTGCTGGTGCCGCTGTTTCCTTCCGCTAGGGAAGCACTGGCGATACTCACGGCAGGAATACCGACGGTGACGCCGGGCGAACCGACGTCGAGAGCGCTCGCGGCGGATGCAAAGGCACCGAGACTGCCCACGGACGCGAAGGAGTACCGGGGCGAGGAAGTGCCGAATGAAGGATCCCACACGGCGGATTGGGTTTCGGTGGAAGCACCGGCGGAAGGTCCGGCGTGAGTTCCGGTGGAGGGGTTTCCATCGGCCTTGGTGAATCCCCCGGCCGCGTAGCTGAAGAAGAAGATCTCGTTCTGGCCTTCATCAAAGAACGAGATTCCGTCGTTCTGACCGAGGCCAGGGGCACCGGTGGACTGGAAGACCTGAACGCTGTTGGGAATGTTCCACCAGGTGCGGAAAGCAGCGGGGGCGAGATTGCAGAAAATCACCGACTCGCCCGGAGCGATGCTCGAACCGGCGGGCAGCTTGTAAGCCTGGGCCGCAGAGGCCGAGCGACCGTTGTCATGCCAACTATAGCCCTCCAGCGAGACCGTCCCGGCACTGATGTTAGTGAGCTCCCAGAAATCGTTCACGCCCGCGGCGCTCTGTTGGGAAAGCACCTCGGTGAGCAGGAGTTTCTGCAAATAAACATCGCCATCATCGTTCACCGTCAGGGTGGTGGTGCCAGAAGTCGCACCCGTCGCGGATGCGGTGATGATCGCGGATTTGTTTCCATCCGGGAAATTGTCGTTCACCGCCGTGATGTCGAAGGACGCGGTGGCGGAACCCATCGGGATGGTCACGCTAACAGGCACGGTGGCCTCGGTCGCATCGCTGGAAGAGAGCGTCACCAGCAGTGCGCTGCTGGTATCACCCGTGCGGGTAACCGTACCGACCGATGCGGGGTTAGCCGCGCTTTCAGAAAAACTGCTCACGGTCGCACCGAGAGAAAGCGTGAGGCTTGGCGGCGCCACGGCCAGTCCGCTGACACCCGGAGATCCGATGGTGAGGACATCGGTCGTGTGGGCGAAACCGCCGAACGTGCCGACAACCGCTGCCGCATAACGCGGGGCGCTGGTGCCAAAACCGGGATCCAGAACCATGGAGACTGTTGCTGCCCCACCTGCAGAGGCACCGGCATGACCACCGGCCGAACCACTGCCGTTGGAACGGGTGAAACCACTTGCCGAATAGCTCAGGAACAAAACCTCCGTGTTTGCCGCATCAAAAATGGTAATGCCGTCATTCTGGCCCAGACCCGGGTTTCCGCCGCTGCTCAATACCTGCACCGAATTAGGGATGCCCCATGCGGTGCGAAACGCCTCGGCTGTTCCGGTGACATTGAAAACAACCGACTCGCCCGCCGCAATGGAAGTTCCAGCAGGCACGACAATGGCACCAGTCGTGGTGCGGGCATTGTCGATCCACTTGTAATTACTCAAATCGACTGCGGAAGAACCTGTATTTGTCAGCTCCCAGAAATCACCCCCGCTGCCATTCGAATTGATCTCGGTGACGAGCAACTGGGCGTTCAGTGTGCTGGAGAACGCTGCTAGAGCGAGCGATGTTGGGGCGAAAATGGAAGGGACTTTCATGGGAGCTCAGGACGTGATGCGCTGGACTCTCGCGATTCATCGTCCCCAAACCGACTTTTCCTTGTGACTATTTCGTCAGGACGATTCCGTCACACGAATGAAGGATTCCGCCCGATCCAAGTCACGAATTCGTCACGCCGGTGCGACGCGCGGTTCCCGAAAACCTGGTTTGAAACTAATTTTTGATTACGCCACCGCGACTTCGATCTGCTTGTTCACGTCCTCGTGGAGGTTTTCGACGATGTAGTCCTGTCGGTCGGGGGTGTTCTTGCCCATGTAGAAGGCTAACAGCTCTTTCACTCCCTTGCCTTCCTCGTATTCCACGGGGTCGAGGCGCATGTCGGGGCCGATCACCCCCCTTTTTCCCGCCCTCCGGTCCGGGCACCAGCTATTCCAACGGCCTTCACTCCAAAGACAGATTCCCCGCAGGTTGACTCTACCTAAGGCGCATGAGCGCCCTGACCGTCACCCTTGGAGCTGACATCACCTCCCTGAAGCGTGCCATGGCCGGTGCCACTGAGCTGGTCGGCGCGTCGGCCCGGCGGATGGGGAGACTCACGGGCGCGGGACTGGCCGGTCTTGGCAGGGGCGGTGCGGCCGCCTTGCAGAAGGGCTTCAGTGTCGCCGGAACCGCGTTCAAGGCCTCCATCGGCGCGGCGATGGCCGGCGGGGCCGCTGCAGTGGGTGTGGGCATGAAGGCTGTCACGGCCGCTGCCGACTTCGAGCAAACCAAGGTGGCCTTCACCACGCTGATCGGCGACGCGGCCAAGGCGGAGCAAACTCTCGGCAAGCTCCGCGAACTTGGAGCCAAGACGCCCTTTGAGTTCCCCGAACTGGCGGATGCCGGTCGCAAGCTCATCGCTTTCGGTGAATCCGCCGACTCGGTGCCGGAAACCCTCCGCCGGATCGGCGACGTGTCCGCGGGCGTGCAGGCGCCGGTCAACGAGATCGCCGAACTCTACGGCAAGGCGCGGGTCCAGGGGCGGCTGTTCGCCGAGGACATCAACCAGCTCACCGGCCGCGGCATCCCGATCATCCAGGAACTCGCCAAGCAGTTCGGCGTGTCGGACTCCGAGGTGAAGAAGCTGGTCGAATCCGGCCAGGTCGGCTTCCCGGCCATCGAGCGGGCCTTCGTTTCCATGACCTCCCAGGGCGGCAAGTTCGCGGGCATGATGGAGGCGCAGGGCAAGACGACCGGCGGCCTGTTCTCGACGCTGAAGGACAGCATCAACGAGGTGTTCCTCACCCTCGGCACCCCGATCAACGACGCCATCCGCCCGCTGGTCGAGCAGGCCATCGGACTGGTCCAGCAACTCACGCCGCTCGCCACCGAGGCGGGCAAGCAAATCAAGGACGCGATCCAGCTCGTGATCGCCGCCTTCAAGAGCGGGCAACTCCTCGACCTCGTAGCATCCTCCCTCAAACTAGGCTTTGCCGTGGGCGTGAACGCCTTGGTGAATGGCTTCCGCGCCGCCATCGAGTTCTTCTGGAACCTCATCACCGACGGCGCAATGTGGAAGAGCCTCGGCACCACGCTGCTCGGGCTGGTGGCCGGCTTCGGTGCCGCGCTGCTCAACGCGTTCCAGACGCCCATCGTCTATCTGCAATCCGGCATGGAATGGGTGATCGCCCACCTGCTCAAGGGACTGCTCAAGATCCCGGGCATGAACGAGCTGCTCGGCTTCGGGGCCGGCGACGTGGAAACCAACTTCGGCAACATCCTCAAGGACCGCAAGGAATCGGGCGCGGACCTGTTCGGCATGAACTTCAAGGAGATCGCTGAAGGCGCTCAGGGGCTGATCGGGCAAGGTGCCCCGCAGCTCGGTGAACGGGTGGCGGAGGCGGCCCGCAAGGCGGGCGAATCGACCGGCAGTGAGCTCATCGACACCCGCGGCCTGCGGGACAGCTTCGGCAAGGTCGTCACCTCGATCCGCGAGACGATGCCCAAGGCCGATGAGACCGCCAAGACGGTCGCGGCTGCGGGCAAGGTCAGCGGCACCGGAACTTCTGCTTCAATACCCGCCGCCTCATCGCTCGCCCCCATCGTGACCTCGCTCGGCAAGGTCGGCGGCGGGGGCTACTCGACCGGGGCATTGGACGCGCAGCGCGAGAACAACCGGCTGACCGGCGAAACCAACCGGCTTCTGCACGATCTCAACCGGCGGGTCGAGAAGCTCGGCGGCAGCGGTCAGGCGGCGTTCGGTTGAGATCGCCCTCGGCTGAACATGGTGTCAGATTGGTGCCACTTTAGGATTGAACGATGGAGAAATTCCACGACACTCGGCACATGAAATCGTTGGAAAACAAGGCGCTTGGAAAGACCGTTCGGGTCAACCCCCGCTTCCCCGAGGCAACTGCAAAGCGCCTCAAGGAGGCCTCGGCCATCCGCGGACAATCCGTAGCCGCTTTTATTTTGGAGACGGTTTCGCGCGAGGCCGAGCGGGTTCTCGCCGAGGAGCGCTATTGGAACATGAGCCTCCAGGCTGCGGAGAACATCCAGCGGATGCTCGCCAAGCCGCCAGCCATCAATGCCGCCGCCAAGAAGGCGGCCAAGGACCTCGCCGCCCATGTCCGGATTCGATCTTGAGCTCTTGGCGGGAGAGCACGACCGCAAGGGTTTCTGCTGCGGCAAGGAATCGCTGGATCGCTATCTGCGCGAGACCGCCCGGGGACACCTCGCCAAGGGTGTGAGCATCACGCGCGTGCTGGTCGAGCGGGACTCCGGGACACCGAAGCGTATTCTCGGGTTCTTCACCCTCACCTGCACCTTGGCCACGGCCGTCGACTGGCCGGGTGTGCCGAAAGGCCTGGGCACCAAGCCCGTGCCCATGGTTTTGCTCGGCCGACTCGCGGTCGCGGAAGACTGGCAGGGACGCGGGATCGCAAGGCTACTCCTCGCCGCCGCCAGGGAGATCGCGGCAGGATCGATGCGCGCTTCGGGTGGAATCGGCATGGCGGTGGATCCCGCCGACGAACAACTCGTGAAGTTCTATGCCAAATACGGATTCCGCCGAGTGGAGGACGCTTCGCTGCGGATGTTCCTCCCTCTCGATTCGCTCTGCTGACTCGCGGCCTTCGGTTGACGCCGCGTCCCGGCCAAGATGCCGAGACACGTTGCCATCCAGCCGGGACGCCTCTACCCGCAGCCGGGCTACTCCGTCCAGATCGACAAGGAGGGCAAGTGGACCGCGACCCAGATCTTCCTCTGCCATCGGAGTTCCGCCGTCGGCTTGATGCCGCGACCCGGGACGATCCACCCGGAGATCAACTTCATCCAGGTCTCGCAGGTCACCGCCAGTTTCACCGAGGGCGACCTCGCGGAAATCACCTGCCAGTATGCCGGGGCGGAGGAAAAGGAAGAGGCCGCCGAGAAGAACAACGCCGTCTACACGATGGGGCTGTCGCTCTCGGAGGAGCCGCTGCTCAGCCATCCGCGCTACAAGGACCTCGAGGACAAGGAGCGCGAGGCGATCCAGCTGATCCAGTCCGGCAAGGACAAGGACGACCAGGGCAACAAGCTCCGCGACAAGATCGAGAGCGAATTGGGAACGGAAGTCCTCGGCAAGATCGAACGCGGTCAGACCAGCTACTACAGCCCGCGGGTCACCTGGAAGGAAAGCTGGGTGCGCGACAAACCGGCGAAGTCGTCGGATCTCAACGACATCGGGAACATCTCGGAGCCGTCCGGCGATGTGCCGGAACTGGCCGGCGGCCGCAACTGGCTGCTCAACGGCGTGAGCCAGTCGCAGGAGGGCAAGTCCTACCGGATCGAAATGGAGTGGCTGGCCAGCGACCGGGGCGGTTGGGATGAGGACATCTATCAGGAGGAGGAGGAATGAACCGGCTGCCACCCAGAAAGAAGCGCGGGGACCCGATCCTTGCCGAGGACTGGAACGCCCTGCTCGATGCCATCGCCTCGCGCACGCCGCGCCCGGGGACGGGGCTCGAACTCATCGCCTCCTCGGGTGGCTTCGCCTACTCGCGACCCGGTCCAGGCCTCTCGCCGAATCCCGGGTTGCCACCCTTCGCGGTCATCGGCATCGAGAAGAAGGACGACAGCTATCAGGTCACGATCAAGGAAGGTTGGGTCATCGAGCGCAAACCCAAGGCCGACGACACCCCGGCGGTGAAGTTCCACATCCCGAAAGTGGGTGAAGAGACGCTCGACACCATCCCCCGCCCGCAGATCGCCATGGTATTCGGCGACACGCTCTGGTGCAAGATCGTCACCGACGAGATGGGCGAGATCAGCGAGGAGCCAGAAATCCTCGCCGCGGCCGAGGACCAGGATGGCAACCATTACTACCCCGAGGACCCGGAAGGCTCCGGGAGCGACGGCGAGTATTTCGTGAAGCTCTTCAAGCTGGAGGACGACGGCGGGACGCCCCGCGTGAAGGTCTATCAGCAGAGCGACATCGAACACTGGGCTCAGCTCTGGACCGGCGAGAACGTCGGGGGAGGAGCCAACGTGTTCAAGGACCACAAGGAGGATTCCAACATCTACCGCTTCCGAACCGTCCGCGGCGACTACGGCATCAGCGAGAACGAGGCCAGCGACGAGGTGGAACTCGACTTCCGGGCGGCCAATGTCGGAGCCGGCAAGCCGGTCTGGGTCGTGCCCGAGCAGAATGGCGAACCAGCGGAGGACCCACCCGACGGACCTGCCGAGTTCCGCTCCATCGCCGAGCGGGTGACCCAGCCGCAAATCCGCGTGAAGTGCGAGCCGCCCAATCCGGGCGATCCCTTGCCCAAGGAAATCCGCATCGAGGGCAACGGCAAGGACGGGGCCATCCTGGTGGATGATGAAGGAACGGTGACCGATCTGGCCCGCTGGCAAGACGGCCTGGTGACCACTCCCGGCG
>Ga0247843_1005816_pt1 | contig 16730 bp, 15 predicted proteins | sample LaCruzMarch2017__FD_192420 | JGI IMG/M metagenome (GOLD analysis project Ga0247843, IMG submission 192420) | Freshwater microbial communities from meromictic Lake La Cruz, Castile-La Mancha, Spain - LaCruzMarch2017_8m | ecosystem: Environmental > Aquatic > Freshwater > Lake | place: Spain... | reverse complement strand
CCCCCCCCCTTTACTCACCTCAATGACACTTGCGTAGCTTGGGACACGACTTGTTACTAAACCCTTATCTCCTGCTGCTGCTGCAGCTCCTGTAGCTGTAGTTTTTGTCGTCGTCGTCGTCGAGGTCTTGGTTTGACGCTGGCTCGGACACGCGACCAGCAGGACTTGTGCCAAGCACAATGCCGAACTCCGCTGAGCATAAGCATCGCCCTTACTTCCCTTGCTCACCACGCGCAGTAACGACTTCCACTGCTCGATTAAATCGCCATGCTGGCCGGGATAGAAGACGTTGCCAATGCTCACCCCGTTCTCGGCGGCCCACGGAGACGTCAGCTTGGTCAAGATGGAATGCAGTCGCGCCACGGCGTAATGCGTCACGACGCCGAGCGGGTCGGCGTCCAATGCGTCCAATGCGCGATTCTCGGTACATTCCTCCCCGGGCGCGAGTCGCGCGATGTGTCCGGCGACGTTGAAGGATGCCTCGGCCAGCAGTTTGAGCAGCACGCGCGCGTACATGGTGGCATCGCGCGGGTCGCCCAGCGTATATTCGATCGGGTTCGTCTCGGCCATGCGCAATAATGCCGTCTCTTGGGGCGTGAGACGGAGCGAGGTGAGTGGATCCCATTGTATATGCCGAAAGGCCAATGCCACGGGCGAGGGAGGGATGGCTACGAGGGCCATGACTGCGTGCGGACGGATAACGATCTTCTCTCTTGGCGTTGAGCAAGGCGGATCCCCTGTGGCCAACCCCGCCCCCAAACCGACATCGAGACGAACGAAGAATACTCCGAAGAGAAGTAAACTGCCGCAATAACATGGCATCCCCCCTCGCGACGAAGCGTCTACAGCGCGAGCTCAAGGCATTGCACAAAGATCCCCTCCTGAATCCGAAAATCGTCGCCATGCCCAACGAGTCCAATATATTAGAGTGGCACTACGTCCTCGAGGGACCTTCCGACGACCCGAACTCGCCGTACCACGGCGGGATATATCACGGCAAATTAGTCTTCACGAAAGAATATCCATACAAGCCGCCCGGCGTTATCATGCTCACCCCCAATGGACGATTCAAGCCCAACCGACGACTGTGCTTGAGCATGTCCGACTTTCACCCGGAGACTTGGAATCCGATGTGGAGCATATCCACCATACTAACCGGGTTGTATTCCTTCATGATAGACGACAAACCCACGACGGGGAGCATTAATACCACGAATGCGACGAAGGTGACATTTGCGAAGGATAGTTTAGAGTACAACGTCAAGAACGATAAGTCGTTTCGTGCATTATTCCCGGAATATGTCCAATTATGGAATGAGAGGGAGGAACGACGCAAGGCCAAACTTGCCGAATTGGGAATTGCCGACGATACTACGACCAAGGACGGGGAGAAGATGGTGGGGAGTACGAGGGAGGTAAATGACGTATTTGCCATGCGCGCCGGACTCCTCGTTGCCACCCTGCTCTCAATCTTGTTTGCCATTCTTCGATTTGTTTAGGTGGGGGGCGGCGTAGTCGTCGCGGGGGACGGCGAAAAAGGAAAAGAGGAGGAGGAAGTTGTAGATTCTTCTCTTCCAGCAGTAGGTCAATTAATGTTATGACTCGGCATATTGTTTTTGCAACAAACCAAATTTTATTCTCCCAGTTAAAATTAGATATAGAGGGTAGCTGATGATACGAAAAATTCATGGTCGCAAAAACCGCCCACCCAACATCGAAAAGATTCAACAGCAAGGCTAGGGCCTAACCTGGTTCAACTGGTATCCAGTGTATTATCTATCCACCTTTCCTCGTCGGCACATTGAATAGATTTTGTTCTCAATCTCGTTTTGGCGGTCTCGTGTCCCCACACGTCGGAGAGCTCACGTGTACTGACACGAAGAAGGACTAAACACACCACCAACAACGCACGCATCCTTGTGCACGTCGGCAGTGCCTGCTTCTGTTCTTATCTCAATACACCCTCTACAATAATTAGTAATTCGTTCTCCCCAACAGTTCGTTTTTCCCACCAACAACAGCGCCTTTTGAACTTGTTATTGAAAATAGTCATTTTATTATCATTCAACATTGAACAATAATACTAAATCAAATAATGGTTGCAACGCGGAATCAACGATCCACGGCCGCAAAGGCCGGGTTTGATGTGGATAAGGTTGACATGGCCACGCCTCCACGTCGGAATGGCCGAAATAACGCTGCAGCCGCTGCCGATGTGCGGCTAGATGCTGCCAAGAAGAGAATATCAACAAGCACAACAACCACAACAGCAGCAACAACAAGCACAACAACAACAACTGAAGGAGAAGCTGAATCGAAATATTCCGAACGTAGATCAATCTGTGTCCTACTCATCTTGGCAGTCATTACATATATCCTTCATCCATCATCATCCTGGTACACTACCGCAACATCAACCTACCCAGCCAAGCCTACATTACATACAGTCTTTTATTACGGTTGGGTATCCGCCGTATCGACGGGATTGGGCGTACTCCCATTATGCTTCGTTACCACCATGAAGGAATATTGGATTGGCGTGAGTAATGCCATTGCCGCCGGGATGATGTGCGGCGCTAGTTATTCGCTGTTCGCGGAGGGATGTACCTTCCATGACATCAATGATACTTCGTCCATAAGTCCCACACTGCGTACTGCACTGGGGTGTATATTGGGATTAGCATTCATACTAACGACGAAAAACTTTTTAGATGCACACGAAGAGCATGTCAAATTCGGTTCATTATCCGGCGTCGATGCGCGTAAAATATTACTAATCGTATTCGTGATGACATTGCATTCCTTCAGCGAGGGGGTGGGCATAGGCGTTAGCTTCGGCGGCGAACGCGGGCACGATTTCGGCATATTCATATCGGCCAGTTTGGCCGTACATAACGTACCCGAGGGATTGGCCGTGGCGATCGTGCTGCTACCGCGAAAGAATATATCCAAGGCGACCGCCGCATTATGGTGTATCGTCACTTCGTTGCCACAGCCATTAATGGCAGTGCCGGCATTCATGTTCGTACATTCCTTCTTGCCGTTACTGCCGGTGGGATTAGGGTTTGCCGGTGGTGCCATGATGTGGGTAGCATTTATGGAATTATTATTGGAGGCATATGAAGATACAGATTTAATCACCACTGGCGTGGTTAGTACAACTGCGTTGGGGGTGATGTTACTTATCCAGTTATCAATTGGTGATGCTTAAATTAAAAAATGATGAGAAAGAAGGAGAGAAAAAAATGAAAATGAAATCCAATGAATGCTGAATGGACAATTATTGTAGGAAATTGTGGAGGAAGATGTGAGGCAGAGGGGAGAGACTTGGGAGAAAGATAATGTACTGGAGGGCTAGGACAATATTATATCAGCACTTAGATTTTTGTACGGTATCACATATACATTCAAGATTGGTAGGTGAAAAATAGAAACGTAAACTGTCAAAGTTTTTTTTTCTCTAGACATTCAAAAAAGACACGAACTTCAACTATTTGTTCATGCTTACAATCCCTCCCTTTCGTCTCGTGCCTCACAACCTTTACCTATTCTGCCATTAACAATCGTGACCCCCAATAACAGCCGTAAGGAACAGGTGTACAACATGAACAGGTGTACAACATTATCTAGTTCATTTAACATCTCCCGCTTATTATATACGATCTCTCCAAGGTAAGCTACACTAACAAACCGCCATTACGAAACAGGTGCAACGTTAGATCATTTACATATCCATTCCGAATTGCCCAATACACCTCCTGGGGAGTAAAAGGAACAATTCCACTACCACTACTATCACCAATTCCACGACTACTCGCGAGTAGTGTATCACTAACATATCCATCGCGTACTGACCAATATAATTCCTGTGGCGTTAGTGATGAAGTTGCCGTTGTTGTTGATAGAATCGATGAAGTAGTGTCCATGACGATATTCTTTGCATCATTAGTCACGAGCAGTCCACCATTGCGAAACACGTGTGTCATAACATCGCCTACATATCCATCTCGAATGGCCCAATACATTTCCTGTATGGTAATGGGGGACGCAGCCGCACCACCTGCGGCCATATTACTATTCGAATGGATAAGTAGTGTCATTATTTCAGCAGCAACGACAATGGCAGCGGCCGTCATTACGGCAGAAAGTGGTGGTGGCAGTAGCACATCATCCTCGGCTCGCCGATGAGCGGCCGCGATATTATCAGTCGAAGAAGAAGAAATCTTATTTCGCAAATTTGCCACGACTTCGGCAACGACATCCACATCCACGCACATCGTGCTATCCACATTGGGGTTCCCGGTCATGGCAATACACCCGCTTTGGGCGTGGAATATTTCGCGCAAGTACGAATATGCGCTGTCCACGGAGCACGAGTCCGATGTGGCACATTGCGATGCTAGTTCCAATAATGATGGAGAGGAGTAGTTGGGATTGTAGTAATCGTTGGCGGCAGCAGAACTCGATTGTAGAGTGGTCGTCACCGTGCGAAATTGTACCGACGGACATGATAATGACGGCGATGACCGCGAACCAGCAGTGAATCCTAAAACGCCAGTAACGGTCGATGCAAGGATAAGGCAGAAAGAAGAGGCCAACAGATGATGCTTCATGGTGGCGACGATGGCTTTTGTCTTGGACCTGTGAAGAGGAGAGGCGAGATGATTGATGTTGGCTTGATGGATGGGGCAGCTGTTTTTGAGTTGCATGCTGTCAAGAAGATTCTTCATTCTTCCCACTGTCTGTCTTTATTCGTTGACATGATAAGCGCTATATAAAGTGGATGCCTCATGTCGGGACGGGGAAGCGGTGTGCTACTTGTGCCTTGATGGGGGATTAGATGACGCTGATCAGCCATCCATTGCGTGTGATTGTGCGTATGCCGAGGCACAGATGTGCTGGATTTGTCCACCCTTCTGCCTTACTCAATTTGCAGCAGCAGCACCAGCAGCAACAATGAGTGAGCGGATTCATGAAATGATAGAACTCAGGGAGCCGCCGTGGAGATTTTGCCGTAATTGTTGTCAATAATACAAAAATGAGCTTGCTGATGCAATATTGCGACTGAATTCGTCTCCTTCGTTCGAAGACAGTATCCCCGCAATACACATCAGCGGTGGAGTATCTGTATATGAAGCTGTGTGCACTGAATAAATGTTTGACAGGATGATGACCTTTGTAAAAGAGGGCCGGAGTTACTGCGGATGTAATTCTGTCCTTGATTGATCGGATGAAAAGAGATGAATCACCGCTGCCAATTCGATACTCCCAACTTGCAGCAGACGCATACAACGCCCTTGGTTTTATTGCTCTCAAGGAGGGAATAGAAGAGAGCGCAAGAAGGACAGTGATTCACTTTGAGAACCAACAGAAAGTGTACGAATTAGAGAGATGGAGAGGGTATTGCCACTGCAAAATGCAGCATAGCTGCTGCAAAGTCAATGTACGAAGGGGACAGTATTACTGAGGAGGTGCTAAGGCGTTCCAAGATCAATACAAATTGCGTATAAGTGAAATGGCTGAAGAGGATGAATACACAATTGAAGCAGGTACAGATTACGCCGTTCAGTTAAAGAAATTCTACCGTGAGGATGAGGCAAGGGATCTTTTAGCCAAGTTGCTCTTGAGCCTCATCACAACATCACCAAGCAGGTTGAATTTGTTTCTTGCAGTTAGGGTAAGGCATATACGTAGAACTAATTAGTATCCCCGTATACAAACCTATGCATTAGTTTTCGGTCGCTACCTTACTGAACTACACTGACATGGTCTCCACATGATAGGTGATTGGAGAATGCGCTGCCTCTCGCATGTTGAATATACATGTAGGAGTACACCTTCTTCATGGTGATACTTTTTCTAGGGAGCGTTTTTCACCTCCAGACTGATACTTAGTAAGGTCCAGGGTCATGGTTCTACTGGAATTGCTTGAAACATCGCGACAGATCCCAACTAACGATTCGCTCCTCTCATAAAACATGTCTTTCAGACTAATCACAATGCACTGGAAATCACCACTCCTCTGACGAATGTAATTGCAAACCTTGAGCACGTTGATATTATCCAATGCCGCATCAACCTCATCCATGATGAAGAATGGCGCCGGACGGTACGAGTGAATGGCAAACAGAAGTGATAGAGCCGCGACCGTCTTCTCCCCACCACTTAGCTGCTCCATATCGCGAAAACGCTTCATAGGGGGCATGGCGTTGAATTTCATCCCACTGTGGTAAGGTTCGTCAGAATCATCTAGACTGAGGTAGGCATTACCACCAAGGGTATGCTTACTCGACTTTGTCATGTCGGTGTAAATTACTTTCAGGGCGGCATCAATTTGCTTGAAGGCTGTGTTGAACTTGTGAGTCCTTGCCTTTCGGACCTTGTTGAAAACTTCATTGGCCTTACGACCAGTTTCCTTGGCCGTGTTAAAGTCGTCCACAGTCTCCTTCACTTTCTCTGTCAATGTATCAAAAGCATCGGAGGCCTTCATGTTCGGGGCCATCCCCTCAACTTCTTGGGTAAGCTTTGAAATCTTACCTTCGAACTTGGTTTTCAACTTGGCATTCTCAGAAGAACTACGACACATCTTGAGTTCGCCGTCCATCGCCGAAAAGTCAACGTTACATGCAATCTTTTTATCCTTAACCACCTTTGAATCATCCCGTTGGGAGAAATGCTCCGAGTATGCGGTCCCTGACTCCTGTGAGCGGCTATTGGTCCGCACAGAGCTCTGTTGAGTGTCAACAATATCTCCAACATCTTCATTAGATTGCTCGGTGTCAAGCATGGGCAGTTCTACTTCTTCCACACTAGCTTTCTGGAGAGTCTCGTGCAACTTCTGACGAAGGATCATGAGGTCGTTTTCCGACGCATTCAAAGTCATAAACTCCTTACTACTGTCTTCTTCAGCCTCCTTCAGGACATTCCTGGCGACACGGACTACCTCCTCCTTCTCCCTTTCGGCCTCCACAGCCTGCATAAGAGTTGCTTCGACATCAGCAAGCTTTGCCTTAACTTCAGAAACATCCGACAGGAGCTTTTCCTCGACAACTTTCGCCTTCTTGAGCTTAGTCTCATTGCTGAGCTTTCTCTTTGATGCGTTAGTAAGGTTTTCATCCAAGTCTTTCTCGGCCTCGTAGTTCTTCTTGGCAGTCACCTTGGCGAGGTGCTCACGTATATCTGTCCTCTTTTTCACGAAGTCCTCACGAGCTTTGCCTATTGCCTCGTTATATGCTCCCAAATCGGTGATTCCCGTCTTCTCCCTGAATGGTAAAAAGTACTCCTCCTCCGCGTCACGCACCTCCTGACGATGCCTAGAAACCAGGTCGATTGCTTCGGTTACACTCACCTCAGCCTCTGCTACTTTTGCCTCAAGCTTGCCTAACGTACTCTTGGAACTCTTCAGCAAGGTCGATTGTTCCTGCAATTTCTTCTTAGTGTACTCCAGGTCGGATGTGATGTACTGCTTCTTATTTCTAAGGTTGCCAATGGCATTCCTTAACTCATCAATCTTGGAGATGTGATTTCCGGAAGCTCCCGACTTGGTATCCAAATCCTCTCGCTCAACTTCCAGCGCCTCCCTATTGGAACGCAGCTCTTCGAGTTTCTTGTCAGTCCAGCGTCCTCCTGCACGATTCGAATCGTCTTGGGTGGCTCCACCTGTCATCGTACCAGCCTTGGATATGACTGCGCCCTTCACAGTGACAGCCTTGATACGATCATCCGCATTTCTGCCACTGGCACCCTCACGAGAGAAGCAAATTTCTCGTGCAATATCAAGCGAGTCACAAACGACTGTATTTCCCACCGCATATAAAACTGCACGACGGTATTCATCAGCAGACGGACGAATGACGTCGGCAACAAGGCGATAGCGGCCGTCATTTTCAGCCATGGCACGTATGCGTTCGGTGCTTTCGGGCGCAGGGATTTGGAGAGAGTCGAGGGGAAGGAAGGTGGCTGTGCCGATTCGATGATCCCTCATATACTTGATGCACTCAAACGCAGTCTTTTTCGTATCAACAACAATTGCATCCATATCTTTCCCACCGGCTACAGTCACTGCCAAGTTGTACCTCTGCTGACTTGGTCTGCACAAGTCCACTAGCCGGCCCTTGACTCCCGGAAAGTGACGTTTTAGCGCACCAATGGCACTCAAAATTCGTTCTTCTTCGATATCCTTCCGTCGATCGTCCTTTGCTTGTCGCATAGTGTTGTGTATAACTTCCAGTCGGGCTTCAATAGCGGCACGCTTAGATTGGTATTCCGATACTGACAACTGAAGGGTAGAGAGAGTAGATTCGGATGAGACGAGCTCAGATTGAGTCTTCTCAAGGCTTTTCTCCAGTGTTACCATTCGTTCAGTCAACTCCTCAACACTACGTTCGGCATCATCCTTCCTGCCCAGCAACTCTTTCCGCTCCTCGACAACCTTCGCAGCCGTTGCACGGGTAGATTCCAAATGCCTCACGGAGCTTTGGAGCTGACGTCGCGGAATCGCTGAGGCAACAGATGCCGCATTGCGAATCTTTTCGTACTCAATCTCCTGCTCCTCCGTCATACTCCCCACTCCCGACTCGGATTCCTTGAGTTGGTCATACTCCCTTTGTAAAGCTGCCTCTTTCCCCTGATATTCTTGAATCTCTCTCTCGAGCTCCACCAACTTCTGCCCGTGTTCAATCTTCTCCTTCTCGATTTTGGACACAGCCTTGACGTCTTTAGCAATGCGCTTCGTAAGGGCAGCTATTGCCTCAGAGGATTCGATTACTGAGGGCTGCAGCTTGTCCAACTCACCCTCAAGTTTGATGCGCTGTGTGTCCTTGGCGGAAGATTGACTTCGCGACTTGCTCGCCTCCTTCTTGGCCTGCTTCAATATGAGTTCTTTGGCTTTGACGGCCTGTTGGTGCTCCAATAAAGATTCTTGCAGCTGCGAGAGAGTAATCTCACGTTGCTCGATGTCAGAATGGATGTGAAAGAGTAACCACAGGAAGTAATTGGTTTTCAAGGTAGTACGTTGTGACAAAAGGGAATGGAATCGCTCTGCCTCTTCCTGAGAGATTTTCGATGTGAAGGGATGAAGAGTTTGAGCTATGTGCGACCCAACACATTATTTGCCAACACTATGCGAGCTCAATAAGTCATAAATATTTACCTTTTGCTCTTTCAACACTCTACGTTCGCTCTTCTGTTCCTTCGTTTTGTTGAACGCGAATATGATCTTCTGCTCCGCCTCTTCCTTGGCCTTGAATGCGGCCTCATACTCCTCCTTCAACTCGGCGGAACCGCTAATATTTTCGAACATCTCCACGAGCTGCTTCGGACTCTTCCTTGCCATGCCCTCAACGTCACCCTGAAAGACAAGAAAGTTCCGTGCCTTGAGTAATATCCCGATGGATGCCAATTTTATCTCGTACTGTTTGAATGACACTGTCTTGCCATTGATCTGATACTCGCCAGTGCCCTTGGTCGTCACCACGCGGCAGAATATGGTCGTCTTCCCCTTGGGCAATTTCTTGGACAATCGTCCCTCCTTCTTCTTCTTCTTCATGGTGTCAGATTCCTCGTAATCGTCCTTGTCTTCGTCGTCTGAAATGTTACCATCAACTCCCCCATCCGTCGTCGTCGTTGCAGGGGATGGTTCGACGTACACTAGACTGGCACGAGCACTTAGCGTATCATCCCCCTCGGATCCTGGTGGACGGAAAATCAAGTCCTTCATTTGCGAGCTACGCAAATCACGGGAGTTCACGCCTAGGACGAATGACATTGCTGTGTCGTCAATATGATGAACATACAAATTGTTAGTGATTTTACTGTTTAGAGGGTGAAATATTATTCAAAGCATTGGAATTTACATATATATAAAACTCACCGTCCATGAGATTCGACTTTCCGCTGCCATTGGGACCGATAACGCACGTGAAATTAAAGAATGGTCCGATGCGTTGTTTACCCGCGTAGGACTTGAAATTCTCGAGTTCGAGGTAGGTTACGGGCATGGTGCTGGGTGGGTGGGTGGGTTGATTGCTAATCGCTCCTGCCTCCTAACAATCCACTGTGTCATTGTCGGTCTACCCGGGGTCGTTTTAGACACAACGTCCGAAGGCCCGGACAGATTGTTTGTCCCAATAGTGACAGTGTTTGTCCCAATAATGACAAAATATACTTAACGGTAGTGACGTCTAAATATCTTTCGCTATTTTTTGCTTATTAAGGAGTAGCGCGACTCATTTCTCCCTTCCGGTTCGTGGATTGCCCTCTTTTGGCTTCCCGCCGAGACGTTGATCTAAAACGACTCCCCGGCCTGGTTTTATCGCACTATTAACAACACTAGTCTCCTTGGTCTCAACAATAATAAACCAATGGCAGGGAAGAAGCTAGGGCCACGTCCCGACGATTTTGACGAAGTATCTATCCGTAATTCACCCACATTTCAAAAATGGCTAGCTCTATCACCCGGCAAGGAGTTACTGTACGCCAGTCGATCATTTGTACGCGGCGGTGTTGACGACGAAGAACGATTAATGCGACGGATTATGATACGAAGACGCGTGAATTTACGTGAACATGATTGTTTGAAATTGGCTCGAAAAGAGGTGAAAGTTGCGCAGCAAACTGCGTGCTCGTCGTCAACAGCTGCTTCAACTGCGTGCTCGACGTCAACAGCTGCTTCTGCTTCTTCTTCTTCTTCTGGTAGAGAGAGCAGCAACCAAGAAGTGGACGACGACGAAATGGAAATGAACATGGAGGCGGTCACATCCACCCGATCCTACCGTCGTTGGACATTAATCCCCCCTGGGACATCGTTTGTTTACAATCATACCTACATCAAAGGAAAAGATGGACAAGATTGGCTGTTACGTAAGAATATATGGCGTCGTATGAAATATAGACGAATGAATCAATGTAAGGTATTAAAATTGAAGCAACAGCAGCAGAAGCAGCAGAAGCAGCAGCAACCGCTACGTGAAGGGAGGAGTCAAAGAAGAAGAAGAGATGATACTATTGTCAAGAATTCCCAAGAGAAGGGAGCTGTTTCTCGTGGTGCAGTGGAGGAAGATGCTGCCGCTGCTACTGCTGCTGCCACATTTGATCATGCGGAGATAAATGACAATGCCCCCGCGGCGGCGTCTGCATTAGGGTTGCCACTTCTACCTCCAATTTCAGGGTATGAACATGTACAAAGGGATGATTGGTTAGGTAACACGTCCGTCGTCGCTGAAGCAACAGCAGGAAGAGGAGGAAGTGAAGCTGAAATCCTCGAACGATGTGAGGTGTAGTAACATAACACTGTAGCACGAAATGTGAGGAGCTGATATTAGAATATGTATAAATTTAATCTTCGTGCTAAACTCTGTTCCAAATAATGATAAACTCCCCCCCCCCGCCGCAAAAATTCCTACCCCCCTACTTCTTGGACTTGGGCTTTACCTCACTATCTAACACATTTCTTATATATATCTCCTCTCGTGGATGATCACGCTCTCCCTCCTCAAATGTATAACTACTAGCAATTGCCATTTGTGTTCCAGTGGCATTATATGTCAATGCCGCGATCGACGTGGAACATTTCATAATGTTTGATATTTTTTTCTTCTTCGCTGCATCCCATGTCACAACTGTCCCATCTGCACCGCCGGTAGCAATTGTATTATTATATTTGGGGTGTACGGCGATAGCGTTGACGGGGTAGACCGTATCATTAACACGATGACATTTAAATGCATACTTTTTCGGAGCCGGGGTCGTTGGACAGTAATATATACCCATATCATCCATATATTCAATTGCCACCCGTCCTTCTATACTCCCCACGGCTATACCACCATATGTAATGGTGTTGGTGGTGGTGGTAGGAGGTGTGACGTCACCAAAGAATTTTATACATCGTGTTTGATATTTTAATGATGATTCTCGATCCATTAGTAGTGGAATTGTGTCATTGCCGTCGTAGTTGTCATTGCCGTAGTTGTCATTATCTACTGCCGCCGGATCCACAACAATATTCGACGATGACGACGATGACATCATTTTTCGTATATCAAAGAAACAATTCCTACGTCCACTCGTGGACACAACAATTGTATTATAATCGGCTGATATATCCATACTATATGCCTTTCCTGGCAATACTGACGATGCTACGGGCTTGGCTCCACCTCCCTTGGTACAACTACCGACGCGTGTATCCCAAATGTATATTTGTTTATCCCATCCTGCCGAGACAATAAGATGACTGTTACCAATGTGAGCAAGACAGGACACTGCTGGCGATGGTGATGACTGACCAGAACTAATAGTGCTACTATTGCTGGTAGCAGTATGACTTCCAACAATTTCCACAGACGATGATTCCATATTCATACTAACAATTGATCCATTAGCCCCGCCCACAAAAATCAACGAAGAATCCCCTCCTCCTCCTCCTCCTCCTTTACCACTGCTATTTGAAGGAATGGTTAGGCTTAGTAACGGACCAACATTCAAAGCACGTTGGACTACCAATTTGGACGTGGTCTTACAATTCCCCACGTCGTAGATGCGTAAAGCGCCATCCCAACTCGCACATGCCAGCAGTGACGGCGATGATGATGATGAAGTACCATCATTGTCACTGCTACTTGCTGTTGACAAGTAAGATAGAGCAGTGATACCATCATTCGGAGGGGATGGTAGGGTGAATGCCTCGGGTGGTGGTGCGGCCGCCATTTTGAATGAATGAAATATTGGATTTGATTCACGGTAAAAGATACAATAATCCGAACTACACGCGATGAGGCATGAGGCGACTGGCCTATTTTTGCATTTCCCCTGCGCGGGAAGCACATATATTGTCCGTTTTGCAATTCCCGACCGAGGAAGCAAAACATATTATGACGACAAGTGTGTTGAAGAAATATTATTACAGCCGGTGGAAGGCAAATGACGTTGGGTGCAATTTGTGAGCTTGCTCATCAGTATTACCATGGAAGTCGAGGTTTTCAACAGGATATCATGCGAAGGCAATGGAACTATATGCTAGATCAGCAGATCTCGGTTCGCATTTGTCACCTGGGTGACATTTATCATGAAGGCGGGGATTTGAAGAAGGCTAAGGTCCACCTCGAGGCCCGCGGCTATGGCCGGGTATGAAGTGGCATGATACAACCTTGGTTGTATAGTGGTGATTCTGGAGACTTGGAACGAGCTATAAGACATTGGGCAATTGCGGCATCTACTGGGTGTTATCGTGCCATGCGTGAATTGAGGGATTTATTTGAGCGAAGTGCTGTTAGAAGAGAATCAATTAATTTCAACTTTGACAGCATACAATAATTCTTGTACCGAGATGAGAAGTGAAGCAAGAGACGCATATATCCGTGCTATCCGAATAATCCATTTACATTAGGAATAACACCTGAGAATTGCAGTCTGTCACTATTGTTTCACTCAGCTGATTTTAATGCACACTTGGACACACAAATTCATGGGACGATGATGAAGATGTCGGCATCAATGGTGAAAAGATGACGAAGATAGCAAATTAACAACAAATAATAAAAAGGATCAATAACCAACAAGCTTAACAAATGCATCATAGTAGATTGAGATATTTTTTGTCAGGAAAGATGATGGTCTCTCCAAAATGATACATTTACCCACTATCTACCATACTCCGGCGTAATGGTGCATCAAATGAACGATAGAAGTAAAGCGTTGCAACTGCTAATGCCATCATAAGGAGAACATCGCCTCTAATATCACTTGCCAGCCAGGGTATACTTGACAATAGTTGATAATCTAATTTCGCCGCTCGACCAACCACTGGCACAAGCATTGCCGATACTAAATTACCACCAAATTGTTGCACACTTTCGACAGCGGTCTCATCTCCAGGGAATGTGATATCCACGGCAAGTTCTGCATTAATTGGTTGGACTGGCCCAACAAAGAACCCCAGTAGGAATAATGATGTCACCAGTAATCTCGGCTCTTGTCCAAGCTTGTGTTGTGTTAATCCCAGTGGCAACACAAATATCAATGATGCTGTAATACAAAGCAACGTAACAGATTTGTATTGTTTTGTTCTATCAACATACTGACCCAAGATAATCCCCCCTAATACAATCGCCATTTCAAATCCACAACCAGCATAGGCAATAGATCGGCGATCAGTCACACCACCACGTTCCATGACTTCTTCAATAAAAGCACCCACGACATTCGTTATTGCAATCGAGTAAATAAATGCCACTAATGGTCGTATAAATCCCTTGGATTGTGAAAAATTATGTACCGACTTGTAAAATGGTATAGGACGACGTAGCATAGTATTGTTATGATGATGATGATGATGATCAAATGACTTCCCTATTTCACTTGCCGATGGTGGACTGGGTGGTGATTCTTGAAAGTGATAACACGTGCCGATACATAATAGTGTAGATAAGACCGCGACTAATGTAAAGTAATGTATTAGTCCATCATCATTAGTATCATTTACTTTGTTTCGTCTTATTCTTGTAATGCCAGACGAGAAGACTGTATCTATGTCATTGTTGTTGTCGTCGTTGTGAGTTCGTTGTAAGTTGCCATTTTCATCGACATATACACGATCGTAGTCACTTCGATTATCAATAATGATGGAAGATGAATAATTGCCATCATTATCATTTGTATAATCGAAATCGTTTGTTGATGATGAATATGTTGATTCATCGACCATATACCCACCCACAATCAATGCGGCAGCAATCCCCACTTGATTAAAGTTTAATGCTATAGCACTACTCGTGGCACGTTCATTACTGGCGAACCACATGGCACTGAGTAACGGCGGGGTGCATTGAAAGAAAGGCTGTGCGAATCCGACTAATATTGTCCCAATTGTGAGTATAGTATAATTTGGTAGACCAAATATAATTTCTCCTGAAGAATAGTGCGTTTCTAATAATTTGATAATCAACTTTGTTATCATCGAATCCATATCATCATCTGAACTATTGTCACGTGAATGTCGATGTCTACGTATCCCAAGCATGTCACATGTGGCTGGCACAATGCCTAATCCACAACGTAACCAACACCCCACCATCATTAATATAGAACATGACTTGACACATTTCATCAAACCAAATTTGGCTATACAGTCCGTCACGACAAGACAACTCAGGACATTGGTAAATAGGAATATATCAATTAATCCCGCAGATGTATGTCCAGGGTAGGCATGTGCAAATGCACGTGGGATGGAGGAGGTTGAGAAGCATACCCAATCACTTAGCAAAGCGAGAAGTGAGAGGTAGAGTAGCTGTGTCCATCGTTGACTGTACACACGCGGCTGTTGCAGCTGCTGACTGTGACTGCTTCCGGCGCTGCCCACACGCTCAATGCCGCCGTTGTTGTCTATTTCTTCATCGTCATAATCGGACGAAAGGAGAGGGTTGTACCCGCCATCATCATCATCATCATATCCGTCATTCTCATTTTCATCATCATCGTCAGGACAACGAGGAGCCGCTGACGAATTACTAAGTATATCTGGTAAACGAAAATTACCACGTAATTCAAGATCACCGTCTATATCATTATAGTCATAACTACCATCGCCATTGACGACAACGTCGTCATTACTTCCGCGTGCCATTGTTCTGCTTCCCGCCAAACAGGATACCAAAATCACAAATCACGAACCCCACCTTCACAACACTCCCCCATGTAACATCGCAATGGTGAATCTCCTTCCTGCTTCTGCGACATTGATGACTATGACAATGTTAGGGGCAGTTCTAATTGTTCTTGTGTCACCCGCTCAATGGGACGTGTTGCAACTACTACATATTATATTAAATCTCCATCCTGATTCCTTAATGACTATGATGACATTAATTCAGGCAATCGTTTACGTGACTTGTGTGAGTATACTAATTTACGGAATGTATGCTGTTTGGGTCTTTCGACAATGGGAGACTTCATTCTCTGGCCATCGTGTAGGTCGCAGATCGAAATTCTCTCAGAGCAACTGTGAATTGCCGGATCTTAAGAGGTATGTATTTACATAGGATGCCACGCCGTCTTTATTCATTGTCTCAGGCTTATATATTCAAACTGCTGTATGTTTTTGTCAGTTTCGAAGCAAACAGAGTGAGTCCTTATGATGTACTTTTGTACCCACCTCTTTTCTTGGGCTTCATGCCACTCATTTCTCTGTGTACAACTGATCATTATAATTACGCAGAGGAGTATTCTGGCTAACTCAAAGGTACGCACAATTATCATAATGTCATGGCTTTACTGCATTGCGGTCAAGAAAAAAATCACAATTCATCACGTTGTTTTCAACATATCATACTGCAGTTAAGCGCAAGCTTTGATTCCAAGTCTTCTCGTTCCCTTCTTACCGCTGTAGCCAATTCGGCGGTAACTAAGCAGCAAAACAATGTGTCCCGCGACAGAGCCAAGAGGAGAAGTTTAAGTTCGGAGAAGGCCATAATGCTTGACATGGACCACGTTTATGTTAAATTTGCTGACTTTTTATGGGCCTACACCTTCATTGGACCATTTACAGTTCTCAACTCAATAAAGGGTCGCAATGTCCTGCGAATTCGAAAATGGTTACAAAAGCTTGGTCTCATTGATCCACAATCGATGTGTGATTATGAAGCGCTTGCTGCCACTCTCTGTTTGGAACAGTCCCAAGTTATAAATTACTGTGCTCAGACGGGGGGGGGGGGGGGGGGGTAAAATGGGAA
>Ga0247843_1005814_pt1 | contig 16741 bp, 13 predicted proteins | sample LaCruzMarch2017__FD_192420 | JGI IMG/M metagenome (GOLD analysis project Ga0247843, IMG submission 192420) | Freshwater microbial communities from meromictic Lake La Cruz, Castile-La Mancha, Spain - LaCruzMarch2017_8m | ecosystem: Environmental > Aquatic > Freshwater > Lake | place: Spain... | reverse complement strand
TCCCGTTCGACGAAAAGAACAACCTGCCTTCCTTAATCGTCGATTACCAAGATCGAAAGCAGCTGGCCATCGATCTGATCCTGAAAGCCAAGCCGTTCCCATGAATCCTCCAGCCAAACGCCCTAGCTCCAGCGTCGCCCGCACCGGATAGTGGTCGGAAGGATAGTTTCCGTTTTTCGAACTCCGGATCACCCCGGCATCCACCGCTTTGAAATCGGGAGACGCGTAGATGTAATCGATCCGCACTCCGGTGGCCGCCCCGGTGAACTGGTGGATGGTCTCCGACTGCTCCGCCGTCGCCTCCGGATGCACGGCCCGCCACACATCGGCCAGGCCGGCGGCCTTGATCGCGGCGTGGAGCGGGTCCTCCTCACGGGCATTCAAGTCGCCCATCAGGATGACCGGTCCCGTCGGCTGGCGCGCGGCGATCCGTGATAAAATGAGCTCCGTCCCCTTCTTCCGCGCTTCCGGCGACTCGTGGTCGAAGTGCGTGTTGTAGAAGTGCAGCGTCCGCTTCGCCTCGCGGTCGTAAAGTTTCGCCCACGTGCAAATCCGGGTCACCTGGTTGCCCCAGGTCCGCGAATTCGGCACCCCGGGCGTGTCCGAGAGCCAGAAAGTGCCGGACTCCTGAATGCGGAAACGCCGGGTGTTCACCAGGATCGCGGAATACTCGCCCTGGTCGATCCCGTCCTCGCGGCCCACGCCGATCACCGCGTAGCCGGGAACCCGATCGAGCAGGTCGTTCAACATCTGCGGCAGGCCTTCCTGGATGCCCACGATGTCAGCCGCGTCGCTCTTGATTAGCTCCGCCGCCTGGTCGCGCCGCGCGGTCCAAGCGCGCTCGCCTTTGTCGCCGGACGTGATGTAGCGGAGGTTGTAGCACAGCACCCGCAGCGGCGTTGCCTCCGCCAGGCTTGTCGCCAGCAGCGCCGCCGCCACGCCCATCCACGATTTCAAATTCATGCCGGCAGCCTGCCCGCGGACTTTGCACCTCGTCGAATGGAAACTCCCGCGAAGCAGGGAATCGCCCGGTAAATCGCAGAAGCTGCGTGGAATCCCAGCTCGTCCGGTGATTGAATCCAGCCGCGATGCAGGCTCACATTCTCCAGCCCCTCCTGCTCACAGGCATGCTGCTGGCGATCCCATTCCGCGGCTTCGCGGAGGCCGACCTCGCGACCTGGCTTGCTTCGAAGCCCGGCACACTGCACGCCGTGCCCGACCACCCGTGGTTGCAGGAAGTGACCTTCAACACCCGCCTCCACTGGCAGTATGCGTGGGTCTCCGGCCGCAGCGATGGCAGTGACTTCTGGTACGAAAACGGCGGCGAAGTCCGGCGCTTCTACTTCGGCCCGACCGTCCGCTTCCTCGATCTCTTCACGCTGAAAGCCGACGCCAACCTGGTGGCCGACGAGTCTCCCAGCGGCGGGGATTTGAAATTCGGCTACGACTCGATGTTCGAGCTCTTTCTCACCGCGGACTTGAGCCGCTTCATCGACTCGCCCGCCGTCGATTCCTTCAAGCTCTCCTACGGCCGCCGCGAGCAGCAGCTCACGGAAGAACACGCGACTTCTTCCCGCGACATCCTCACGGTCGAGCGCTCGATGCTCGACGCCTACATCCTGCCCGGCGTGCCGGTGCCCGCGAACCCGACCGGCGTCTGGGCGGAGTTGAAATCGGGACGCCATCTCTTCTCCGGCGGCATCCTTTCCACGGACCACGGCAGCGAGCTTTCCGACTGGGGCGACGGCCTGCTTTACTGGCTCACTTGGCGCTACGATCTCACCGACCTCGCGGGGATGGAGATGGCCGAAGTTTCGCTGAACCTCGTGGTGAACGATACCGACCCGGACGAGCAGCAGGGGGTCGTTTACGATCACGTCGCCACCGCCTGGGCGCGCTTCGGCGAGGGACCATGGGCGGTCCGTGGCAGCCTGATCTACGGGAACAATCGTAGCACGGCACCCGGCCGCGGCGGTGCGTTCGGGGGGATCGACCTGCTGCCAACGTGGTGGTTGGTCCCGCAGAAGCTCCAGTTCGCCGCGCGCGCCGAATATGCGGTCGCCGCGGAGGCGGAAGGCCTGCGCCTCGCCTCGCGCTATGCCCGGATTGCCGGGGAGATCGAGAACGAAGACCTACCCTCGCTGGCGAATGGCCGCGGCGACCGGCATGCCTCGCTCTACGCCGGGCTCAACCGGTTCATCGTCCACCCCCACTTGAAGCTGATGACCGGCATCGAGTGGGAGCGGATGGAGAACAGCGGCACCGGCACGACCGTTTACGACGGCCTTACCGGCTGGCTGGCGATGCGACTGCACTTTTGACGCTTCCCCCGGATCCCTTCGGCGAGGAAATCAGGCGTCGGGGCGGCCCCTGCTTCCCTTCTCGTTCGACCGTTCGCGCGGCTGGATCTGGCGCTGAGGCTGCACTTGCGGCTGACGTTGCGGTTGGATCTGACGTTGTGGTTGCACTTGCGGCTGGACCTGACGTTGCGGCTGGACCTGACGCTGAGGTTGCACTTGCGGCTGACGCTGCGGTTGGACCTGACGCTGAGGCTGCACTTGCGGCTGACGTTGCGGCTGGATCTGACGCTGAGGCTGCACTTGCGGCTGACGTTGCGGTTGGACCTGACGCTGAGGCTGCACTTGCGGCTGACGCTGAGGTTGGACCTGCGGCTGGCGCTTGGGAACTTCCCGGGTCTGGGGCTGAACTTTGCGTTCGGGCGTGACCTGCGGCTGGCGCTGCGGGACTTCCCGGGTCTGGGGCTGAACTTTGCGCTCGGGCGTGACCTGCGGCTGGCGCTGCGGGACTTCCCGGGTCTGGGGCTGAACTTTGCGCTCGGGCGTGACCATCGGCTTGCGCTCGGGCTTTTCCCGGGTCTGAGGCACCGGGTTGACCTTGCGGTCGTTCGCAGTTTCAGGACCTTTGCCGGGGATCTCGCGGGTCGTTCCCGGACGCACGCTTTCGCGGGTCGGCTTGGCAATCTCGGCCGGTGATGGATTCGCCTTCTCGGCCTTCCTTGCCTGGAGCCTCTCGCGCATCACGCTGCCACGCGGTTCCGGGCGGACCGGCGGCGCGTTCTCTTTGGTGAACTTCTCAGAACTGCGGCCGACGAACGGCGAACGGGCGATCTTCTCACGGGTGACCATCTTCCTGGAAGCATCTGCCGCGACGATGCCGCGTGCTTCGGATTGCCGGCGCTCCTGGCCGAATTTGCGCATCTCTTTTCCCTGCGTGACAAACTCGGTGCGGCGATCCTTGTCGAGGGTGCGGAATCTCTGGCCGCGCTCGGGATTCTTCACCACCCCGTCGAAGGAGTTGGCGAATATGCGACTGCGGCCGCGGTCGTCCTCGAAACTCTCGCCGCGAAGGCGCTGCATCGCCGACCACGTGTGCGGCGGGCGGAAGCGGTCGTTATCGCGGAAATAGTTGTAGTTGTCCTGCTGATGGCGGTCCCAGTTGTCTTCGTGGCGGTGGTCCCAACGGTTGTAGGCGTAGATCGGGTCATAGCCCCTACCGCCGGAATGCCAGGAAAACGAGGCGTAGAACCCGGAATCACGGTAGCGCGGCGCATAATAGTCGCCGAAGTAATAGTGGCCGCAGCGGGGGCGGATGAAGAGGTGCGAGGCAAACACGTCGAGGCTCACGACGATACTAGGCGTGTAGTAATAGTCGGGGCTCGAGTAAACGTGCCGGTTGAAATAAACCGGGGCGAACACCACGCCGCGGCCGGCCACGGCATAATCCCAGTAACCGTCGATGTAGACATAGCCGCGGCGGGTCCAGTTGTAACGGGAAGGCACCCAGGTCCAGTTCGGACGCAAGGGATTCCAGTAGCCGGGGCGCCAGGCGTAGCGGCTTTCGCCGTAGACCCAGTTGCCGGGGATCCAGGTGTGGTCTTCCGACGGGGCTTCGATGTTCGGGCCGATGTCCACGCTGCGCGGCGGCGCGGTCGGGATGTAGGCGACTTCGGTTTCCTCGGCATCCGACCAGTAGCCGGAAGTCCACTGGTATTCCCCGCCCTCCAGGGCGTCCCAATAGCCGGGCACCCACTGGCGTTCCGGCGGCAGATTGCGCCAGATGCCGCTGATCCAGATGAAGTCGCTGCGGTCATCATCCCACGCCCAGTAGCCGGGAATCCAAGTCACGTTGTCCCCTTCGAGCTGCTGCTCGGGCGGCAGTTCCTCGATGTTTTCCGGCGGTGCGCTGCGGATGATCATGCCGGGCTGCGGGTCGAAGCTCACCGATTCGGCGAAAGCCTCATGGACGGGGCCGCGGGTGAGGACTTCGACGTCCTGCGCCGCTTCGACCTCGGCCGAGAGAGCTCCGGCCTCCGGCGAAATGAACAAGGCACCGGTCGCGATGAACGCGGACAGGGTGCCGATGATTCTGAAGTGTCTTGGTTTCATGACGATTTTCTCCCGATGGAGGCTACATGGAGCAGACGGATTCCGCAGCGGATTCATTCGATTGGAATTGCCCGCGCGGGGAAGGCGGCGTGGTAAAGCGCTCCCGTCCAATGGGATCGGGGGCACGGGCGGCCTGGAGATTTCCCGGCGGGTCTGCCATGGGAAACGAAAGGTTGCTGGAAGTGCCTCGCTTCAAACAGGCTGCGGGTGAACCAATCTTCCCCGATCCATCATGCGCGTCGAAAAAGTGAAATACGTCCTCTGGGCTGCCGACTGGCAGCGTTGCCTGAAGTTCTACCGCGAACTCTTCGACGGTGCCGTCAGCTTCGAGTCCGAAGTCTGGAGCGAGATCGTCATCGCCGGTGCCACCCTTGGCATCCACGGCGGCGGCGAGGGGAAGCGGACTTGGACCGGGCTGTCGTTCCAGCTCGACGACCTGCGCGAGGGAATCGCCCGGCTGTTAGAGTGCGGTGGAGCCCTGACCCGCGAGCCGAACGACACGCCGGAAGACCCGCTGCACCTTGCCATGTGCATCGACCCCGACGGCAACGAGTTCATGATGACCAAGAAGCGGCATTGATCCTCAGGGCTTCACCGCCAGCAAACTGATCCTTTGCCAGGTCCAGCGGACGATGCCTTCGTCGGTCTGGAGCTGCATCGCCTCACGGACATGCGGGCTGGCCTCGCGGACCAGGCGGCGGACTTCCTGACGGTTCGCCTCGGGCGTGTCGGCGGCTTGAAAATACCACTCGAGGTCGGGCTGACGCATCGGCTGGAGATCGCAGTGCTGGAGGGTGAAGCCAGCGCTTTTGAGGAGGTGGGTCCAAGTGATGCGGTCGAGCAAACGGCCGTGCGAAGGGTCGCGCAGCTTTTCCACCCGGTGCAGCCAGTCGGCGGTCTCGGGGTCTGCATCGGGCACGCTGCCATCGATGATCATCAGGTAGCCGCCGGGCTTCAGCACGCGGTGGCTTTCGCGGATGAAGGCCGGGACGTCGCTGAAATGATGCGGCGCAACGCGGCAGGAGACCAGCTCGAAGGAATCGCGCGGAAACGGGATCTCCTCCGCGGGGAAAATTGAGGCCTCGGCCGTGAAGCCTTCCGCGGCGAGCAGATGAGAGGCGTTTTCGAGCATCGCCGGAGCAAGGTCGCCGATGACCGGCGTGAATCCGGCGTGGGCCAATGCCAACGCGGTGTGTCCGCCGCCAGTCGCGACGTCGAGGGCGCGGCCGGCTTTCGCGTGGTTCGGGATGAGGGGCAGCAGCTCGGTGACGTCGCGGGCGTCGGCCAGCAGGTGGTTTTTCCCGTAGTGATCCGCCTGCCGGTGGAACTGCCCGGCGGCCTGCTGTTGTTGAAGATCGAGCGACATGGAGGGGCAAGTGGCTGTTAACTGGACATCCTGTGCGGCGGGCGCCCGGACGGCAAGCCACCAGTTGACCGGCCGCACCTTCCCGCTTGCAAGCCCGCCCGTGATTCGGTGGCATGGGGTCAAACCATGGTTTCCTTCCCTGAAAATGATGCCGGTGCCGCTGTGCCGGAAGTCCGCCGCATTCTCGTACTGGGCGGTGGCAGCGCCGGCCTGCTGGCGGCACTGACCTTGAAAAGACTGAATCCCGCGCTCGACGTGCAGATGGTGCGGAGCACCGAGCTCGGCGTGATCGGCGTCGGTGAAGGCACCACGGCAGTCTTTCCCGCCCACCTTTTCCAAACGCTCGGGATTTCCAAAGAGGAGTTCTACCGCGAGGCGCAGCCGACCTGGAAACAGGGCATCCGCTTCCTGTGGGGACCGCGCGAGGAATTCCTCTACGACTTCGAGTTCCAATACGACCGCCAGTTCCCCGGGATGCCGAAGCCGACCGGCTACTACGCCACCGGCGACTGCACCGACCTCTCGCAGGCCACCGCGCTGATGAACCGCCAGAAGGCCTTTACCACCGGCCCGCTGGGCAAGCCGCTGATCAAGGGCCAGTATGCCTTCCACATCGAGAACCACCGGCTGGTCGAGTGCTTGGAAGCCATCGCGACCCGCTCCGGCGTGGTCATCACCGACGACACCCTCGACCACGCGGAAATGGCAGACGGCCAGGTGGCGGCGCTGCATTTCAAGAGCGGCGAGCGACGCACGGCGGACCTTTATGTCGATGCCTCCGGCTTCCGCGCCGAGCTCATCGGCAAGGCGCTGGACGAGCCCTTCGAAAGCTTCTCCGACGCCCTCTTCTGCGACCGCGCGGTGATCGGCGGCTGGGAGCGGACCGACGAGCCGATCCTGCCCTACACCACCGCCGAGACCATGAACCACGGCTGGTGCTGGCAGATCGAGCACGAGACCTTCATCAACCGCGGCTACGTCTACAGCTCGAATTTCGTGTCGGACGACGATGCGCTGGCGGAGTTCTTCGAGAAGAACCCGAAGGTCACGACCAAGCCGCGCGTGGTGAAATTCCGCAGCGGCCGCTATCAGCGGAACTGGGTCGGCAACGTGGTCGCGGTCGGCAACGCGTCAGGCTTCGTGGAGCCGCTGGAAGCCACCGCGCTGGCGCAGACGATCTACGAATGCCGCTGGCTGGCCGAGTCGCTACGGGTCACCGGCTGCCGGCCGGATGAGACGAACGTCGCGTTTTACAACCGGATCATCGGCATCGCGTGGGACGAGATCCGCGACTTCCTCGCCTTCCACTACAAGTTCAACAACCGTCTCGACACGCCGTTCTGGAAGCACTGCCGCGAGGCCACTTCGCTCGGCAACTACGAGGGACTCTACCAGCTCTACCGCGAGGTCGGGCCGAATCCCGTGCTGCTCTTCCACGCCCTGCCGGAGCGCCCGAACATCTACGGCGTGGAAGGCTTCCTCGCGATGCTCGTCGGCATGCAGGTCCCCTACGACCGCCCCCACGACGCCGCGCCGCAGGAGCGCGAAATGTTCGACCGCCAGCGCGCCCAGATCGCTTCCGCTGCAAAAGGCGGCGTGACCGTGAAGCAGGCGCTCGACGCCATCCGCAAGCCCTCCTGGCAGTGGACCTGAACCCATCCTTCCGCTCATGACTTCCCGCTCTGTCCAACACGTCGTGGTCGCCGGCTCCGGCACCGACGCCTTCCTTGCCGCCGCGACCCTGCGCCGCCTGCTACCGGGCCTTCAGGTGACCCTGCTGCACGATCCCTCCGCGCCGCCACCGGATCCCGTCGGTGAAAGTACGACGCCTGCCGTACTTCAGCACCTGTGCACCGCGCTCGGCCTCCAGGGCAACGACATCCACCTCCGCGGCCGGCCGGTCTGGACGCTCGGCTTCAAGGCGCAGTGGGGAGCCCGCGGTACCTTTTTCAGGTCCTTCGACGCGTCTTTCGCGAACGGCTCTTCCGGCTTCCTCGCCGCGGACGACGGGCTCGATGTCTCCTCTCCCGGCTGCGCGCTGATGGCCGCCGGCAAATTGTTTCCGCGCGACGGGGCGAACGCCTTCAAACCGCTGGAGAACATCACCGGCCTGAATTTCCGCAGCGACCTCCTGGCTGGCATCCTGTTGCGTGCCTGCCAAACGCTTGGCGTGACAGTTCGCACCGGCCGCATCGCCGGCTTCACGCGGGAGCCGGACACCTTGCAGCTCGAAGACGGCGAAAGCCTCGCCGCAGACGTCTTTGTCGACGCCACCGGCAGCGAGGCGCGGCTTTCGAACCTCGCCGGCAACACCGCCTGGATCGGCTACGAAGACGCCTGCGTCACCTCTCGTGCCGCCACCGTCCTGCGCCGCCGCGGCAGCGAGCCGATCCGGCCCTACACCACGCTGGAGACGCTTGCCACCGGCTGGCGCTGGCGGGTGGAGCACGACGAGTCGATCGGCCTCGGCCACGCCTGGCATCCCGATTTCATCAGCGACGACGAGGCTTGCGCCGAGCTGGTCGCGAAAGCCGGCGATCCGACATTGACGCCGCGAATCCATCATTGGAATTGCGGCCGCCGTCGCGAGGCGTGGAGCGGACCGGTGATCGCGGTCGGCGATGCCAGCGGCTTCGTCGAGCCGCTCGCCTCGCTGCGGATCCAGCAGCTCATCCTCCACGTCCACTGGCTGGCCCGGGTGCTGGCGGAAAGCGACGGCCAGCCGGGTGATCGGAGCCGTCAGGCCTACAACCGCATCGTGAGTCAGGCCTGGGACGAGAATCGCGACTTCCACGCGATCCACTACCGCTTCAACACCGCCGCCGATACGCCGTTCTGGCAAATGGCGCGCGCCACCGCCGCCCTGTCCGACTACTCCGAATTGGTCGCACTTTACCAAAGCATCGGCCCTTCCTCGCTCCTCGCCAACTCCCTGCCGACCTGGCCCGGGCTGCTGGGGATCGACACCTGGCTCGCGGCCATGATCGGTCTCGGCGTTCCCTTCCGCCATCATCCGGAGATCACCGCGCCGGAGAAGAAAGCGTGGGAATCCCAGTGCCAGCAGCGCCGCCAGCTCGCCAAGCAAGCGGTCCCCGCCGAACTCTGCATCGGTGCCGCCCGCCGCGCCGCGAGGCCGCAACCGCGGGTGACGCTGCCGTAAGGAGCGACGACACTCCTGTCGTCGCAACTTTGGACGGGACCGGGCGTCCCCGAGCAACCCATGAGTCGAAAGCCACCGCCGCGAAAAGTCGCCCCCTATTCTAGTGGTGAGAAAGCGCTGATCTGGCTTTGTCTTCTGACACCCGGGATCGCCGTCTCTGTCATTCTCATCGTTTACGTCGACTTGGTCGGATCCTGGATGTCACCCCGTCACTTCGGAGGAGAAGCTCTCGTCTATGGCGTGATCCTGGCGATCTTCCTCGGTTGCGCGGGATTCGCAGGCCACATTCATGCTCTAAAATCGGGTCGAGAGAAGGTCGTCTCCCGGTCCATCAAGCTCGCCCTCCAGTTCCTTCTCATTCAGGTCTTCGTAGCTCCTTTCGTTGTCGTGATCATCGCCAACATCGTCCTTCGCTCTTGAAGAGGCCGTGCTTGCCCGTCCTCCCCCCTCCCGCTTTCCTCACCCCGTGAACCCGCCGCCATCGCCGCCCCGTGCCTGGGCGGAAATCGACCTGTCCGCCCTGCGTGACAACCTCCGCGCCGCCCGCGCCGCCGCCGGTTGCGAGGTCATGGCGGTGGTCAAGGCGGGCGCTTACGGCCACGGCCTGGAAGAAGTCGCCCGCGTGCTGGCCGCGGAGGACATCGCGTTTTTCGGCGTCGCCAATGTCGGCGAGGCCCGCCGCATCGCCGCCACCGGCGTGACCACGCGGATCTACCTGCTCGGCGCGACCTGGTCGGAAGAACGCGCGGAGATCGTCGGCCGCGGCTGGACGCCCTGCATTTCCTCGCTCGACGAGGCCCGCCACTTCGACGCCCTCGCCCGCGACCATGGCAGCCGGCTCAAGGTCCACCTCGCGGTCGACACCGGCATGGGCCGCGGCGGCTTCGTCGCGGAGGGACTGCCAGAAATCCTGAAAGAGCTCGAAGCGCTGCCGAACCTCGAGATCGAAGGCATCGGCTCGCACCTGCCGTCCGCCGATGAGGATGAGGAGTTCACCCGTGCCCAGTTCGCCCAATACGCGGAAATCCTCCGCTCGCTCGGCGGCCCGGAGCGCTTCAAGTGGAGACATCTTTCTAACAGCGCCGGCCTGCTCGGCTACGACCGCGAGTCCTGCAACCTCGCCCGCCCCGGACTCATGCTCTACGGCATCTCGCCGCTGCCAGGCCACGAGTCGGAACTCCGGAACGTGATGAGCCTCAAGTCCCGCGTCACCCTGGTCCGTACCCTGCCCGCCGGCCACGGCGTTTCCTACGGCCGCGCCTTCGTCACCACCCGGCCGACCCGCGTCGCGACCATCGGCATCGGCTACGGCGACGGTTATCCGCGCCACATTTCGGGCAACGGGGCCGACGTGTTCATCCGCGGCCGGCGCTTCCCGCTGCTCGGCCGCGTGACGATGGATCAGCTTATGGTCGACGTCACCGGCAGCGACGTCGCGGAAGGCGACGAGGTCGAGCTGTTCGGCCCGCACATCCGCGTCGATGAAGTCGCTGCGAAAGCCGGCACCATCGCCTGGGAAGTCCTCACCGGCATCACCCCGCGGGTGGTGCGGGTTTACCAAAGAGACTCCGCTTCCTGATCGCCGCAGGCTCTCGGACTGCGGCGATGATTCGCCGCTCTCCGTATGAAGGGTGAGGACGTCCGTTCAGGTGGACCGCGGCGTTCGCCCAGCGTCGACTCAGTCCACGGGAGCTGCGGGCATCACCCTTCACTCCAAAGCTGCGAATCATCGCCGCAGTCCGAGAGCGGCTGAGCCGCGGTCATTGCACGCGGCCGGAATCTTGCTAGCCTCCACCCCACCATGAGACCGCTTTTCGCCGCCATCGCCATCGCCATCGCCTTCGCCTTCGCCCTCGTCGCCAGCGCTTCCGCCGCCGAGCTGACCGCCATCCCGTTCAAAACCATCGACGGCAAGGAGACCTCGCTCGCCGCCTACAAGGGCAAGGTGGTGCTGGTCGTCAACACCGCCTCGAAGTGCGGCCTGACTGCCCAATACGAGGCACTCGAGGCCGTCTACGACAAATATAGTAAGAAGGGCTTTGTCGTGCTCGGCTTCCCCTGCAACGACTTCGGCAACCAGGAGCCCGGCACCCTCGGGGAGATCGGTGAATTCTGCAAAACCAAGTTCGACGTCTCTTTCCCGCTGATGGACAAGGTCCACGTCAAGGGCGCGGAGCAGCACCCGCTCTACGCCGCGCTTACCGGTGAGAAAGGTGCCTTCCCCGGCGACGTGAAGTGGAACTTCGGCAAGTTCCTGATCGGCAAGGACGGCAAGCCGCTCGCCCGCTTCGAGCCGCCGCAAAAGCCCGACAGCGCGGAGATCACCGCCGCGATCGAAAAGGCGCTCGAGTAAGCCCGTTCACCCTCTCCGCCGTGCCGCCGGTCCCCCGCGCCGGCTGGCCGTCCCGCGCGGAGATCATCGCATCGCAGACATCGAGAATCTCCCGCGCCGCGAGAGGATAGGCTTCCGGCGCGGCCTCGTTGCCCGGCGCGATTTCCACGGACAACCGGCAGCCATTCCGCGGGGCCCCGAACGGTAGCCCCGCTTCGGGCGCGCTAGCCATGCCGCGGGCACTCCGTTGGCCTGCGAACTTGCGGAACCGGGGGCAGCGCGCCAGCAAGCGGTTGAGAAATTGGACATCACCCGCCCGGAATCCAAGCGGCGGTTTCGGCATTCCGACTCGTTGGAAATCAATCAGCGGGAGTTGATTTTGTGCGACTGAATGCCTGGCACATTGTTTGGAATCCAAGCGGCGGTTTCGGCATTCCGACTCGTTGGAAATCAATCAGCGGGAGTTGATTTTGTGCGACTGAATGCCTGGCACATTGTTTGTGGCACATTGTTTGGATTCGCACAGCCATCAACGCGCTGCGGTCACTCCTGTTCAATCTTCATGGCTCCTCCGGCATGATCGGCAGCCGCGGCTGGCTGAAGAGGCGGAAAAAGGCACTGGATGGAGCGATGGGAATCGGGACATCGAGAGTGAAGTAGGCCCCTTTGTCCGTATTCACCTCCTGGGAGTAGGGCTCCCAGATTTGGAGATCACGACTGGTGTCGATCCGGTAGTTGATCCGTTGGTTACCCTCCCATTCAAAGGTAAGCCCCGCCAGCCCTCTCGTGGAATCCATTTCGAGTCTCGAAAACTCGTCGAAGGGATCCGTGTCAGACGACCACTCCATCACATTGGTGAATCCATCTTGATCGGGATCCGCATCCGCCGCCAGGTCCATGGAGGAGAATCCGAGCCCGGTGGCGCGGCCCGCGATCCACGACGGAAAGTTCGGGTAGAGGGTTGCCGCTTCAGCCAGCGTCACGCTACGGGTGAATCGACTGGTGTTTCCCGCAGTGTCCGAGACTTCGAAGAGCAGCGGGTAGGTTCCCGCCACAGCCCAGTCGACCTTCCCTGAAACAAGCCGGATCCCGTGGGAAAGGGACCCAAGCTCGGCGTCGGTCGCCCGCAGCCCCCGATACAAATCCGTCGTGGCTGGAGGCGAATGAAAGACCAACTGCGACTCGCCGCTGAATTCAGGGTTGGTCTCATCCACTACGACAACCTGCCTGGCGCGAGTCGTGAGGTTTCCCGAGCCATCGACCACGGAATAGAGGACCCGCTGAAGGCCCGGAATGAACGGGTTGATCGCGCCGGTCACCACCACGTTGGCGGAAAGATTGCCGTCGCGATCATCCGCCGCGCTGTAGCCCGGCTCCAGGAATGGCTCACCAAAGGGCAAGTGCAGCGGATCCGCCCCGGCCAGCGTGATGACCGGCGCCGACAGGTCAGGATCTCCGAACAGCGAGAAAGATCCGTAACCGCGGAACACCGGAGCTCCCCACCGCCCGGCCGCATTCTTGAAGCGGACCCCGACGCGATGGTGGCCTGACCGCAGTTCGGAGATGTTCACGGACAAGGAATCAAACTCGCGTTGATGACCGGTTGACCTCTCCGCCAGAGGGATCGGCGTGCCCCGTCCTTCGCCCGGGTCGATGTCCGTGAAATACTCAGCCGCCACGATTTCCCGGCCCGCGCTCCCGAGATCTCCAGGCCTGAGCACTTTCACCGTCAAGCCGCTCGAGACCGAAACCCAATCGGCCGGCGACACGCCGTTCCGCCGGTTCGTGATCACCAGTTCATTGGGTCCGGCCAGTTCGGCGACCACCCGTTGCATCAAAAAGGCATCCCCTGAAATCGCCTGCTGCAGACGAAGCATGAACGAGCGAAGCGGTTCTTCGGAGCGTCGTTCGATTTCCAGGATCTTTCCTGCGATCGAAATCTGATGGACCCCGACTGAAAAATATTTGCGGGGCGACAGGCTCCAGACTTGCGCCTGCGGTTCACCACTTGGCGAGTTGGTGCCACCTGAGAGGCCAGCCTCGGTCTGGGCAATCAACGTCATGTCCTGGATGGTCAACCTGCGGATCGCCGGATTGCTCCAGCGCCCCTCGTCGTCCTTCACTCGCAGCCCAATGCTGTAGGTTCCCGGTGCGAGATCTTCCAAACTTAGCGACGCCTGCTCAAAGCCGGTCGCCAGCGAGTCCCGGTCCGCCAGCACCAGGGCCGTGCCCCGGCCTTCGCCCGGGTCGTTGCCGACGAAGTATTCGGCATGGGCTCCGCCCGCAAAGGAGCCCACTCCCCCGGCTCCATTCCCGTCCATCCCCTGGGTGGCGTCGCCCTCGCGATCCAAGCCACCGGCCAGCTCGAAGTCCCCGTCACCCAGTGTGAAACGGCGGATCGCCGGATTGCTCCAGCGCCCCTCGTCGTCCTTCACCCGAAGTCCGATGCTGTAGGTTCCCGGAGCGAGGCCAGCCAGGCTCAGCGACGCCTGCTCAAAACCGGTCGCCAGCGAGTCCCGGTCCGCAAGCACCAGGGCCGTGCCCCGGCCTTCGCCCGGGTCGTTGCCGACGAAGTATTCGGCATGGGCTCCGCCCGCGAAGGACCCCACTCCACCGGCTCCATTGCCATCCATCCCTTGCGTGGCGTCGCCATCGCGATCCAGGCCACCGGCCAGCTGGAAGTCACCGTCACCAAGAGTGAAACGGCGGATCGCCGGATTGCTCCAGCGCCCCTCGTCGTCCTTCACCCGCAATCCAATACTATAGGTTCCCGGAGCGAGGCCCGCCAGGCTCAGCGAAGCCTGCTGAAAACCGGTCGCCAGCGAGTCCCGGTCCGCGAGCACCAGGGCCGTGCCCCGGCCTTCGCCGGGGTCGTTGCCGACGAAGTATTCGGCATGGGCTCCACCCGCGAAGGACCCCACTCCACCGGCTCCATTGCCTTCCATCCCCTGCGTGGCGTCGCCCTCGCGATCCAGGCCACCGGCCAACTGGAAGTCCCCGTCACCCAGTGTGAAACGGCGGATCGCCGGATTGCTCCAGCGCCCTTGATCATCCTTCACCCGCAGTCCGATGCTGTAGGTGCCCGGCAGGAGGCCGACCAGACTGAGTGACGCCTGTTCAAAACCGGTCGCCAGCGAGTCCAGGTCCGCCAGCACCATCGCGGTGCCCAGGCCTTCGCCCGGATCGTTGCCGACGAAGTATTCGGCATGGGCCCCGCCTGCGAAGGACCCAACTCCGCCGCCTCCATTGCCGTCCATCCCCTGAGTGGCATCGCCCTCGCGATCCAGGCCACCGGCCAACTGAAAGTCCCCGTCACCGAGTGTGAAGCGGCGGATCGCCGGATTGCTCCAGCGCCCTTGGTCGTCCCTCACCCGCAGTCCGATGCTGTAGGTTCCCGGCGCGAGGCCCGCCAGGCTCAGCGACGCCTGCTCAAAGCCGGTCGCCAGCGACCCCGACTCAGTCAGGGCCAAAGCGCGACCAAGTCCCTGTCCCGGGTCATTGCCGATGAAATACTCGGCCGCGACAAGCGCTGCCGCCTTCGCATTAGGAGCCGAGAGGGCGGCGACTGCCGCGAGCAGCCCACATCGGAGCAGGCGGGAAAGCCGGTTCACACCATCGGTGAAGGGAAAGGAACTCACGGCGCACTCACGGCTTGGCCTTCGCTGAGGATGACCTCGGTGTCCACGCCTTCGAGGACCATGTCGGGGGACAGATCGAAGGAGATCACCACCGGATTCTCGGTGGTCCAGCCGTCCGGGTCGATCCACGGACCGCCGGAGGGGCCGATGGTATTGCGGCTGCCGTCGCGATTGTTGTAGCGGGGATCAGGAGTCCCGGCGTTGAAGCAGGGCGAGGTGGGTTGGAGCTTAGGTGCCTCGTTCTCGACAAAGAGTGGATCAGTATAGAGAGTGCCCTCGGCAATCACACCGTTGGCTTCCCGCGCATTCCAGGGCGAGGCCCAGTAGAGATTGTTCGCTGCTAGCGCCCCAAACGGTGCAGAGACCCCGTGTTTGGCACCGACTACGATGTTGTTGATGATCGTTGCTTGGGTAAAATCGCGGACGTAAATGCCGTCGCCACGAACTGCGTTGTCCAGCCCTTTATAATACAACCGCAAATAGTTATTTGCAACGATTACTGAATTACCCCCACCTCGAACATCTATTCCGTTTTCACTATCTTCACCCCACACCCATCCATAATAACTAACGCCAACCACCCGGTTATTTGAAATCAAAATCTTCGAATTACTCACAGCGCAATAAACACCATTTGCCTCACCACCTTGCCGGTCGATCTTACTTCCAATCACCACAAGTCGCCCCTCGTTCTGGTCTACAAAATTGAAGCTTCGCGCCTCCGAATAGCCGAACCAGTTTTTCTTCGATCGCCAGTTGCAATCCCCGCTCACAATCGTCCGAAAAGCAACGGTCTTCTGTGCGGAACTCTGGGTTTCAAAATTACGATCAATGGCAACTGAGATCAGCTGTAGATTCCCGCCAGTTTGGTTCACCTGAGACAACTGCCCGCCTGAGATTGAAAGTGAGCTTGTCCCACCAGAAGTCACCCCCGACCCAGCCCGCGCATCCAGATTCCGCAGTACCAAGCCGGTCGTATCCGTCACCGTGATCCCCCGGCCCGGCGAACCGACGGTGAATCCATCGAAAGGCGGGCAATTCGTCACACCGGTGAAGGTCACATTGCCGGCCAGGGTCACCTGTTGGCCGCTGACCTCCACCAGACGAATGGCCTTGTTGATCGTAATGTCCTCATTGTAGGTCCCGCCAAAAATGGCCACAATGTCACCGGCCACGGCGAGATTGATTTTCGCCTGGATGGAAGCACCTGGCAAGACGGCGTGGGTGGCGGCATGCGCAGAGGCGGCCAGCACGACGAGCGGAATGAAACGAATGGGTGATTTCATGCGGAATGGGGAATGAGATTAGGAAAGCGGATTCTGCGTGGAAGGGCAGGACGGCAGCGGGACTGCCCCACCGTGGTTGGTGAGGTTGCCGACCGCGGCCTTGCCGCCGCCGGAATCGACCTGGGCGTCCGCGAACCCCGCCACGGCAGGCAGGGCGCAGAGGAAGCAGCGAAGATCGTGATTCACGACTGAACAAAAGTGGGGCTTCCGGGAGCAATCAAGCCGTCCGGATCACGTGCCGCGCGATTGTCAGCCGGCAACCGGGCGGCGTGGTCGGTCCAGGCCAGCGTGGCAACGCGAATCACCTCGGCATTGCTCGAGAATCCGAGGGCGCGCACCTGCTTCAAGATCGCGATCTCCTCACCCATCAGTTCAACTCGAATTGAATTCACTTTCATCGCATTGCACCGATTTGCACTCTCGGCACAGGGCTACCTCATTCTGGAGAGTCGAGTTTCATCAGGGTTTGGAGGGTTTTCTCGCAGAGTGCGGCGCGGATCCGCTTGCCACGCATGGTGTCCTTGATGGTTTGGTCGTGACGGAGGAGGTTGAG
>Ga0247843_1005813_pt1 | contig 16743 bp, 16 predicted proteins | sample LaCruzMarch2017__FD_192420 | JGI IMG/M metagenome (GOLD analysis project Ga0247843, IMG submission 192420) | Freshwater microbial communities from meromictic Lake La Cruz, Castile-La Mancha, Spain - LaCruzMarch2017_8m | ecosystem: Environmental > Aquatic > Freshwater > Lake | place: Spain... | reverse complement strand
GTTGGCGGTGCCGTTGTTTTTGAATAGTCAACAAATTAGAATAAAATCCAGTCGGTTGAATGTAGACATGGCAAAAAATGAAAATACCCAACGCCGAAGTCAAATTTTTGCAAATTATCAGGTTTTAGAATCTGAAATAGCGCAACTTGAAACAGCCCTTTTACAATTTCAAAATTCCGACAAAAAATTATCTGAACAACTCGTTTTACATGCCCACAAAGCGTTCCAAAACGGTGAAATAGACTTTATGCAGTTTACACAATTACTTGAGAATGCCACAAACATTAAAATTAATTTCTTGCAAGTACAACTCGATTTAAACATGACCATTTTAGAAGCAAATTACCTCAACGATTAAACCAATTAACCCATGAACACAACTCATCGCAAAATAAAAACATCTATTTTACCACTGTTTGGATTGCTCATCGCTTTTCAGATTTCATGTTCTTCAAATTCAAAAGAAACGGATACAAATTCACCATCCGAATCTTCAAAAATAAGCGACACGTTGGAATTGACAATAGATCAGTTTAACGAGTCAGGTCTTAAAATTGGCAAGATTGAATTGCGCTCATTTCAAGATGTAATTCATACCACTGGTTTTTTAAATGTCCCCCCAGACAAAAAATTTGCCATTCATTCTTTTTTCTCTGGTTATGTGAATAAAATTGGAGCAAAAGTGGGTGAGAAAGTTTTTAAAGGACAACTGCTATTGTCATTGGAAAATCCAGAGTTTCTGAATTTACAGCAAGAATTTTTGGAAGTTAAAAGCAAGCTGGATTATTTAAAAGCGGATTTTGATAGGCAACAACTTTTGGCTTTGGAGCAAGTAACTTCAACTAAAAATTTATCAAAAGCTCAGTCTGAATATTTAATGGCCAATGTATTGTACCAGTCGTTGGGCAAAAAGCTAAAACTAATGGGAATTAATTCGAGTACGTTAAACGCAAACAATTTGAGTTCAAGCATAGGTGTTTATTCTCCAGCAAATGGTTTTGTGACGGACTTAAATTTGAATCTTGGAACATTTTTAAGTACGGACATGGTGGCTATGAATATTTTAAATATGGACAATTTGGAATTAACAATGAATGTATTTGAAAAGGATTTGAAATTTGTCCATTCAGGCCAAATGGTAACGTTTAATGTGGGTCAGAGCAGTGATGTGTCAAATATTGCTCGTGTTACCTTGATTTCGAAATCTATGGATGAATCAACACGTTCAATAAAAGTCATTTCAAAGGTCGAAAATGTGTCAAACCTAAAATCGTTGGCGTCTGGAATGTTTGTAAATGCACAAATATTGAAATCAAGTGAGTCAAAATGGGCTCTTCCATCGGAGGCAATAGGAGTAGTAGACAAAAAACAATTTGTATTACAGGTGTTGTCAAAATCCAATCAAAAAGTGGTTCTAAAACGCATTGAACTCATTCCAGGAAGTAAAAGCGGAAATTTTCTAGAAGTTAAAAATCCCGAACTCTTGAACAATAAATCTGACTATATTGTGAGTGGTGTATTTCAATTAATGTGATTTTTTTTGGGGGATGGGTATTCGGGGTTTAACGAAATTTCTATCAGACTATGCAAACGGATTCCGCAATATGGTTATTTTTGTGTGATGTCGAACGATCCCCTGCATGGAATTACATTGGAGAAAATTGTGACCGAATTGTTTGAAAAATTTGGCTGGGAAGAGTTGGGTTACCGCATTCGCATTCATTGTTTTACTGAGAATCCATCGGTAAAGTCGAGTTTGACCTTTTTGCGAAAAACCCAATGGGCCAGAGACAAGGTGGAGCAATTGTACATTCGCGAGATTATACAAAGGAGAAAATAATTCAAATTACCAGTGTGAAAATTGCACGAATTGTTATTTTGTGTTTTGATTTTTGCAACCTTTTTGCAAAATGTTGTCTTTTAAACAGACGAATAGTTATCCTTTGAAATTTATATGGTTTTGGTTTAGAATAAATAAAATCCATCTGTAAATAAATTTCTAAGTGTTAGATGGCATTCGTTTACAATTGAATAAAATTCTTTAATTTAAACAGAAAACGATGAGTTATATCCGATTTATAGTGGTTGTGTTAATGTTGACATCGAAATTGTCGATAGCTCAAAAGGAACTCAAACAGCAATGGTATTTGCATTTTCATATACTAAAAGACACAAAAATCAATTCAGGTATTGTATTGCAACGAGTTGAAACGGATGTTTTAGGGAATGTTTTTATTTATTTTACAACTGCTTCTGTTGTTGAATTTGACGGACGAATTGATTCCTTGGGGAAATCACATCTTTATAAAGTCAATGCAAAGGGAAAAGTTGAATGGTCTAAAATTTTTTTACAAGGCACAAATAATCACGGTGGAGCATCCGTAGGATTTGTACCAGATAAAGAGGGCGGTATTTTTGTCAATACTAACATGGGACTATACTTTAAATTATCTGAAGATTCTGTTTACAAAAGTAGTACCCTTCGTAATGGAATAATTCACTGGGGGCCAGATGGAAATTTTAAAACGCTTACTTTATTAGATCAGTCTAAAGCAGCGAATATGGTCATGGGTTTAAATGGGAAGTTGTATTTTCCTAAAAACGATAAATATTTGTATATTATGGACAAAAATGGTGAGATAAAATCTGCCTATTACCCCTATAATAATAGTGTTTCAGCTCATTTCGCGGCAAATAAATTTGGGGATGTCGCCTCAATAGAAACATTGTGGAAGGGCGAGTCTTTCACTATAGGTGATACCACCTACAAAGCGACTAAATCAAATAGTTACGTTTTGGTTGTCCGTGATTCAACTGCAAAACTTAAATGGCATTCGTTCTATGAAAACAGAGGGTTTTTAGATCTAGATGACAATCACTCAGTGCGATGGGATGGAAAAAATAATCTGTTTGCAGCTGTGAATATCAATTCGTTATCACCTGGTTACGAAAAATACGTATCCAGTGGTCAAAAAACAATTATTTATAAATACGATGTATATGGCAAAAAATTAGGTGAATTTTTTGACACCTCTTCTATTGAGTTTTCTGATCATTTTTCCCAGACTTGGCTACAAAATGTAGAAAACGGAGATGTTGTAGCCAATATTTTTTCTTATAAACGTTACGATACCTATTATCCTGGATTAACATTAAAAAGCGACCAAGTACTTGGTTACATGCGAGTGAAATTTGACGATAATTTTAAGGTAAAAGAATATTATTACGGTTCTTCTGTGCCCAGAATGGATAACTCAAACATTGGTTCAAAGTCCGTGTTTTGGAATGTCAAAGAACTAACTCCAAATCAATCCAAAGAATATTACCTTCCCAACGGCCAATCCGTTACCTGCAAATACGACAGCGACTTTTTTGTAATGATGATGGATACCACCGAGCCCAAACAAAACGGTACTGCAAAGCTTGTGCAAGAGCAAGAGCAAGTACACGTTAGTTTGGAACCGAATCCCTTGCAGCTAAACAACACCTTGCAGGTGCACAGCAAACTGCAGCCCATCCGCTCGATTTTTGTGTTGGACATGAAAGGCAACAAGCTCAAAGAACAGCTGCGACTAAATACACTCAAAATATCGCTGTTGTTAGACCAGAAAAACGGGTTCAAAGCAGGTGTATATTTTGTGCGAATCGAATTCCAAAACGGCGAAAGCACCACACAGAAAATTGTGGTAACGGAGTAATAACGGTAATTTATTCGGGTTGTTTGGGTCAAAAAAAGCACCAAAATAGCAATGTTTTTGACAAAACGGTGGACGAAAATGAGTGAAATGAATCGTTATTTCAATTTTCGTCCTAGTTTTGTAATTCCAACATGAAAACTGCCTTTTTGCGTTTTTTACTCATATTTGTCTGTATATTTTTTGCGCAAATCGCAAAAGCACAGAAAATTCGCGTTGCCATTCAACATACTTTTGGCAATGAACTTTTGGCGTTGGGCGAAGAGGACTTCAGTTCTAAAACAGATTCCACCCTGGAAATTTCAGAATTGAAATATTACATTTCAAACGTATCTTTTTACAAAAAAGGGACCTGCATTTTTGCCGAACCCAATTCCTACCGTTTGCTAGATGTTGCCACCTGTAACCCTTGTACTTTTGAGGTGACATCCACCAAAAAAATAAAATACCATGAAATGCGATTTACTTTGGGCATTGACAGTGCAACCAATGTTTCTGGGGCAATGGGGGGAGATTTGGATCCTACAAAAGGCATGTACTGGACCTGGCAAAGTGGGTATATCAATTTGAAGATGGAGGGGAAAACCAAAGACAACAACAAACAATCCAAAGAGTTTCAACTTCATTTGGGGGGATATGCTTCGCCATTTCTTGCAGCCCAATCGGTGCGTTTCCAATGGAAAAACAACCAAGAAATTCCCCTTATTTTCGATGTGAAAAACCTTGTAGAAGCCATGAATTCAAACAGTACATGGCACATTATGTCACCGAATGCCAAGGCCATAGCGTTCTCAAAAATTGCGGCTGAATCGTTTAAATTGGGCATTAAATGAAATGGGTTTGGTTCTTTTTTTGTGGGATGTTTTTCGTTTGTGCCTCCTTTGTGTACATAAATGAAACAGAAAATCTGCTTCCAAAGGAATTTTCAAAACCTGAATATGACTTTGCGAAGAATCCAATTTCTGCCAGCAAAATAGAACTCGGAAGGGCATTGTTTTACGACCCTATTTTATCGATAGACAATACCATTTCCTGCGCCAGTTGCCATTCCCAGTATTCGGCATTTACCCATGTAGATCACAATTTGAGTCATGGAATTCAAGACCGCATTGGATTCAGAAATTCACCGGCTTTGATGAATTTGGCGTGGCAGAAATCGTTTATGCGCGATGGCGCGGTAAACCACTTGGATATGCAAGCACTTGCACCCATTAGCAATCCCGATGAAATGGGGGAGGACATACAGCATGTGGTAGAAAAGTTGCAGTTATCGCAAATATATTCGCCCTTATTCGAAAATACCTTCGGCGACAATGTGATTACCGGAGAGCGCGTATTGAAGGCATTGTCGCAATTTATGCTCACTCTAGTGTCCAACAACGCTAAATACGACAGCGTAATGCGCAAAGAAGCAGTTTTTACCGAAAAAGAAAACAAAGGATATGCCGTTTTCAAGAAAAACTGCAATGCTTGCCACACGGAGCCCTTGTTTACCAACGATGCATTTGTAAACAATGGTTTGGATGTAGATGCTGAGTTAAAAGACTACGGACGGTTTAGGGTAACACAGAATGCCCAAGATTCTTTTAAATTCAGAGTGCCTACTCTTAGAAACATTGAATTTTCTTATCCGTACATGCACGACGGTCGATTCAAAAAGTTGAATCAAGTAATCAACCATTATACATCCCCCAAAACAAATAGCACAACCTTAGATTCGCGATTGGCAAATCCCATGCAACTAACTTCCGAAGAAAGGGTAGAGCTCAAGGCGTTTTTATTGACATTGACGGATAAACATTTCTTGTTTGATACCCGGTTTTCGTACCCAAAACACATTTTTGGCGTTAAATAGAAGGAATTTGAGATGTAGGTCGTCTAATGGAATTAAATAACCTTTAATTCTGATATGATACGAAAAATTTTACCCGCTTTTTTTGCACTCGCTGCAGGTTTGAGTCATGCTCAAAGCAATCCCGCCATCACTTCTTGGTTGCAAAATACCACAATAACCAGTCGCCATTATGTGTCTGGAAATTCTACTCCTATTGTTGACAATGCGTTAATTGCAAACGTTCAAAAGGTTCAATATTCTTCTGGTTCGGTTTACATCAATACCATGGGAATACCATCGTATGTTGTTGGACCATATTTAGATGGAAACAGGAATCAAGCAGGTAGTCAAAATGCCATTTTTAAATTTCCATTGGTGCCAACAGAAAATACAGGCACAAAAGTAGCAACTACTTTAGGGAATATTGGTATATTTATAAATGGTGTTGCCATGTTTAGTTATGGGGATGCGGTTTCTTGGAAAAGTTCCACAAATGCCTTTGCAGGTGGACCAAGTGGAGGTACAGGTGATGGAATTTGGAATAGAGACGCCATTGTTTATGAGAGATTGGGTTTTGACTGTGCGAAGGGACACCCAGCGGGAACCAATTACCACCATCATCAGAATCCAAGTGCATTTGATTTGGATTTAAGCGTTATTTCTACAATATGTACATTGTATGATGCAGATGGTTTGTATGTAATTGATAGTACAAAACATTCACCATTAATTGGTTTTGCCTACGACGGATTTCCAGTTTACGGAGCGTATGCCTATGAAAACACAGACGGTACAGGCAACATTGTGCGCATGAAATCGAGTTACAGTTTGAGAAATATAACCCAAAGAAATAAATTGTACACAGGTCAATCTGTAACTGCAGGTCCAGATGTAAGCACAACGTATCCTTTAGGATCATTTAAAGAGGATTATGAATATGTAGCTAGCACAAAATCAGATTATTTAGATGAGCACAATGGTCGTTTTTGCATTACACCAGAATATCCAGAAGGAATTTATTGTTATTTCGCTACGGTGGATGCAAATTGGAATTCTGTGTATCCTTATTTGATTGGTCCAACGTTCTACGGTACCAAAGTTGTGGCCAAAGTAACAAGCATAACAGAAACTGTTTCTACCTACACTGGTGGTACTGCGAATACTGCAAATATAAAAGCAGAAATTGGAGCAACTGTTTTTCCAAATCCGGCAAACGAATTGATTGCTATACAATTAAAAGGGTTGAATTCTGAGAATGTAAAGGTTGAGTTGTTAGATATTTCTGGGAAATTGGTAGATGAAATCACCATTTACCAAGGTTCAACCATTGGCTTTTTTGACACACGCACACTGTATAATGGGACTTATCTTGTAAAAGTTTCAAGCAACGGTTTAATCTCATCGCACAAGGTTGTTGTTGCACAGTAGAAATAGTACCAAACACCCTACATAAAAAATCGATTGATTAAAAATACCGCTTGAATGAAGTTGATTTCCCAAGTGGAAATGGGAATGTGCAACGCCGATTTTGGAACAAAATTATACCTTAAGTTCGTCCGTAAAGGGGCGCGAAAACAATTTCAAAACGTTGCGTTTTATGCAATTATACAGGGTCAAGAATATGAGTACAAAGGATGAATCTGACTCATTTCGCAATATCTTTGCAGTTTTATGAAAAATTGGGTGGTTTTGATCTTTGTTTGGAGTAGCGCTTTATCAGTTAAGGCTCAAAAAACCGCTGTGCATGAATTTTCCGCTTACGCTGAAATGTACAGCGCACATTCGTTTTTGGGTACTAAATCAAGTCCTAATTTTTTGGTCTCATATACATCAAGGAACAAGCTGTCAGTGAATTTGATGATGTTGAAATACAGCACAGATGGTGCAAATTGGAAACGGAAAAGACCTTTGAAATTCAATTTTGCACTGATGACAGGCTCGTATGCCTTGCAAAATTTGCGTAACGAGAATCCAGCGTACCGAAACATTTACGAGGCAAATGTGGGATTAAAATTAAGGAAAAACGATTTGCTCGAAATGGGGGTTTTGCCTTCACATATAGGATTGGAAACGGCCACAGGCATGGAATCTTGGGCGGCCACCCGTTCTGTTGTAGCTGATAATTCACCGTATTACGAATCGGGAATACGTTATTCTACCACGTTTATGTCCAACAAAATCAAGGCAAATTTGAATGTTTTGAATGGTTGGCAGAATATCACTCCTAGACGATTCAATCAAGTGGGAATTGGACATCAGATACAATATATAGGTAAACGTCTTACATTGAATAGTAGCTCCTATTTTGGGAAGTTTGATCGACAGAATCGATTGTTTCACAATGCGTATGCGCAATGGCAAATAAATCCAAAATGGGGCATAGTTTTAGGGTTGGATCAGGCAATTCAATGGAGTAAGAGAGATTCTATAAAACGTAAAAACTTTCAATATTATGCGCCCTTGGTTTTGTTGCAATATTCAGTAAATGATAAATGGAAACTTTGTGCTCGTTATGAATTATTTAAAGATCCTCATATTTTATTGAATGAGAGTAGTTTAAAATCGGTTGTGGGATATTCTTTTAACGCGGATTATCGTTACAGTGCCAACTTTTGGTTGCGTGCGGAATGTCGTTTATTTCAGGAACATTTCTCTTCGAAAATCCAAACAGGGTATGCAACTATTGCGGTTTGCGCAAAAATTTAAGGGGAGATTAAAACTGTTTATTACAACTTACGTTCATTCTCCCATCCAAGCCCTAAATGATGTGCTTTTTTCTCTTGATACTATGATGTCTTCGTCCGTAATGGGTTCCAATTTAATTTTAAGTTTGCCATTAAAATAACTTTGGATACTTATGATACTTTGAATATGGGCAATATATTGACGGTTTACATGAAAAAAATAGTGAGGGTCTAATTGCTGTTTGAGTTCTTCTAAGGTACTGTCTATGATGTATTTGTTGTTTTCCTTGCTTATCAATGTGATAACTTTGTCTGCGGCTTTGAAATATGCGATGTCTTCAGTTTTTAAGGAAATATATTTTATGCCGGATTTTACCAGGAATCTTGTTTTAAAACTTGTTTTATTCTGGACTGCTTCTAATAATATTCTTTCTAAGTTTAAATGTAAAAGATTTAAAGTGTCTGTTTTACTTTCATATACGGTTTTATACTTCTCTATGGCCGCAGAAAGCTCACTTAATTCTATTGGTTTAAGCAAATAATCTATGCTGTTTAATTTAAATGCACGGATGGCGTATTCATCGTAGGCAGTGGTAAAAATAACGGGACAAGTAATGTGCATCAATTGGAAAAGTTCAAAACTTTTACCATCTGCCAATTCAATGTCCATTATTGCCAATGAAACTTCAGTGTGTGTTTCAAATAGCACTTTGGCTTCTTCAATACTCTCGGCAGTGCCAAGAATTTCAATATAAGGATCAACATCCTTTAGGAGTCTTATGATGCGCCTTAATGCCGGTGCTTCGTCTTCAAGGATAATGATTCTCATATCGCCGTCCTTAAAATTGGAAGAGAAACCAAAAATTGACGGTCGTTGTCTTCAATGGTAACAGTTTCGTTGGTGACCAATTTATACCGTTGAATGATGTTATTTAACCCTATACCATTGCTGTCTTGTATCTGATTTTTTCGTTGCAAATTATTGCGAACCTCGAGTTTTTTGTTTTTAACGGATACTGAAATATGCAATGGGTGTTTTTCGGAAATGACATTGTGTTTTATGCAATTCTCTAAAAGCATTTGTGCGGATAACGTAATGATGTATTGATTTTCGTATTCTTTGGGGATGTCTATTTCTACTTTAAAATTGTTTCCAAAACGGATGTGATTTAAATACACGTACGATTCGAGAAAAGCAATTTCCTCAGACAATGGAACCAAGTTTTTTTCTTTTTGATTCAGTACATAGCGATAAACAGCGGATAACTTTCGAACAAATTCAGATGCCAAATCACTCTTTTCCTCAATTAAAACGGTGAGTGTATTGATGGAATTAAATAAAAAATGCGGATTGATTTGGTTCTTAAGTGTTTCAAATTCAGCACTTGAACGTTCTCTAATTATATTTTCTTTTTCCTTTAAACTGTGCATCCAAAATTCGTAAAAGGAGGATGCGGTGTAAATGGTATTTATGGTAAAGGTTATCATTATGGTTACGATGAGTACATTGAAATTTTCTTTTTCAGATAAATCACAAGGAGCACCAAAAAACCAAGTATAAACGGTAATTGTAAAAAAGTAATGAATTACTGTGGGCCAAAACAGCGCAAAAGAGAAATCGATGAAGATTTTTAAACGCAAGTATTTATCCCAACAGAATAACTTCTCAATCACATCAATAAATAAAATGTTTACCTGCCAAATAGAGCTAATTAACAGAAAAACAAATAGCCAATCCCTTCCCAATTCGCCGTTTCCCACTTCTATGGGATCCAGTACGACAAATAATAAAGACATCAAAGCAGATGAAATCAGGCGAATCCCAAAGTCCAATTTGTCTGTAAATCTATATTTTTTAGGATAAGTAGGCATTAAAAGGGTACAAAGTTAATGTGAAAAGAAACATTGCGAAGAACGTGAAACGGAACTAAGTGCATTTTTTAATTCTACTCTATTTTTTTATGCGTTTAAACAAATGTTACCAAAAATAAAAAGCGACTTCTTCTCTTAACCATTCGCCTTTATTTTGGAATGAAAGAAACTTTTAGTATTTTAAAATTGCGTTGCACGCTTATCATGGACTGTGGTTGCTTCCATGAACTTTTAAAAAGTTTCTTCGGCTCCATTGCGAAAAAACAACCACCTGTTAATGAATGAATTAAAAACTCAATATAAACAAAGGTTGGTTAAGGAGAATGTAGCCAAGAAAAGAAGTCGCTTTAGTTATGATATTTCAAATAACAATTAGCAATGTAAAAATAGGTTGAAAGGCATTTTGAATTCCTTTTTTTTGCTTGAAGTGTCGATTTTGAAGAATAAAATGTCGTAATTTGCAGACGAAGCGAGAGGGATTTTCGATACGAATATTAAAAAAACGAGGGCTGCACCATGCAGCCCTCGTTTTTTGTTTCAGCAAAAGCCGAATTATAGTTTATTTTAGTGTCTTTTGTAAATCGTAGCGATCCAAATTCATTACCTTGGTCCATGTGTCTACCTTATTGCCGTTATTGTCTACCCAAGATATGCAATTGGAAGACAAACTGCATTTAAGGGAATTCAATGAACCCATTCCATTTCGGACGGTTGGTATTATAGTTCATCAGCATTTTGTAAAAGGCAAAGTATTGAATTTGCTTTTGGAGGAAATCAAAGAAAAGGTGGGCGAAATACTTCCTGAATTGCATATGGTGGGCAAACAACTAAACCCAGTTTAAATTTAATAGTCGTTAAAATGTAAAGGTGATGGCGGTTTGTAAAATATGGCTACATTTGTTCGGTAAGTTCTAATTATGAAATTTGGATTCCGTACCCCGTCGCTCAGAAAACGCATCGCTGCACGCACTTCCCCGAAACGGTTTTTGAGGCATAACTTAGGCTTTAAAGCGCCCCGCGGCATGGGTTGGTTAACGAATCCTAGAAAAGCCGCATACAATCGTGTGTATAACAGAACTAGCAAAGGCTGCTTGTTGAATGTGGCGGTATTGTTTCTGATTCCGCTGCTGTTGCTGTGGATTATGGTAAACAAATGACCCAACGAATAACCCTTGCATTTTCTGCAATAGTTTAAATCACTTATTTTTGCGAATACCGTGAAATCGCGATTTTTTGGCATAGTGCTGTTGGTGAGTCTCATTGCTCCCGTTTTAACGGGGCTCACTGTGCTGCATTTTCAGAGAAAAGCTTTACGGAAACAAGTTAAACACCGAATTTTGGAGGGCATTCCCAAATCTGAATTGACGCTCGTTAAAATATCCCCCGAAAACAAAAACATACGCTGGAAACACAGCAAAGAATTTCAATACAACGGCGAAATGTATGACGTAGTGCGCACCGAAAAACACGGCGATACTACTTATTATTACTGCTGGTGGGACAATAAAGAGACCAAGTTGAACCAGAAGTTGAACGAAACCTTGTCCATGGAAATGGGTAAAAATACTTCGCGCAACGCCACTAAAAACACCCTCATTGAATATTTTAAGTCCCTGTTTTTTATTGAAAATCTGGTTGAACCGCCCCTTCAAGTTGCGGCAACACAAACAAATTGGGTGAAATATTTGGGGATGGATTTGCCCCTTTATTCAGATAAACCTTCGGTTCCGCCACCAGAATTGGGTTGAGTGTATTTCGATACCCTCAAGTGGGATTAACCCACCATTTCTCAATTTTTAAAACCAATCTGTTTATTCAATGAAAAAGAAATTAACCTTAGGGTTGTTTTTGGGTATTGTATTTAGTGCATATTCCCAAATAATAACGATAAAAGATAACCAAACAGGAATGCCTTTGGATAAGGTGGTTGTAATGACTGAAAATCCAATCGTTTCTGTAACAACCAATTCAGTTGGTCAAGCCAACTTTTCACAATTTTTGAATTTACCAGACATTGAAATCCGTCGGTCCGGCTATAAAAGCCGAGAATTGAACTACAATGACATTGCCCAGATGCAATTTACAGTGACAATGGAACCCGTTTTTGTTCAGCTGGACGAAGTCGTAGTTACGGCCTCAAAATGGAATCAAACGGGCACCAATGTGGTCTCCAAAATCACCACTATAGCCCCCAAGTTTGTTTCGTTGATGAATCCACAAACTGCCGCCGACATGCTTGGAGCATCGGGTGAAGTATTCATCCAAAAAAGCCAACAGGGCGGTGGGAGTCCCATGATTCGCGGATTTTCAACCAATCGATTGCTGTATACTGTAGACGGCGTTCGCATGAATACCGCCATTTTTCGGTCTGGTAACGTACAAAATGTAATTTCACTTGATGCCTTTGCCATTGAAAATACCGAAGTGTTTTTTGGTCCGGGTTCCGTCATTTACGGCAGCGATGCCATTGGGGGAGTGATGAGTTTTCAAACCCTTACACCTCAATTTTCCTTTGAAAAAAAGCCCTTGATTACCGGGAATTTTGTGAGTAGATACGCGTCGGCCAACTCAGAATCTACCTCCCATTTTGATTTGGGAGTGGGATGGCAAAAATGGTCGTTTGTGAGTAGTTTCACCCATTCCAAATTTGAATCATTGCGGATGGGGAAATACGGTCCCGACGATTACCTCAAAAAGTTCATAGTGCAGCGTGTTGACAGTACCGATGTGGTTTTTGAAAATAACGAACCAAGATTACAGAATCCCAGCGGATATTCTCAAACAAATTTGATGCAAAAAGTACGGATTAAACCGTCTAACCATTGGGATATTCAATATGGATTCCATTATTCAGAAACTTCAGAGTACTCGCGGTACGACCGGTTGATCGAAACCAATGCCTCTGGTATTCCAACCTCAGCAGTGTGGAATTATGGACCTCAAATTTGGATGATGAATAACCTAAACATTGTTCACACAAAATCGAATCTGCTTTTTGATGCCGTTTCCATTAAGTTGGCACAACAGCAATTTGAAGAAAGCCGCATAGACCGCAGGCTGAATCATCACAGATTGAGGACACAACTCGAAAAGGTGGATGCCTATTCTGCCAACATTGATTTTGAAAAAAGCAAAAACAAACACAAGTTTTACTACGGATTAGAATATGTAATAAACAATGTGGAATCACTGGGAAGTGCTATCGACATTCGAAATGGGAAACCCATTTTGGTACCCTCGCGCTACCCACAGTCCACCTGGACCAGTTATGCAGCATACCTCAATTACAATTGGGCGGTGAATTCTAAAGTGGGTATTCAAGGTGGTCTGCGCTACAATGGCGTCTCAATTTCTTCGGATTTTAGCTCACTTTTGTCGTTTTATCCGTTTGATTTCACAACAACCATTTTAGATAATACTGCAACTACCGGTAGTTTGGGAGTGATTTTTAGACCACAAAAGTCACTTAAAATAACCTTAAGTGGAAGCACAGGATTCAGAGCACCGAATGTGGATGACATGGGCAAGTTGTTCGATTTTTCACAGGGCGAAATTGTGGTGCCGAATACCGAGTTAAAGTCTGAGTACGCAACAAACGGAGAACTTTTCATTACCAAAATTTTCGGGAACTATTTAAAGCTGGAAGTGGCAGGATTTTATACCTATTTAAACAACGCCATGGTGCGCAGAGCGTATACAGTTAACGGACAAGATAGTTTGATGTATAACGGTGTGTTGAGTAAAGTTTTCGCCATTCAAAACGCGGCTTTTGCAACCGTTTATGGATTCAATGCGGGCTTTGAGGTCAATTTGCCACATGGCTTTGGCTTAGGATTGAAATACAACTATCAGTTGGGCAATGAGGAAATGAATAGCGGTGAGGTGAGTAGATCCAGACATGCCGCTCCTGCTTTTGGTATCGCTAGAATTTCGTATACCAAGGATAAAATAACTTTGCAATTGTACTACCAATTTTCGGAAGGGGTTTCTTACGCCAATTTGTACGAAGAGGAACGCCAGAAGCCCTTCATTTACGCCAAAGATGCCAATGGTTTGCCGTATTCTCCCAGTTGGTATACGCTTAATTTTAAAGGTTCAATAAAGGTGAGTCCCGTCATCACTATCAACGCGGGCATTGAAAATCTCACCGACCAACGGTACCGTCCCTACAGCTCTGGCTTGGTTGCTGCTGGCAGAAATGTGGTTGTATCGTTGAAGGCAATGCTTTAATCTAATCAACACCCCTGCAATGAATAAGGTTGTAGGGGTGTTTTTTTTGGGGGATGTGAACTGTGGCGAAAAATGCAAGAAAATTCAAGTTTAGATTTTGCGAAACGCGCAAATTGGAGATTAAACATACAAAAAGCGATTTAATTTTGACAGGATTACGTTTATTCCTATTCATTTGTTAAAAACTTTTATTTATGAACTCTTCAATGTGAATAATAAAAAAGCAAAATGTGATGAGTGAACCAACATGTGAATTAAATTTGGAAAGACTTGACAGTTTCAAGATTTGATTAATGAAGAAGTAAATAAATATTTGGGACACAACTTTGGATAAAAAAGATTCAATATGTTATTTAATTCAAAGCTATTTAAAAGGACATATTCAAATTTGAAAATTATTTTGTCAATTTGGAAGATGGGGTTGCTATGGTGTTGGTTGTTATTTGTTTCAACGTTCAAATACATCCGTAGTTATTCATTCTTCTGAACACTATTTTAATATAAATCAATAAAATAATTATTTTATAATCAATTAAAAAGGAAAATATTCTATATGACTGATAAAGCAAAACCATTTTTAAAATGGGCAGGAGGTAAAACGCAACTTATAACTGAAATTGAGAAAACCCTGCCCTATGAGATAACTAATAAAAAATTCACATATATAGAGCCATTTGTTGGCAGTGGAGCTGTATTGTTTTGGATGTTAAATAATTTTTCAAATTTGCAAAAAGCTGTAATAAATGACATAAATACAGATTTAATCAATGCATATAAAATTATCGCTTCAAAACCCAATGAATTGATATCGATTTTAATGCAATTGCAATATGATTTTCACGCTTTAGACATGAAAATTGATGAAAAGAAGGCTTATTATTACCAAAACAGAGAATTGTACAATTCGCGTGTTTCTGAGCAAACTACACAAGCAGCTTTATTTATATTTTTAAATCGAACATGCTTCAATGGACTCTATCGTGTCAACAGAAATAATGGATTTAATGTTCCAATGGGGAGTTATGCGAAGCCGACGATTTGCGATGAGAAGAATATTTTAGCAGCGAGTAATGCTTTGAAAAGAGTTGAAATTCTTTGTGGCGATTATGAAAAAACTTTAAATGAGGCAACAGAAAATACATTTTTCTATTTCGATCCACCATACAAACCTTTAAACAATACTTCAAGTTTTAATTCGTATGCAAAGGATGAATTTAATGATGATGAACAAATTAGATTAAGGAATTTTTGTGCATCTTTAGAGAATTTAGGTCACAAATGGATGTTAAGCAATTCGGATGTAAACAATGAAGACCTTCAAAATAACTTCTTTGACGAAATTTATTCGAAATTTTCAATTTTTCGAGTTAGAGCAAGACGAAGTATCAATGCAAATCCTGAAAAAAGAGGTGAATTAAATGAACTGTTAATTATAAATTATAAAAATGAACAAGCTTTGCAAACTACTTGAATTTGAAAGTGATGATATTTTATTTGGTAAAATCGCTAATAGTTTCAAAGAGAAGATTACTATGTGGGATTATTTCGTGAACTGGGAGAAAGTAAAAAACAATGTGCGATTTTTCGAGATTGAGTTAAATTTGATGAATTATTTGATTGGGAAGACAAATTTCGAAGATGAGGCTTTTAAGTTATTTAAGAAATATCCCAAAACTATTAGCACAATTCCAACATTGCTGGCTGTGCGTGATGACAAGATTGATGTACTAGTTGATGTGAAAACATTTGATTATGAACATTTTAATTTTTTTCGCAGAAGTTACTCTGATCAAGAAATTAAGGAAATTGTAATTTTTTTGGTAAAAGCGGGTATTGCCGATTTAATTAAGAATGAAAGTATTAAAAATTTTGTTGATTATATTACTGGGGTTGAAGTTGGGTTGGACAGTAATGGACGGAAAAATAGAGGTGGCACATTAATGGAAAGTTTAGTGGAAGAATTTGTTTGTGATACTTGCAAAAACTTGGGAATTAGATATATGGTTCAAGCTACTTCAACGAAAATAAAACAACAATGGGGAATAAATGTCATTGTTGATAAATCTTCCCGACAATTGGATTTTGCCATTAATAATAATGGAAAATTGTTTTTTATTGAATGTAATTTTTATGGTGGTGGTGGGTCAAAGCTAAAGTCTACAGCTACTGAATATATTCAAATGAATAACTATTGGAATGCTCAAGGCATTGAATTCATCTGGATAACCGATGGTGCTGGCTGGAAATCAACTTTGAAACCATTGAGAGAGTATTTTGATAGAGCAGATTATTTGTTGAATTTGGAGTAATAGACAAAATGGAGGCTGAAAATTAGACGATATGCTCTAATAGACATTTTGGAGGCTGAAAATTTCAAGTATTATTATTGCTTTAATCTAAGTTTAATTTTATTTGTTTACTCATTTAA
>Ga0247843_1005811_pt1 | contig 16745 bp, 18 predicted proteins | sample LaCruzMarch2017__FD_192420 | JGI IMG/M metagenome (GOLD analysis project Ga0247843, IMG submission 192420) | Freshwater microbial communities from meromictic Lake La Cruz, Castile-La Mancha, Spain - LaCruzMarch2017_8m | ecosystem: Environmental > Aquatic > Freshwater > Lake | place: Spain... | reverse complement strand
GTTCGTCTTACGGTGTCATCGGTGAAAGATTCCAGGAGATATTTTCTAAGTATGGAATTCATTTGCAGTTAATCAAAACGGATGGATTGGAAGAAGGCTTGACCAATCTCGATGACCCTAAATCAATTGTCAATGCAAGTTTTATAACTGCCGGATCTTCTGTAGCAAAGGACTATCCTGATCTTGTCTCGTTGGGGAGTGTACAGTTTGCGCCGATATGGATTTTTTATAGTGGTGAAAAATTAAATATCGATGACCCTTTTGATTACTTTTCGAAAAGAAAAATTGGTGTGGGATTACCAGAAACAAACTCTAACAAAATGTTTAGACATGCATTATGGGCGAATCAACATGATGCGATCAATTCAAAGGGTTTATTAGAGTTGTCTCATCTTGAATCGGCCGAAAAGCTTAGAGCAGGTGAGCTCGATGCAGTTTTTATTATTGATAGCTTTAATGCTCCTGTCGTCCAGTCTTTGTTACAAGACCCGAAAATACATGTATTGAGCATGAATCTTGCAGACGCGTATGTAAAAAAATATCCCGTTCTTCACAAGCTTGTCATACCAAGAGGATCTTTGAATCTTGAAAAAATATTGCCACGCGAAGACATTATTCTCTTAGGTTCAACGACTAATTTGCTTGTGGAGGCATCAACGCATCCCGCAATTCAATGGGCATTTATGTTAGCGGCAAGTGAGTTTGGGAAATTTTCACAAGATTTTTTTTCTAAGCCCGGTGATTTTCCTAAATATCAAGATTCAGGCTTTCCATTGAGTCCTGTTGCCAAGCGGTTTTACACGCAAGGTCAGCCTGCTGTGTTTGATTATTTACCGCTGTGGATGGGAAGCATTATCGAAAGTGCGTGGGTGATGATCTTAGCTTTTATTGCTTTGATATATCCGTTTTTTAAATGGGTTCTGAAGTTAAGAGCCTATCCATCTAAAAAATTCATGTACAAGAGTTTCATAGACATGCGCGATTTAGATGAGGCAATTGAGTATGTCAAAACAAGGCAAGATATTTTTGCACTGCTTGAGCGTGTAGATCACTTAATACAACTGAATGAAAGTCGTTGGTTAAGTGAAACTGAAGTACGTTTTTATTTTGTTAAGAAAAACATTCTTCTTGGCATGAAAAAACAACTCAATGAAAAATTAAAATCAATAAGTTGAGAGCGCTTTCATTGATTTGATTGCCTGAGTGATCGGTTCAGTTGAAACCTTGGTTTTCCCAGCGTATGGATGATCAATAATCATGACTGCTGAAAAGATGAGACTCAACATAGTGACTTGTGTACTGAGCGCAATAATGCGCATCGGTGTAGCATGACTGAGTCGTAAGGCACAAATGATCGCAACACCAAAAAGGTAAAGATAACTGATTGTCCAGAATAGGGTGGGTAACCCACCTAAGGCATTCAGTAATCTAATTTCTCTTGAAAGAATCACTTGATCAGTTTTTCGAACAATTTCAGAATAAAGGGCTTTTTGTTGTTCTGTTTCAGGTTTGAATAGTATTAAATTATTGCTAAATTTGTGCAGGAGCTTTTCTGTCGTGGGATCTTCGCCACCACTTAATTTAGGCCATTCATCATTCACAATTGAAATTGAATATTGCATCAAGTCTTTGCGCATGGATTTTGCGGCAGGACTGCCATCGAGTATCAGTGTTCGATCAAGACTTTCGATATTTGTTCCTTCATTCATGGCATTGGTTTCATATGTGTCAGCAGATCCCATGACAAGAACCAACGTGAATCCTAGAATGACGTAAGCAGCGCTGAGTGTGTTTTGTGTAGCGGTGTCGACTACGTCTGTATCATTATCGTAAAGGTGCTCAGTGGTGATGAAATTTCTAAAAATGAATGAAAGGCCAGCCATGACGCTCAGCGTGACGAGAGGGTAGGCCCATAGCACGACCCATTCAGGCAGGATTTCGAAGAGTTTTAAATGAAAGTCATACATTTTCTTGTCCTGAAATTGTCAGCGCAAAACGCCCCAAAGACACATCGGTCATGAAACAACCTCTTTGTACTCGACTATCATGGGCATAAGACTTGCTGAGTCATCCTAGTGTGATTTATGCGAAAGTCTGTCTACTACGACGATCGTGATTGCAGTCGCCATCAATACAATTTGAATGGCCAATTGCATCAGGATTGTTTCCATTTCTATATGAGCAGCATTGACAAAGGTGGCCAATAAATGAACAGCACCAATGGTGACGATAGAAATCGCTAACTTTATTTTAAGAGAACCTGGGTTGACATGCGCCAACCACTCAGGTTGGTCAGGGTGGTCATCAAGATTGAGCCGGGAAACAAAGCTTTCATATCCACCTACGATTACCATGATGAGCAAGTTTGCCACCATGACGATATCGACAAGATCAAGAACCTCTAGGATGACATGTCTTTCTGGGGAGCGTTTAAACACAATGAGCTCAATGACTTCCCATAAGTGAATAAAGAACTCATAGGTATATGCTCCCAGTGCGATAATCAATCCAATATACAACGGGAGCTGTAGCCATCGCGCGGCAAACATCAGCGATTCAATGGAATTCCTTGGATGAGCAGGGATATTTTTATTCATTTCTATTTATTTCCTTTTCAATCGAAATACTCAATCTTTACCGATTGAGTAAATGAGGGATGCTCGTTTTAAAGATTTGCCTTTGAATGCATACCGCGCATTGGGATTAGGATTTGGTTGAGGCAAGTCGATAGAGCTCAAGATCACCTGATCGCCAAAGCATCCGCAAATATTCACTGCACAATTTTTATAGATTTCGATAAAAGATGAACCATCATCTACTTCAAAATCAAAAATATCGCGATCTTTGCGTTGATCTTTGGTTACGTCAATAATCAGGCTTTTATGAATTTCTACACGGCTACTGCTGATGTTAAATGCATCTTCCATCGGATTTTTAATTTCGATACGATTGAATGAAACATGTGAATTGGTAATGTCGATACCGTCATCCGCAGAATAAAAGCTACGAATCGCCCGAACATTCCATTCGTGTTTCCCAACGCCTAAAATTGAAAATCCATCCACATCGTCCCGTACTGCATTTTTCTTTTGTTTGACGGTTTGGCCCGATGGATCGTGACGACCTAAATAGTAGGTCGCGATGAGATCTGCATTGAAGGACGACAAAGGTTTTTTACGATTGACTGTGACCGAAACTGTGTCTTTTGTCGCATCCTGAAAATTTCCTAAAAACCAGACACCGCCGTTGTCGCATTGTTTGACAGCTTTATAATTTTCATCTGCAGCCTTGATGTATAGGCGTTTTGCTTTCAGTGTTGAGCCCTGATCAAAAATCAACGCTGAACGCCGAAGCTTTGATTTTTCTTTCATTCCATTGGTGATCAATATTGTTGTTTGATCCTCAATCGTGAGCGTGACTCCCGGTGCAACATGCACTTCTGCGTCTATGACATGAATGGTATTTGCTTTGAGTGTCGTATTTTTTTTGATGTCTCGAACGATCAATTCAATATGTTTGTTCATGATTTCAACCTAGGTAGTGTAGGACTAAGAGTGCTGCACAAGCTGATTAATTATGCACGACGACTGACTTTCGTCATTTTTTTGCGTGCGGGTCTTTTGGCAGGGACTGTCTCTTTCATTGGTTCGGAATGCTCAGTCGCATTCAGTTGAAGCTCCCCTTTTTTAAAATTAACAGTCCGAGATATTTTTTTATTTTCGTTTGGATCGGCATCGACTTTGTTATTCTTGCGTGCTCTAGCGTTCAGGGCCTTGCCACCGACTATCTCTGTGTTGTTTTCCTTCATTCCCCACTCTTCTGCGTCAATCGCTTCATCGAAGCCGATCAAAATGATGTCACCCACATGTATATGGACATTCACTTTGCCATCTGCATGACTGAAATGACTGCTTCGTGTGATGGCTTCTGTGATCGATGCCGCAGTTTTTGTAGCAAAATCCGTTAAGTTTTCAGTTTGACGATTTTTACTTGGTACTTTTTTAATTGCCTTTCCAGCAGTTCTCATCATTATTTGATCCTTAAAGTATTCAGGAATTGAAAGATTAGGGGTTGGGGTATAAGGCTTTCCAACATTCGCATTGATCAGCCAGGCCGCCATCAAATTGACCGAGTCGATCGTTCGCTGTGGCAACGACCATCCGTCCTTCGGAGGCTAGTTAAAACGCTTGCTGCGATTAATGAGCGCATCGTATAAGATTATTGGACTATAAATTTTTGATCGAATGAATGATTTGATAAAAATGTATCACTTTAGATGATCACTAATTCTTACAAATTGCGACATCCTTTGAGTTGCGTTAATTTGTAGGATTTTGTTGGTACAAGATCTTTTTCCTTTGCACGGATACCCAATTAGATATCCTGTATGCAGGTTGTGACACTCATCAATCCGCTTATATTTCACCTCGTAATCTCTTATACCAATTCAAAAATTAGTAATGGAATGTATTGAAAAAATATCTATCGCGTTGACAGTCACTGCACTGAGTGGCAGTGCCTTTGCCAAAGGAAGTGGCGGTGTTTCATTGACTCATCTCACAATCACGGCTGGAGACGCCGGAATAGCTCCAGGTATCTTGGCAATTGTGACAAGTATCGCCATAAACTCCATCACTTCCTTGGTATAGGACTCATCATTGTCCGCGACTGAGTATGTGATGCCTTTGTATTTGACGGAGGCTGCAGCTTCAACGTTGTTTACATTTTTATACACTTTGAACAAAGGCAGCGGTTTTTTGTAGCGTTCGTTGTAGCTATCAAATACTGATTTCGATGGTTGTAGCATCACTTCCTTGGATCCATCGCCTTCGAACTGGGCGTTTAGGACTGCCCCAAGAAAATCGAAGACGTTCCCAGGTGAGCGTACGCCTATGACAAACTCGAGATTTTTGGCATCAGGAAAATGCGAAATGAACGATTTAATTGCTTTTGCATTGGATAAATCAGGCTTTGCAAAGCGAGGGGAGTCTTTGCAATAAGATTGCTGACTTAATAGATCTCCAAGCAATTCTTGTGTTTGATATTTATTGACACATACACGCGCCAGTTGATCGTTTTTAACTAATTGGTAAAGCTCCCTACCGTTTTTGTTGACTTTTTCAAAGGAGAGTAGGCCTTTGGCCAAATTGTCGACCGTAGATCCTCCCCACGCATCCAGTGAGCGACTCAGAGCAGATTGTTCTATCGGAGGTCCGAGAGGTGTCTTGACAAGCGTGTTTTCAATGCCTAACCCCGACTCAATCAACAAATTCAGAACATCTTGAAATTCTTTGTATTTCGGGTCAAGCGGGTCATTGTTGAAACGATGAATGGATTGATTGTTTTTCCTTAATTCAACGCTCTCGATCAACAGAGTGTATGAAACAACCCGAGGCAATAAGCGCTCAGTTCCTTTCACACCAAGTACACTCAGAGGAATTTCTTTTAGAAATGACTGCATGAATTGCGCATTGTCTAAAGAAGCTTGTGTAAAGGTGAATCCATTGTTAACGGACAACCCCAGTGATGCATTAATGATTGAAGGGGGAGTCGCTACAGTACCTGCACTTTGTGTCGTATTTGCACCAGCATTAGCTACGACATTCCCTGTGCCAATCACTGAGGGAATATCAAGGAAACTCAACGGCATATTCCTTGAGGAGCGAACGATATTCAATAGAATATTTTCGTTACTGTAGTTTTCAACAATTTGCCTGTAAGCCGTGGACATGTCACTGAAACTACTTGAGTTGATTCCAGTGCAACCTGTCAATGCCCCAACGAGTACTATCGTCGACAAAGTTTTAAATTTCATTGCGTGACCTGCCGTGAACAATAGATGTTTAAAGTGTAAGCCACCTGTTTCAATGGCGATGATCTTTGGAACATTTTGTCAATATTTGTCGGTATTAATGACTGCCTTTGAGTCTCTCGATCGATTTTTTTTGAAATCGTTGATGAGGAAATGAATACCCAATCTAGACCATAAATATTTTTTAGTTTTGTGGGAAGTGATGTGAATAGTGGCTGCTTAAGCTCAGAAAATAGCTAGATACCTCGATATTAATTTTTACTTAGTTTTGATGCGTTGATCTCATTTATAACTCTTACAATCCGAGGTGGCGGGTGAGGCATCACTAGGATGTGTCTTAGTTGTCTCTTGTGAAATCTAAAGCTTAAACCTAAGATCCACTTATCTAATCAATACACTTAAGGATTTATTCATGCGATCGCTTCCTGTCTATGTCTGCTGCGTGGTGTTCACCATTGCATCATCACCTGTGATTGCGCAGTCGTCGCTGACGCTTTACGGCACCTTAGATGCGGGCTTTGCATATCAAAATCACTCTGCAAATAACTCAGGAACCTACGGTAGCGCATCGCGATTTGCACTCATTAGTGGTGGACAATCAGGTAATCGCTTTGGTCTCAAAGGCAAAGAAAAAATTTCTGACAATACTGATTTAAATTTCGTCTTGGAAAACGGGTTTGATATCGGGAACGGCACGATGAGTCAGAGTGGACGCCTTTTTGGTAGACAAGCTTGGTTCGGTGCGAGTTATAAAGGATTAGGCAACTTTCGCCTCGGCCGTCAGTATGATTTTGCGAACGAGTACGTTTCTGAATTAACACCTTTCGGACCAGGTGATTTTGCTTCTGCATCACTAGGTCTTTCTTTTGGTTCTGCGAATGCTGAGCGCTTTAGCAACATGATTCGCTTAGAGACTGATCGTATTGAAGGTTTTAAAGCAGGTATTGGCTACACGTTTTCTTCCCAGATCCCTTCGGCTTATGTGATTGATGGGGCATACCCTTTGGTGCCTGGTGATTCAAGGGATTACAAATTTGCGAGCCAAGATAACTTGCGCGCGATCTCGTCAGGTATTCAATATAAAAGTGGTCCTCTTTATGCGACAGCCACCTACGATTCATATTATCCAAATGCCGCAACTGCAAAAGGACAAGTCCCCAATGCATCCGCATGGATACTAGGCGCGGCTTACGATATCGGACTTTTTAAAGTCTCTGGTGCTTACGGGCAAACAAGAAATGCTTGGTTAAATCCAGCTCAGCTTATTCAAACTTTCTCAGAGCCGAGTAATCTTGGCACGACAAACAACAGTATTATTTTTGATCAGAATATCGCGGTTGATTCCTACTTATTAGGATTAACGTACTCACCTAATAAAGTGACCAATGTTTTTCTTTCATGGCAGATGGCGAAACCCTCTAGCGGCATGCTGTCCAACAGTTATTTCCCACTCGGCACTCAAACTGTTTATAGCTTTGCCTACACCTATAACTTCACTCCGCGAACTAACATCTATGCGTTGGCTGCTTATTCGACTAACTACAGCTTGAGTCAAGGACTGACATATTCGCTAGTCGGTTTCGGTTTGCGTCATAAATTCTGACCCAAATACAACATATTTATTCAATGTAAGTATTGGTCAGTTTGTTGTATGTTGTTTGATGTGAGGTCTGTTCGTTTAGTTTTGCTGGTAGGCCGCCGAGCCATCGATTTGGGCGCAGATCGAATTGATTTGCATGGATGATTGAGTCAGGACAGATTGTCTGTAGCTACCATCCTGTCTAAGTCTTTGCATGTGATAACGATTAGCATCGACGTAGGTCGGTATCAGCGCAGAAAGTGATGCATCACATGCGCCAGCCGCCTCGGCTAATGCATCCCCGTGAATATGTCGGGTAAATCCGTGCATCAGCGTGATCGCAATATCTTTTGGCAGTTTCATCGCGGCAGACATGCGTTGACCCAGCGCCTCGAGCATCGATCGAGTCAGCACTTTCGTATTTTCATCGAGGCAGGGCTTATGTTGACCGAAACTTTTTAGCCAATTCTCGGCGCAACCGTCACGAGCAAGGTCAGTCATGATCCTTGAGGGTATTCCCAAAAGTTGTCCAACAATTTGCCAGAGCGCGGCAACATGTTTCTGCTCTTCCTCAGTCCATTCAATGCCAAGACCTTCTAGAGCCCGTGGTGAGACCACAGCAAAACCTAACCACGTATGTACCATTTGACGTTGATCAATTGGCGTACAGATGCTTTGATATTGATTGTTTTTATTCATACTTGCCCGCACTTTGGCATGCATCAGTCGAACTTGCAGGGTATGAACGTAGCCAGACCCTCCTATTTGCCACGCATCCGCTTGTAAAAGCTTGAGAAGCCATAATTGCGTTTCAGACAAGCGTCTAGACGCGGCTTCATTCACAAGTTTTCCGCTCTGAACGAGTGTGTTGGCTATTTTTGGATCTGTATAGGTATGCAGGAGTGCGCCCGGTCCCAGTGATACGCTGATCCACATTGGACTTGCATACAAGTACGGAATCGCTGCAAAATCTAGGAAGGAAGCTGACCGCAAGAACGCTTCGGCTTGATAAAGCAAAGTATGATAATAGGCGGGGGCTTGTGGGATCGAATGCGCACCATTTCTCATTCCCTCAACTAACCAATTTTTTTCTTCAGGTGTGGCTTTTGTCCAGTCCGCAATGACGGCATCTGCAAGTGGATCGCCTTCATTGAGTTCGGGCCATTCGTTTTGATTGATGAGATTATTCATTCAACTGAATCCATGTAGGGCAATTTTTCTAATGTCGTGATTCGTAAGTATTCGTCGGAAAGTAATGGTTTTTTAGACGCCAATTAGGTTTTACTCTTTAACCAGTCAGGTTGTATTTTCAGTGGTCTCTTATTTCAATCAAGGAATACAGTATGAAAAGTAAATTCATTGTTTCAACATTGTTGTCAATTGGCGTGAGCTTGGCTGCTAGCTCAGCCATGGCTCAATATACAGGGTCGTCTGCAACGCGCGGTGGTTTTCAAGGACCCGGCAGTGCCTCTGAACAGCCGATGAGTGTTGCTAATATTTTGCGTACCCCGGTCGATGATCTGCGAGTCACACTCCGGGGTAACATCCTTAGAAAGATTGGTGGCGACAAGTATATTTTTAGCGATGGTACAGGGGAAATTCGTGTTGATATTGATCACTCGGAGTGGCCTGCGGAACCCGTAAATGAAAAAACGACCGTTGAAATTATCGGTAAGGTAGACGTAGAGTTTATGAGTCCGACGGAAATCGACGTTAAGGTCCTGCGCATCATCAAGTAACTTCAATCACTATCTAAAGCATAGAGGCAAGTCGTTATTTGTTTTTGAAAACCATTTCCATTAACGGGACGACTTGTTTTTTTCTGCTCATGACACCAGCTGCCCATCCTGAATGATTGTTTAATTCAATGTTAAATGCTTTCGCAATATCGGGTTGATTTGCACCCGTTAATACGACTTCAGACCCCATGGATTGCACGTCTGTCAGCATGAGTACAATCGTTTTATATCCTTGCTGTTTCAGCAATAGTTGCATCTCTTCGTAAAAATCCTTTTTGCGCTTTTTCAGAAGTTCAAAGTTAAATGCTGATAACTGCGCTATTCCAACCTTGTTGCCACTCATCTCAAAACTCTTAAAGTCTCTTTGCAGCAAACTGTCAATGGATGCAGTTTTTAAATCCACTTCGCCGGCCAAAAACATTTGTTGAGCATACTGTTGGATATCTTCGACGCCTGCAATCGATGCGAGGCTCCTGGCGGCAATCTCATCAGATTCGGTTGAGGTGGGTGACCGAAAGGTCAAGGTATCTGAGAGGATTGCCGTCAACATGACACCGGCAATAGAGGGCGGTATGGGTATCCCTGCTTGTTGGTAAAGTTGCCAGATGATTGTGTTGGTGCAGCCAACGGGCTTGATGAGTACTTCTATGGGCTCATCCGTTGATATGTCACCTAGACTATGGTGATCAACGATCCCTATAAGTTCTGCCTGCTTGATATCATCGGGTGCCTGACTATAGGTGTTGTGGTCAACGAGAATGACTTTTCGATTCGCCACGTTGAGCATGACCTCTGGCGCTTTTATTTTGAAAAAATCCAATCCAAATTGCGTCTCAGGGTTTGGCTTGCCTAATGCAATTGCAATGGCGGGCTGTCCTTGCTGTGATTTCAGATGCGCGAGTGAAATAGCTGAAAATATCGCATCACTATCTGGATTTTTGTGACCAACAACCAGAGTTGGTAATCCAAACGCTGTAGACATGATCGGCAAAATTAAAATCTGACATATCAATGCATTTTTTATAAAGTTTAATATCTTTGTGCATGTCATAGCATCTGTCTCCTAGCGCGGTGGTCTATTTGATTGTACGCTGTCATATTCTTTATGTGCTTAAATCAGGAGCTATCAATGCTTATTCCACGTCAAGCCGTCCCCAGCCTAGAGCTACCTACACTCGATCACGGTCCATTTAGCTTGGCGAAGGATCAGCCCAAGACCTTCACCCTAGTAGTGTTCTTTAGAGGTCTGCATTGCCCATTGTGCGTCACGTACCTAAAAGACCTGGGTGTCTTGTTACCTCAATTGAAAGAGCGCGGTGTGAATGTGATCGCGATCTCGTCAGACGACGAAGGCAGAGCACGCGAGATGGCTAACAGGGTAGGGATACCTGAACTACGGTTTGGGTATGACCTCTCACTGGCGAGTGCGCGGGCTTGGGGTTTGTATCTTTCGACTGGCAGAGGGTTAACCTCGGCGGGTGTTGAAGAACCAGCCATCTTCATCGAGCCAGGATTGTTTTTGATCCGTCCCGACCAGACGCTCTACTACGGTGCCGTGCAAACCATGCCGTTTGCCCGTCCATCTTTTAAAGATCTCATTCTGGCGATCGACTATTCGATTAATAAAGACTATCCCGCTCGCGGAGAGTACACCGGCGTAGTTTGATCTTTGTAGGTGCATGAGCCCGCCTCCATATTTATCGGCGTTTGATGAGATATTTCTGTTCACCCTCCATGACTAACTCGTCGCGCTGATTCAAAATGGTGGAGGCGAGGGTGACTACGCCAGTGGTCTTGCCGCAGTCTAGCTTTGATATTTTTAGACTAGGATAGAGAGTGTCGCCAACATAGACGGGTTTGAGAAATTTGCTGGATTGCTCAATGAAGCCTTTCATTGAGTCCTCTACGTAATGGGGAAACCATCCTGCACCCGCAGCGCTTTGGATTAAAATTTGAAAGCCGTGCGCGCCTAGGTTTGGCATGCCACGTTTGCGGCAGTATTCAACGTCATATTGACTCGGATGGTTGTCAGCGCTCGCCAGTTGGAACGCTGCAAAAAGCGCCTCTGTCATCGTACGAGACGGGATCGGGAATTCTTCACCGAGCGTAAAGTCGTCAAAGTAATACTGTTTAAAGGTAAACATAAAATTTCTCTATTCTTTAACGGTTAACCTTCGCCTGCTCAACGACACCTTGTTCAAATAAAGTATCAATGCGCGCATTTGATAGGCCCATTTCTTGCAGCACTTCTTTAGTGTGCTCTCCTAAAAGCGGCGCATGGCGGGAAGCATGTCTCGGTTCATGATTGAATTTGACGGGATAGCCGACATTTTTTGTCGTGCCAAGTACTGGGTGATCAGTTTCGACAATGAGTGCTCGTACTTCAAGCTGTGGGTGTGCAAGCGCTTGATCCAAGGTATTGATCGGCGAGCAGGGCACGCCTGCGGCTCTGAGTAAGCTTAACCATTCATCGGTCGTGCGCGTGCGCATCACTTCGTCCACCACACGAACGGTTTCATTGAAATTTGAAACCCGATCCGCGTTCGTGGCAAAGCGTGGGTCGTGCATTAAAGTTTCATACTTTGTCGCGACACAAAAGCGTTTCCATTGGGCATCATTACCCACTCCAAGCATCAAATGACCATCCGATGTTTCAAAGGCCTGATATGGTGACATGGCGGGATGGGCTGTTCCCATGCGTCGAGGCGGTGAACCTGTTCGCCAATAGTTTTGCGCCATGTATCCCATCTGAGAGATCGAAGTATCGAGCAAAGATACCTCGACATACACGCCTTTGCCGGTTTGTTGTCGTTCTAGTAAGGCTGCGAGTATGCCACTCAGTGCAAATGAGCCCGTCCCTAGGTCGACAGGCGAAAAGCTGGCGCGTGAAAAGCGACCTTCAGGATCGCCCATCGAGCTGAGCATGCCGCTAAACGCTTGAAGCATCACGTCGTATCCAGGCTCTTTGCCCAGAGGACCTTCACGCCCGTACCCTGAGATTTCGAGATAAATGATTTTTGGATTGATCTTGCTGATCGTTTCATAATCAACGGCTAGTTTTTTTGCCGTACCCGAACCAAAGCCCTGAAGAATAATATCGGCCCGGGCCACGAGCTCGTGAATAATTTGTTGGCCTTCAGGTGATTTAAGATCGACAGCAATACTGCGTTTGTTGTGGTTCACAGCAAGGAAAATGGCTGATTGATCTTTTTCTTTAGGCAACCATGCGCGGGTGTCATCGCCAGCCCCGATCGGTTCGATCTTGATCACATCGGCGCCCAATTCCCCAAGAAACTGCGCACAAAGCGGTCCTGCAAGAACTTTGCTCAGATCGACGACTTTGATATTTTTTAAGGGTTTCATTTAAGCTTTGCTATCACTTGTTTATTTATATCGAACTATTATGCAGTGCAAAACCCTTCATGTGTCATGCATCGTTACCCAGAACAAGGAAAAACCATGTCATTTTTGAGTTATGAAGTGCGCAATAGTGTTGCTGAAATCATGCTCAACAATCCGCCGGTCAACGCGCTTTCAGAGCAGATGCTCGATGAGTACTTAGCCTATCTGGCGCAAGCGGCTGCGGATGTTGCAGTGCGGGCTGTGATCGTCGGTAGCCACGTTCCTGGCAGGTTTTGTGCGGGTTTAAACCTTGCTGCGGTTCATCAAGAGGGAGCATCTAAATTTCGTTCACTGCTTGACCGGCTCTATATCCAAATGACAGACCTGCAGTTTTCGATGGGAAAACCCACTATTGCTGCGATTGGCGGCACGGCACGAGGGGGGGGGCATGACACTTGCCATCTCTTGCGACATGATTGTTGCCTCACGCACAGCCACGTTTGGCTACCCTGAAATTGATGCGGGCGTATTGCCCTCGATACATTTCACACACTTGCCCCGCATTATTGGTCGTCATCGTGCGTTTGAACTGCTTTTTAGCGGTCGAGCGTTTGATGCAGACGAGGCGATGGGGATGGGACTGATCAGTAAGCTGGTCGAAGAGGGGCAGGAGATGGACGAGGCACGTACATTAGCGCAGGTGATGTGTGGCAAGTCAGCCGAGGTGATTCGTTTTGGGCGTGCGGCGTTCATGAATGCCAATGACAACGGTTACAGACAAGCGGTCACTGCCGCCGCGGACAGCTTTTGCAACATCGCGATGAGTGGTTCAGCGCGCGAAGGCATCGCGGCATTTGTTGAAAAGCGCAAACCTAAGTGGTAGTGTCTTGCTGAATGCACCACGCAAGCACATCGATACGGTCTTGCCCAAAAAACGTTTCCTCTCCATAAACCATCGTCGGCACACCCCAGTGACCCGCTGCGGTCAGTGCATCGGCATTGGCCTGTAGTTGTTGTTCATAATAGTCAGGTCTCGCACCGACCTGAGCGCTGAGCGCAGACCACTCTAGGCCTGCTCGGTGACAGGCGTTTTTTAGATGATCGCCCTCGTGCCATTGATCGACAGCGCCGTCCCATAGCAATTGAGAAACTTCGAAGCAAAAACTAAAACCTCGTCCCGCCTCGGTGGCTGCAATCCCTAGATGACCCAACCAGCGAGCCAGTGGTTGGTCTGTGGAGACTTCCAAGGTTTTTGGGTTTTGCTGGATGGGATCCGGGATGGGGCGGCGAAAGGGCATACCCAGAAACTCTGCCGTACGTGCCGTATCTCGCATAAAGTAGGGACGCGCTAACGCATTCATGGTCTTGAAGTAGTTGGGATTGCGCAAAATATTTGGATGTACCACGCGCATATCAATCGCAACGCCCGTTGATGCGCTTAAGGACTGGAGCCTAGGTAGCGCAAGATAGGAGTAGGGGCTTCTGAAGGACCAGAACAGAGTGATGGTTTTGTGAGGGTGTTTGGGCATAGCGAGAATCTTGAACGTGAGGGTTGCATTTTTAGGCGTGTGCCATCTTAACTAAATTTTATTTTGACGAATCCTTATTTGTCAGCGTGATAGCAGCTCCACATAGTTCTGGTAACTGTAGCTTCTATTCTTTTTCTGCCCGGTCATTTCTGTCACGATACCCAGATCTTCAAGCATTTTGACCGCTGCAGTTGCTGTCGGGAACGTGGTGTCGAGTTGTTGGCGCACTCGCTCGATCGTGAAGCGCGGCATCATCGGAAGCATTTCAAAGAGTCGGTAACTCGCTGGACCTGCTTTAGGTGACTGAAGCAGGCGCTTGCGGTCAGCCGTCACCAGACTGGCCACTTCAATGATGTTGCGCTCTGCATCCCCAGCCGCCACGCACACGCCCTCTAGAAAGAACATCACCCAGGATTCCCAGTCACCCTCGGTACGGATGGCGGAGAGGCGGCGGTAGTATTCGGCTTGGTGTTTCTTGAGATAACCACTGAGGTACATCAGCGGCTCGGCTAGCAATCCCCAGTGCTCGAACAAAGCTGCGATCAGTAGGCGCCCAATTCGCCCATTGCCGTCCAGAAAAGGATGGATGGTCTCAAACTGAGCATGGATAAGCGCGATCTTGACCATAGGCGGCAACATCGTCGCCTCATCGTCATGAATGAAATGCTCCATGTTGGCTAGCAAGACAGGCACGTGCTCCGGAGGTGGGGGCACGAAAGCAGCATTGCCAGGCCGCGTGCCGCCGATCCAGTTTTGTGAGCGACGCAACTCTCCAGGCTGTTTGCCTGCACCTCTGACCCCATCAAGAAGCAGACGGTGGGCGTCACACAGCAATCGTACGCTGATGGGTAGTCCTTGATCATCGCGTAATTGACTTTGGACCAAGCGGAAGGCTCGCAAGTAATTGGTGACCTCCTCAACATCGTCGGTGTTGCTAACTTTGAATCCAGCCTCTTTATCGAACAAATCGGTAAGGGTGGCTTGCGTGCCCTCGATCTGTGACGTTAATAACGCTTCCTTGCGGATGGCGCTGTACAGAAGCCAGTCCACTGACGGAACCAAACCAGATACGCCAGCAAGGCGCGCGAGCGCCAATTCGGCTTGTCGATTGAGCTCAGCATAAACTCCAGAAGCCAAAGCTGGTTCCGTTGGAGTTAAGGGGTGGGGTACGAACGCCCTGACTGACTCACTCAGCGTCGTGGTGATGACATAGGTCCCAGTGTCTCGAGCCATTTAAAGTTCGCTTTTGTTGAAATAATCAAATTAAACCATTCTTTAATATGATTTGCAATTATAAAAAAATTCTTTCATATGGCTTTTATGAATGAGGATGCTTCTCTGTCATTTTCTGCGAAATACCTCTTTCTCATAACCCCGTGATTTATTTAGAGGAGGGGCTGCGCCTACCCGTAAGCCCAACCCCCAGAACCTCGTTTCGACTATGCCTTGAACCAAAAAAAGGGCCCGGAGATTATCCGGACCCTTCGCGGTTTGGTGGTGGTGTGGGGACCGAGTAAAAAGGTTGGTAGTTCAAGAGGTTGGGGCGCTTGACCACGCTTGGGAGTCAATTTTTGATCGACGCCAATACATGGAGTATTTGATTTACCCTGCCTCGCCCGAGAAATCCAATTAAATGACAGCCTCTAGACCTTTGCGATCCAACAGGTTAAGCAACTTTAGCGAGGGACCGCTTGGGTGCTTATCGCCTACTTCCCACTTGCGCACTGTTGACAGGCTGGTATTCAATACCGAAGCCAAAACAGCTTGGCTTAGTTTAAGGTGGAGCCTCAGCGCACGAATTTTTTCACTATCGTATGCGGGAATGGGATCCAGACAAAGCAGATCAAATTTGCGCATTTTTCGTTTATCAATGAAGCCGAGGCGATGAAGATCGCTTGCAGTTTCATGAACAGCTTCAAAAATGAGACTCTTGGTCTTAGATTTTGTGGTCATCGCATATCTCCGTTAAGGATCCGTCATTCAAGGCTTCGTCCAGCTGTTTAACAGTCCTCGCCAATAGTTCTGCTGCAATATCTTTCAACGCTTCCAGTTCATCATCTGAGATATTTGCGCGGTCATTTTTTTCAAAACCGTACACAAAAATCCATCGGTTTCCCTTGTTTGTCGCGACCAAGGTTCTGGCCCCACCCCGCTTGCCCCGACCGGAAAGTCCGACTCGTTTTTTGAGGATCCCGCCGCCCAGATCAGCATCGATCAAGCCTTGCGTCATTTCGATCACTGCAGAATAGAGCACCTCGTCATTGAGTTCAGTCTTACGCATCCATCGAGAAAAGTAGCGAGTTTTAAAAATACGTTTTATATTTTATTGTGCCACTAAGTGGTATAAATTGTCAAGGGTATTGCTACGACAGATTTGGTGCCAACTGCTCCAACACCGCTGCCATCCGGTAACCCATCGCCCGGTAGCCTCGCTGGCGTTTGTCCCACATCCGAAGAAGTGTGGGGTGGCCGGTGTCGATAAAATCGATGATGCGCACGTCAGTCTTGCTTGCATGCTCACGATGTAAGCGTCCGGCGTATTGCTGCAAAGTGCCCTTCCAAGACACAGGCATCGCTAGGACCAGTGTGTCTAGTGGCGGGTGGTCAAATCCTTCGCCTACCAACTTGCCAGAGGCCAGCAAGATGCGTGAAGCATCAGGCGGCAAGGCGTTAAGTTCGTCAATCAGGACTGAACGTTGTTTTTTTGACAATCTACCGTGCAGAACAAAGTGAGAAGAAACTTG
>Ga0247843_1005807_pt1 | contig 16753 bp, 16 predicted proteins | sample LaCruzMarch2017__FD_192420 | JGI IMG/M metagenome (GOLD analysis project Ga0247843, IMG submission 192420) | Freshwater microbial communities from meromictic Lake La Cruz, Castile-La Mancha, Spain - LaCruzMarch2017_8m | ecosystem: Environmental > Aquatic > Freshwater > Lake | place: Spain... | reverse complement strand
CAAGATCCCGCGAAAGACCCTCTACGACAAGATGACCCGCCATGGGCTTATCCCGGCGCGGCACAGACGCATCTCGTCGACAACAATGCGCGGGCCCGGCTGAACACCCCCCCCGGGGATGTTCCGGAGGCTTGACCGTCGTGGGCCGGCTGCCGCAGGGCAGCCGGCCCAACGCCGCGCGCCCTAGCCGATCGGTCTCAGGGACGAGATACGATCATTCATTCCGGAGTCCCGAAGGTCACGGATGTTGTTCCTGAATACCATGCACCGTCCGCGGAAATACGCGTCGGTACAGGCCTGCCACTGGCCGCGGAACTGCATCGAACTGATCTCGTCGTTGAAACCGGTATTGTCCAGGTTCAAGACTTCACCATCGAAGCGGATCGAACGACCGCGATAGTTATGGTCTCGATAGGCGATGACAAACGCCCCGCGGTTACCACCGCCATAGCCCGGATTGTAGCCGCTGCCGCCGTTGCCGGGGTTGTAGCCGCTGCCGCCATTGCTGCCGGGGTTGTAGCCACCGCCACTGTTGTTGCCGGGGTTATAGCCCCCGCCACTGTTGTTGCCCGGATTATAGCCACCACCACCGGAGTTCTGGCCGCTTCCGCCGCCGCCCGGGTTGTAGCCGCTGCCGCCGCCGGGATTGGTACCTCCAGTCGCGCCGCTGCTGATCGGCGGACGGGACTGCGGCTCCGCCGCAGCTTCAGCCGCCGACGACAGGGTCGAAAAACTGACCGAGAGCGCGAAGGTAGAGACTGCCGCTGCAGCCGAGAGGCCAAAATAGAAATTCTTGATAGTCACTATAGGTATCTCCTGTTGTGCTCACTGGCGGCTTGGGATCAACATGACGGATATGGAGACTTTATGAGTTTTCAGGATCAGTTAAATTTGTCCGCCCTTACTCCGTGTTGTTGCCGCCAAATTACAGTTGCGTTTTTGAGGGTGACTCTTCGCTGCGTTGAATAGTCATCGGTTCCGAGTTCGCGCCTTTTTGATCCCCTGACCGCAGTCGTTTGATTTGAAAGAGATTGTCTATGTGTAATGCCTGCGATGAGCGCTTCATGCATGTCATGCGGAGCCTTCAGGGGCGTCGTGACGTTCTGCGCGGCATTGGTGGTGGGTTTTTCGCCGCCGCAGTGGCTGCTCCGGGAGCGGCGCTGGCGCAGGCCGCGGATCACGGTCACGCCGACACGATCTTCCTCGCCCGACGCATCCACACCATGGACGCGCACAACACCGTTGTGCAGGCGATCGCGGTCCGGGATGGCCGGATCATCGCGAGAGGTCGCCGCGACGACATCATGGATCTGAGGGGACCGCGCACCCGGACGATCGATTTCGGCGACTACACGGTCCTGCCGGGCTTCGTTGATCCACACATGCATTCGAATTTTGCCGGCCTGCGCCCCTGGCTGGACATCGGCCCCTTCACGACGGCCACCATGGACGAAGCGCGCCAGAAGATCCGCGACGCGGCTGCCCGGGCCGGTCCCGGTGCCTGGATCCAGGGCAAGATGCTTGACCCCTCGATCATGCCGGGACGCGAGCTGACCCGGGCTGATCTCGATCAGCTGTCTCCGGAAACGCCGGTGTTCATTCTCGAGTCCAACGGCCACAATGCCTATGCCAACAGCCGCGCTATCGATCTGGCGGGGCTGACCAAGGATACGCCGGACCCGCCCCAGGGCCGGTTTGTCCGCGGGGCGGACGGCGAACTGACCGGTCGGCTGGAAGAGCCTCCGGCCTTCCAGCCCTTCATTCGCGTCATGTCATCGCCGGGCGAGGCCGAGCTGGTCGGGTTTCTGCGGGCCGATCTGGATGATGCTGCAGCCAAGGGCTGCACGGCCTTGCATGACTGCGGCATCGGCGGCCTGTTCGCCGAGGCTGACATCGCCCTCATCGAGGCGGCGCTTCAGGGCGAGCCCCCCGTCCGCTATGCCGGGCTGCTGGTCTCGACCCACTATGAAAAATGGAAGGAGATGGGGCTCAGGCCAGGCCTGCACTCACCCAATTTTTCATTCAGCGGGATCAAGGCCTGGTCGGACGGTTCCAACCAGGGCCTGACCGGCTATCAGAGGACTCCCTATCTGAACTCGACCAACCGCGGGACGCTCAACTATTCGCCCGAAGAGATCGAGACCCTGGTTCGCACGCTGCACAACGACGGCTGGCCCATCGGTATCCACGCCAATGGCGATGCCGCCATCGATGTGGTGCTCGATGCATACGAACGCGGCACAAACGGAGAGGGTGGCCACGCACTTCGGCACCGGATTGAACACTGCAGCATTCTTCACGACGACCAGATTGCCCGGATGAAGGCGCTTGGCATCTCGCCATCCTTCCTGATCGGCCATGTCCACTACTGGGGTCGGGCCTTCCGCGATCGCCTGCTCGGGCCGGACCGTGCTGACAGGCTGGACCCCTGCCGCTCCGCCCTTGCCGGCGGCCTGCGGATCTCGCTGCACTCAGACTACAATGTGACCCCGATTGACCCGCTGCGCTGCGTCGAGAATGCCGTACTGCGCGACATGAACGAGGGCGGCGGCGTCCTGAATCCGGATGAGTGCATCTCTCCGATCCAGGCGCTCCGGGCGGTCACGATCGATGCCGCCTGGCAGTGCCATCTCGACGACACCTGCGGCAGCCTTGAGGTCGGCAAGGCCGCCGACCTGGTGGTGCTGGAGCGCGACCCGACGACCGCCCGGCCGGACACACTGAGGTCGATCCGGGTGCATTCCACCTGGCTCGCCGGCGAAGCTCGTTTCCAGTGAGCCGGGGCGCGAGATCAGCAAGCCTGATGCTGTGTGGCATGGTCGCGCTTGTCGGGTTGTTCCTCCCGGCTACGGCCGCCATCGCTGATCCCGTGGTCCGAACGGTGAAGGGCGAAGTGGTCGGGCTCGAGGCCGGGCCTCTGTCCGTCTTCCGGGGTATTCCCTATGCCGCGCCTCCGGTCGGCCCCCTGCGATGGCGCGCGCCCCGACCACCGGAAGCCTGGAATCGAAGGTCCGCCGCAGCCTTCGGCCCAGCCTGTATCCAGCCTGTCTCGGCGGCGCAGGACGCGGCCTTCGGGCCGATCGGGATCCGGTCCGAGGACTGCCTCACCCTCAACGTCTGGACCCCGACCCTGCGCTCCGGTGCCGGACTGCCGGTCATGGTCTGGATCCACGGCGGCGGCTTTGTTTCGGGGGCAGGCAGTCTTCCCGCCTATGATGGCTCGACCCTGGCCCGGCAAGGCGCAGTGGTCGTTACACTGAACTACCGGCTCGGTGCACTGGGCTTTTTTGCTCATCCTGCCCTGGACGAGGAGACACCGGCCGGCCCGGTGAATTTCGGCCTGCTGGACCAGATCGCGGCGCTGCAATGGGTGCAGGACAATATCTTCGCTTTCGGGGGTGATCCGGGAAACGTCACAATCCTCGGAGAGTCCGCCGGTGCCCAGAGTGTTCTGGCGCTCTTTGCCTCCCCCCCCGCCCAAGGGCTTTTTCACAAGGGTATCGCCCAAAGTCCCTATGGCATCCCCAGCCACACTCCCGCAGAAGCCCGTGCCGCGGGGATCGAAACAGCCGGAGCCCTTGGAATCGATGGCGAGAATGCTTCGGGGGACGCACTGCGCGGGATCGCCGCCGAGGCCTTCGCCAGCGTCACCGGTCGCGGCCGGTCCCTTGCACCAAGCCTTGTCTATGGCGACCCTGTCCTGCCCGAGCCGATCCTCGACCGGTTCGAAAAGGGAGAGTCGGCCGCCCTTCCCCTCGTGATCGGAAACAACAGCAATGAGGCCTCGGTCGCCGAACTGTTCGGCATCGACCCTGCCAGTCTGGTTCAGAAACTGGGTGTAGCAAAGATCGGCGTGCGCCTGCTGTTTCCAGAGGCGACCGATGACGCCGACCTCGCGCGCCACGCTGTCCGGGACGCCGTATTCGGTGCCTTCGGCAAACGGATCGCAGACCTGCATTCGCGACGCGCTCCAGCCTGGCGCTACTATTTCAGCTACCTGCCCGAGCAGCAGCAGGGAACCGAACCAGGGGTGCCCCATGGCGGCGAGATCGCTTTTGTTCTCGGCACGCTGGACAGGACTCCCGCTTACCGTGACATCCATACCCCCGCGGATGACCGTGTGGCCGAACGGATGACCGCCTATTGGCTGGCTTTCGCCCGGACCGGCCGACCCGCACCAACCGGCGAGCCTGAATGGTTGCCCTCGACGGCCCGGCAGAGTCGAACCATGGAATTCTCCGGGGAACCGACCCCGCGAAGCCGCTTTCACGACCGTCGGCTGAATATCCTGATCGGGGTGATCCGTATTCTCGACAGCCTTCTCGATCACCGAACGGGGGCATCCCCCTTGGAGGATGAATCGGGGCTGTCGTCATCGTCGATCAGGATGCGCTCTGCCGCCCCCTGAATGTCGTCGTACTGGCTGGCGCGCAGGGTCCAGACAAAGGCACCGACAGCCATCAGGCCGAGGACCACCGAGAAGGGTCCGAGAAGAAGCAGTATGTTCATCGCCCGCCCCTCACCCGAAGCGCATTGAGCGTCACGACCAGGGAGGAGCCTGACATCGCGAGCGCGGCCACGAAAGGGTTCACGAGGCCGATCATAGCAGCAGGTGCCGCCACCAGGTTGTAGAGGGCTGCAAAGCCGAAATTTTCCAGCGCCCGGCGACGGGCCGAACGCGCCACGTCTATGGCCTCTACGACGGCCATCAGGGCGTCACCGGTCAAGACAAGGTCAGCCGCATTCTGACTGGCCGCCAGCGCCGTTCCGGGCGCGACAGCGGCATGCGCACGCGCCAGTGCGGCGGCATCGTTCAACCCGTCCCCGATCATCAGAACCTTGCGTCCCCCTGCGGTGAGACGGTCAATCGCATCCGACTTTTCCTCCGGCAGCAGGCCTGCGCGCCAGTCGGCGACGCCCACCGTATCCGCCACGCCCTTGACCGCGCCGATCCGGTCACCCGACAGGATCTCGACCGTCATGCCGCGCGCCTTGAGCGCCTTGATCGTGTCGGCCGCGTCCGGCCGCAGACCGTCCGTGAACTGGAGCCTGACCTTTGTGTCGCCCTCAAAACCGAACCAGATTTCCGTCTCGCCGGAACTGCGGGTCGGGACGCCCAGGAACGCTGCCCGACCCAGCCGCGCGCGGCGACCGTCGATCAAGCCCTCGACCCCAAGGCCCGGATGCTCGGTGACCCCGGTGGCCAGCGGGCCTTCTCCGGCCGCCCGGGCCAGGGCGCGCGCCATCGGGTGACCGGACGCCCGGGCCAGCGGAGCGGCCATGGCGATGATGGTCGATGAAGCGCCGACGAGGACGGGGCACCCCTCGGTCAGAACGCCGGTCTTGTCGAACACCACATGATCGATCTCAGCCAGCCGTTCCAGCGCGGCCCCGGACTTGACCAGAACACCACGCCGGAACAGTCGCGCCGAAGCCACCACCTGAACCGCCGGCACGGCGAGGCCGAGGGCGCAGGGACAGGTGATGATCAGGACTGCGACAGCGCGGATGAGGGCTTCCCGCGGATCGAGACCAAGGGCCCAGCCACCCGCGAAGGTCGCCAGCGCGACCGCATGGACTACCGGCACATAGAGGGCCGCCGCGCGATCGGCGAGCCGGACGTAGCGCGAGCGCGACTGGGCACCGGCGTCAACGAGACGCGCAATGGCCGCCAGGGTCGAATCCTCCGAGCGGGCCCGGGCGCGCAAGGTCAGCAGGCCCGAATTATTGACGGCGCCCGCCCGGCAGAGCTGCCCCGGAAAGACACGCTCGGGCGCGCTTTCTCCGGTCAGGAGGCTGTTATCCAGCAAGGCCTCGCCGTCCTCGAGCGTGGCATCGACCGGAATCCGGTCGCCCGGCCGAACCCGCAGCAGATCACCGGGCTGGACATCGCCGAGAGGGATCGACCGCTCGCGGCCCGCTGCATCAACGGCACAGGCCACCGGTGACTGCAGCGCCAGCAGGTCCCCTGCGGCGCTGCGCGCCTTCGCCCTCAGCACATGATCCAGCCAGCGCCCGATCAGCAGCAGGAACAACAGCGAGACTGCGGCGTCGAAATAGGCGTCGCGTCCGTTCAGGACGGTCTCCGAAAAGCTGATCACCAGGGTCAGGATCACCCCGACCGAGATCGGCACATCCATATTTGCCTGGCCGGCCCGCAACGACCGCCAGGCAGATTTGAAGAAGGTCATTCCCGCGAAGATGGCGCAGGGGGCCCCCACGGCCGCTGACATCCACATCATCATCGAGCGGGTGGCAGGGCCGAGTTCCTGATCAAACAGTCCCGCCCAGATGGGGACCGAGAACATCATGGCGTTCATGGCCCCGAAGCCCGCGACCGCCAGGGCAAGGATCAGCTGCCGCCCCTCAACGTCCCGCTGCGCAAGCGCAGCGCCGGGGTCGTAGGGGGTCGCCGGATAGCCGAGCCGCTCGAGGGCTGAGATGATCCGTCCCGGATCAACGGCAGCGCCTTCAAGACCCAGGGCCAGGCGTCCGGTGGACAGGTTCAGACGTGCCGAGGCCACGCCCGGCAGGCGCGCCATCTCGCGCTCGATCCTGGCGATACAGCCGGCGCAGCGCGCCCCGGTCACCAGCAGATCAAGACGGGTCTGACCCTCGTCGGTCCGCCGCAGGAAGGCGGACATGTCAGGCCCGGCCGCCGCATCAAAGGTCACGGCCATGTCAGCCTCCGCCCGGCCACGAAGGAATGCCCGCCGCCCTCAGCATCGACACGCGCATCCCAGGCACCGGACAGGCCTGCGCGGGAGCCCAGGTATTGCCCCGGCGCTGTCTCATTGAGGATCAGGACACTGCGACCCTGCTCGGTAGCCGGTCGCAACAGCGTGGCGGTGACCTTCAGCCCACGCAGGGGTTGGCCGTCCCGGTCCCGGAGCAGGACCATCACGGCGTCCGGCCGGGCCTCGATTGCGGCGCGCCAGCCGAGCGCTTCCTGAACGCGAAGCCGCTCCAGCTCGGTATTGTAGATCAGGCCTGCCTCATAGGGCCGCGGCGCGACCTGACCCGGGTGGGTGCGATACGCCAGGGTCAGAAAGGCCGCGTCGACGCCGATGACAACGGCGAAGAAGGCCACGACCCCGGCGGCCACATGCCAACCCTTCACGGTGAACGGAACACGTGGCGGTTTGGACGGGAGGGTCATCAACGGGCTTCTCCGAATTCGAACGCGGTCCGAACGGTCTCGACCTCATCCCCCGACCGGATTTCGAAGGTTGCCGGCCGGCTGTCGTCGACGCCCTCGGTCGCGGCGGCGGGGGCGGTGACGAAGACCCGGACAGAGGTGACCCGGTTGGGGTCGACCCCAAGGCGCAGCGGGTTCGAAGCCGGCCGACCCGGACTTCTGAGGATCGCGCCCGGAACGCCGGCGTAGCGGACTTCCACGGTTGCAGGTTCAAAGCCGTGGTTGGCGATTTTCAACGTGTAGCCGTTTCGCACAGCGCCATCGTGTAGCCTGACCGAGGCCGGATTCCGGTCGCGCAAGGCGTGAACGTCGATGGTCTTGCGGGTGGCGAAACCCCAGATCATCAGGCCACTGACGACGGCCAGGGCGATACCGTAGTACAGGGTCCTTGGCCGGATCAGACGGTGTTGGGGCTTCCGGCCGCAGTTTCTGGTCGCGACGGCCGCGTCAGTGTCATAGGCGATCAGACCACGCGGGCGGCCGACCTTCTCCATGACCTCATTGCAGGCGTCGATGCAGAGGCCGCAGTTTATGCATTCCAGCTGTGCGCCGTCGCGAATGTCGATGCCCATGGGACAGACGACCACGCACTGGTTGCAGTCGATACAGTCGCCACGCCCTTCCCAGGACTCCGCCTTCTTGTGCGGCCCGCGCGGTTCTCCGCGGTCGTAGCGGTAGGTCACCTGGAAGGACTGTTCATCCAGCATGGCCCCCTGGATACGCGGCCAGGGGCACATATAGGTGCAGACCTGCTCGCGCATGTGGCCGGCGAAGACATAGGTGGTGAAGGTCAGGATGGCGCAGGACACATAGGCCGTCATTGGCGCGGTGCCGACCCAGAAGGTGCGGATCAGGTCAGGCGCGTCGTGGAAATAGAAGATCCAGGCACCGCCCGTTCCGAAGGCCACGCCGATCCAGACCGCATGCTTGCCTGCCTTGCGCCACAGCTTGTTGAACGACATCGGCACCGCATCGAGCCGCATCCGCGCGTTCCGGTCCCCCTCGAACATCCGCTCAACGTGGATATAGAGGTCGGTCCACACGGTCTGGGGACAGGCGTAGCCGCACCACAGTCGACCGAACAGGGCAGTCACAAGGAACAGCGACAGGGCTGCAAGCACCAGCAGGCCGGTGATGAAATACACCTCCTGCGGCCATAGCTGGATCATGAAAAAATAAAACCGGCCACCATCGAAATCGACGAGTACGGCCTGGTCGGGAAGCGCCCCCGGCCGGTCCCAGCGGATCCACGGCGTGATGTAGTAGATCGCCAGCATGACGATCAGCAGCGCCCATTTGATCCAGCGCCATCGGCCGTTGACCAGTTTGGGATAGATCGGCACGCGGGCCTTGTAGAGGCCCGTAGGGCGGGTTTTCTCGCGCTGTTTTTCGGCGACAGAGACAGCACCCGTCCTCGTCGAACGATCACGGGTCCGGTCAATGATGATGGTCATGGCGCGGCTGGAGCGGCTCCTGACGCCTCCCCGCCCCCGGCGTTGACGTGGACATAGACGGCCAGGGCCTTGATCACACCGGGCGAGAACCGGCCCTCCCAGGTCGGCATGACGCCATTGCGGCCATTCTGGATCTGGCCCCTGATGGAATCGCGGTCGGAGCCGTACAGCCACTCCCGGTCCGTCAGGTTGGGGGCACCAACCAGGCGATCCCCCACGCCCGTCGGCGTATGGCAGGCCGCGCAGTTGTCGGCATACAGCTGCTGTGCCCTTCCCACTGCTGCCGGGTCCGCAGGACGTCCCGAAAGCCGGACGACATATTCCGTCAGATCGGACACCTGACCTGCAGTCAGCATATTGTCGCGACCAAAGGCCGGCATCTGCGAGGTCCGGGTCTTGGGATGGGCCGACCGAACGCCGACCCGGAGGGTGTGCTCGATCTCCTCAAGCGTTCCACCCCACAGCCAGACGTCATCGCGCAGATTGGGATAGCCCCGCGTCCCGCCGCCACCGGCACCGTGGCAGGTCGCACAGTTGTCGCCGAAGACGGATTGCCCGACCGACAGCGCATGCGCCTGCAGGGCCGGGTCGGCCTCGATCTGCTGCAGGGTGGCCGTGGCCAGCATCGCCTCGCCTCGACCGCGTTGAACCCGCAGCGCGCTGAGCTGTTCGGCGACATCGGCCCGGTCGGACTGTTTGAGAACGCCGGGGGTATAGCCGTTCAGGCCCGGCCAGGCGGGCATCAGCACCCAGTAGACAACGGCGACAAGGATGCAGCCGTAGAAGATCCACAGCCACCAGCGCGGCAGCGGATTGTCCAGCTCGCGGATTCCGTCCCATTCGTGACCGGTGGTCTCGATGCCGGAATGTTCGTCGCGCTCGGGTTCAGACATGCTCGTCCTCATCATTCTCGAGCGGAAGCCGGGAAAGGCGCTTGAAGGCCTCGCGATGTGTCGGCCACAGCGCGTAGACAACGCCGGCGATGAACACGGCTGCGAAGTAGAGGGTGCCCCCCTGCTGGGCAAAGCGCGCCACGGTTTCGTAGTCGAGACCGCTCATCGCAGGTTCTCCGGGTCTTCAGCCTGGTAGGTGCGGAAATCGACCTGGGTGCCGAGCTGCTGCAGATAGGCGATCAGCGCATCCATCTTGGTCAGCCGCGCAGGATTGCCGTCGAAATCGCCCTGGACCACCCGCGGCCCGTACCGGCTGCGAAGATCCGAGGTCGCGCTGGCGAAGGGATCGACCTGGGCGTTCAGATCCGCGGCTGCATTCTCGACCTGCTCCGCCGTATAGGGCACGCCGACCGCTACCATGGCCCGCAGCTTGGCCTGGATCGCATGCTGATCCAGGTCCTGGTCCGCGAGGAACCGGAAGGGCGGCATGTTGGATTCCGGCACGACCGAGCGCGGATCCGTCAGATGCTGGACGTGCCAGTCATTGGAGTATTTGCCCCCGACCCGCGCCAGGTCAGGGCCCGTCCGTTTCGACCCCCATTGGAAGGGGTGGTCGTACATGCTCTCGGCAGCAAGGCTGTAGTGGCCGTAGCGCTCCACCTCATCACGCAGCGGACGGATCATCTGCGAATGACAGCCGTAGCACCCCTCCGCGATGTAGACGTCACGTCCGGCCAGCTCGAGCGGGGTGTAGGGACGCACGCCCTCGACCTCCTCGATGGTGCTCTCGACCCAGAACAGCGGGGCGATCTCGACGATGCCGCCGATAGACACCACGACCGTGATACCGAGAACCAGCCAGAGCGAGTGGCGCTCGAACCTGTGATGTTGCTTCCACATGTGTTGATCCTCACTCGGCCGGCAGCAGCCGCGGCTCGATCGTCCTCGCCGGCACGGCCGCACTGTTCGGCACGGACGGCATGCGGATCGTTCGCCACAGGTTGTAGGACATGATGAGCGTGCCGCTCAGGAACATCAGGCCGCCGACGGTGCGGATGATGTTCTGGATATGCTTGGCGGACACCGTCTCGATGAAGCTGTTCGCGAGGAAGCCGTCGGGCGTGTACTCGCGCCACATCAGGCCTTCCATGATGCCGGAGACCCACATGGCGGTGATGTAGAGAACGATACCGGTCGTCGCGATCCAGAAATGCCACTCGACGAGCGCGTTTGAATACAGCCGCTCCTTCTTCCATAGCCAGGGCACCAGGCAGTAGATGGCCCCGAAGCTGATGAAGCCGACCCAGCCCAGGGCCCCGGAATGAACGTGGCCGATGGTCCAGTCTGTGTAATGCGACAGGGCGTTGACCGTCCGGATGGACATCAGCGGACCCTCGAAGGTCGACATGCCGTAGAATGCGATGGCCACGACCATCATGCGCACGACCGGGTCGGTGCGGAGCTTGTCCCAAGCCCCCGACAGGGTCATCAGGCCGTTGATCATACCGCCCCAGGACGGCATCCACAGCATGATCGAGAAGGTCATGCCCAGCGTCTGCGCCCACTGCGGCAAGGCCGTATAGTGAAGGTGGTGCGGGCCCGCCCAGATGTAGATGAAGATCAGCGACCAGAAGTGAACGATCGACAGGCGGTAGGAATAGATCGGCCGCTCGACCCGCTTCGGCACGAAATAGTACATGATCGCCAGAAAGCCGGCGGTCAGGAAAAAGCCCACGGCGTTGTGACCATACCACCACTGGACCAGGGCGTCCTGAACGCCGCCGAAGGCGGAATAGCTGCGCGCCTCCAGCAGGCCAACCGGCACGGCGGCGTTATTGACCAGATGCAGCAGGGCGACGGTGACGATGAAGGCCAGATAGAACCAGTTGGCCACATAGATGTGGGGTTCTTTCCGCTTCCAGATCGTCCCGAGGAAAACCAGGAGATAGGCCACCCAGACGATGGTCAGCCAGATGTCGACGTACCACTCCGGTTCGGCATACTCGCGTGACTGGGTGATCCCTGCCAGATAGCCGGTGGCCGCCAGAACGATGAACAGCTGGTAGCCCCAGAACACGAACCAGGGCCAGATCCCGCCGGCCAGCCGCGCCTTGCAGGTGCGCTGCACGACCCAGAACGAGGTACAGATCAGCGCGTTGCCGCCGAAGGCAAAGATCACACCGGAGGTATGCAGCGGCCTCAGCCGACCGAAGTTCAGCCACCCGTGGTCAGGGAAGTAGAATATCTCCGGCCAGGCCAGCTGCGAAGCGATCAGGACGCCGACCGTCATGCCGACAACGCCCCAGAACATGGTGGCGATGACCCCGGCGCGGATGACCCCGTCCTGATAGCGGCCCGGGTCACTGCGGAATCTGCCATGGGCGATGCCGATCGTCATCGCGCTCAGGGCCAGAACCGAGGCCGCCATCAGGATATAGCCGTGGAACCGGAATGCCGGGTCATCGGTCAGGGCGGTCGCGATCAGGGCGAGGATCGCGGCGATGCCGAGGAACAGGAACAGGGCGACGACGTCTGACGGCGTGTCAGACTCGGGCGTGGTGGTGGACGGCATTCAGATGAACCCCTCGAGCAGAGGACACCCTCGTGCCCGGCCTTCGCCGCCCCGGCCTTGCTCTGGCGCAATGCCGGACGGGCAGTTCACGGGTCTTGTGGCTGCGGGAGAAATCAACATGCGCATTCACAACATTCAGGACGAGCAGGTTCTCGGTGCCGCGCTGATGGTGCTCGGCCTGTCACTGGGCGGGGCGGCAGTGGCCGCAGCCCTGCTGGCCACCGTGCACATGGCACAGACTGGCCCGATGTGCGGGCCGACGCTCGGCCATTGCTTCCGCTGTGTGGCAGCTTGCGCCTTGCTCCTGACAGCAATGTCGACCGCAGGGGCGGGAGCCTCGCTAATGACCTCACGACGGGCGCCCTGCCCTGCATCATGAACGGTTGTCTCAGCCCCGGCGGGCCAGCGCCTTGCGAACCGTGGTCAGCAAGGCGTCGGTAAGCAGCGGTTTTTCGATGATCGGCACACCCGCCGCAGCCGCACGGTTTCGAAGGGCAGACTGCGGATTCGTCGTGATCAGGATCGCAGGCAGGTCGACGCCCGCCGTACGAAGACGCTCAAGCAGGGCGAGACCATCCATGCCCGGCAGGTTGTGATCCAGAACCAGACAGCCTGAATCCGGCAGATCGTCCAACGCCAGAAGACTTTCGCCGTCGCGAAAGCTGCGCACGTCGAGACCTTCGAGGTCAAACGAGAAATGCATGGCATGGGTCACAGCGGGGTCGTCGTCCACCAGGATGACCGCCGGGCGGGAAGCTGGACTGGCAGTCATCGCCTTCACGCGCAAAGGCCCTCAAGCCTGTGACGCTGGATCAGGCGTACGTGACGCGATGACCGGGCCTCGACCAGACCCCGGGCCTGGAGCTGGGACAGGGTGCGCGAGACGGTATGGATGGTCAGGCCGACATGGTCGGCGATGTCCTGCCGGGTCATGGGCAGGTCAATGATTTCCGGTCGCCCCATGCGTTCGGCGAAATCCAGCAGAAAGGCGGCGACACGCTCGGTCGCCCCCTGGCGCGCAAGTATCAGGGCGTGGTCCTCGCTCCGCCGGAAGGCCCGGACGGTGACCTGCCACAGCGCCCGCGCCAGACCCACGTCGGTCACTGCGCGGCCGGCAAGTTCGGTCCGCTCCATCGCCAGGGCATCGACGCGGCTCAGGGCCTCGGCTGTGGTCGTATGCTCCACGCCGGCCTCGAGCCCGAGAAAATCCCCCGGCAGATGAAACCCTGTCACCTGCCGGCGGCCATCGCTCAGCAGGCGGTAGCTGATCACCGCACCGCTGAGCACCCGATAAACGAGCCGGACCGCCTCCCCTTGCCGGAACAGAACCGCACCGGGGTCGAAAGGTGATCGGGGCGCTGCTGTCGCGTTCGCAAATGCACCGCATAGCGCGCAATCCGACCCCGCATCCGACGACGGCACGACCGCTTCCCGGGATTCATGATTGCGTAGGGCGGTCATCAGATCCTCCTTGCAAGGCCTATGACCGACGTTAGGACCCCGCCCCGCTGACCGGTATTCGGGTCTGCCCCCTAAGGGTTTTCCCTGATGCCGGACGGCAGACCCGCTACATCGCCCGGGCATAACCGGACACCGCCAGCCGACCCGGGCGCGGCATTCTCCGGCGTCTGGCCGGGAGCCGCCGCCCAGAGGACATCGGATGGATCAGGCGTTCCGGATCGTTCTGCGGCATTCGCCCACCTGACCGCCGTCCCGTCTGGTGGAACCCGGTCGTTTCACCTACGGGTTGTTGCGGAGACGAGAATGACGGTTACCCACCCGCACGCGAGCAGATCACGGGCCTTTTGGGCCTGGATGCTGGTGGCCCGACATGCCCGGCTGGGTCTGATCACCGCTTTCGTCCTCACCGCCGCCGCCTACCTGCTGCGTCTGACCCTGTCCCCGGTCCTTGAAGACCGGCTTTTGTTCATGATTTTCATACCCGCTGTGATCGGCGCAGCGGCGCTTGGCGGCGCGGTGCCCGGCGCAGTAGCGACCCTGCTCGGCCTTGGCTGCGGCCTGATGATCTCGAGCGCCCCGGACGGTCTGACCGGCGGGGACCTGATCAGCGCATTCGTCTTCCTGCTGATCGGTGCCGCGGTGACCGCGGGTGGGGAGGCATTCCAGTCCATGAGGTCGCGCTCCGTGGCCGTGAGCCGCGACCTGCTCGCCCGGGAAGCCCACCTCCAGTCCATCCTTGCGACCGTCCCGGACGCGATGGTGGTCATCGCCGAAGACGGGAACATGCAGTCCTTCAGCCTCGCAGCCGAACGCCTGTTCGGCTGGAAGGCCGACGAGGTCATCGGTCGCAATGTGAACATGCTGATGCCCGAGCCCTACCGGGCGCATCATGCCGGCTATCTGGATCGCTATCTGACGACCGGCGAGCGACGCATCATCGGGGTCGGCCGGGTCGTCCTGGGAGAGCGCCGCGACGGCTCTACCTTCCCAATGGAGTTGTCCGTCGGAGAGATGATTTCGGGCGACCGCCGGTTCTTCACGGGCTTCGTCCGTGACCTCAGCGAACGGCAGGACATCGAGCAGCGACTGCAGGAACTGCAATCCGAACTGGTCCATATCTCCCGGCTGAGCGCCATGGGGGAGATGGCTTCAGCTTTGGCGCATGAGCTGAACCAGCCGCTTTCGGCGATCGCCAACTATCTCAAAGGCTCGACGCGCCTGCTCGCTGCAGAACCGGTGCCGCGCGAACGACTGCTCGAAGCCATCCACAAGGCGGGTGAGCAGGCGCTCCGCGCCGGGGAGATTATCCGCCGTCTGCGAGACTTCGTGGCCCGCGGTGAGGCCGAACGTCGGGTCGAAAGCCTGCCCAAACTGGTCGAGGAGGCCAGCGCCCTCGCCCTCGTCGGTGCCAAGGAAACCGGCGTCCGCGTCCGGTTCAGGTTCGCGCCCGGGATCGAGTTTGTTCTCGCCGACCGGGTTCAGGTCCAGCAGGTTGCGCTCAACCTGATCCGAAACGCCATGGAGGCGATGGAAGACAGCCCCGCGAAGATACTGGAGATCACGATCGACGCGGCAGCAGACGGCCATGCCCAGGTTACGGTCGCCGATACCGGTTCAGGAATCAGCGCTGAGGTGGCCGACCAGTTGTTCCAGCCCTTTGTCACGACCAAACGGACCGGTATGGGCGTCGGCCTGTCGATCTCCCGGACGATCATCGAGGCGCATGGCGGGCGCATATGGACAGAGCCTAACCCCGGCGGAGGGACCCGGTTCTGCTTTACACTGCGGGCTGTAGGCGAGGAGGAACTCAACGATGCTGAATGAGCCGGTCGTCCATATTGTCGACGACGACGCCGCTATCCGCGATTCACTGGCGTTTCTTCTGGACACGGCAAACCTCCGGTCGAGGACCTATGACTCCGCTGCGGCCCTGCTGGCGTCTGCAGGAAATCTGGCCCCGGGCTGCATTGTCACGGACGTCCGCATGCCGGACATGAACGGCCTGGAGATGGTCCGGCGACTGACAGAGATCGGGGTAGGCCATCCGGTGATCGTCATGACCGGCCATGCCGACGTTCCGCTGGCCATCGAGGCCGTCCGGGCGGGCGTGAAGGATTTCATCGAGAAGCCCTTTGACGATGACGCCCTGCTCGCCTCGGTTCGCGCCGCCATCGCCGACCAGACCCTTGCGGCGGAGCATGCCGGACGGAATGCCGAATTGCGTGAGCGGCTTGCCAGCCTTTCCGCGCGGGAGCGACAGGTACTGGACGGCCTCGTCGCCGGACAGGCCAACAAGGTCATCGCCTACGACCTTGAGATCAGTCCCCGGACGGTCGAGGTCTACCGGGCCAATGTCATGACCAAGATGCAGGCCCGCAGCCTGTCCGAACTCGTCCGCATGACGATCCTCCTCCAGCGCCCCTGACCGGCCGACCTTCAGGAGTTTCCCGGAGGTGACCCGGGCGGGCCGAGATGAGAGTGATCCGGATCGATACAAGGTCCATCCTGATGTTCGACTACCAGGCCGCATTCCAGACTGCTGTCGAGCAGGTCAAGGGCGAGGGGCGCTATCGCGTCTTCGCCGATCTGAAGCGCGTGCGCGGCCAGTTCCCCAAGGCGAAGCGCCGCCGCGAGGACGGGACGGAGCAGGACGTGGTGGTCTGGTGCTCGAACGACTATCTCGGCATGGGCCAGCACCCGGCGGTGCTGGAGGCCATGCAGACCGAGATCGACACGGTCGGCGCCGGGGCCGGCGGCACGCGCAACATCTCGGGCACGACCCGCTCAGCGGTCGATCTGGAGGCCGAGCTGGCCAGCTGGCACCAGAAGGAAGCAGCCCTGCTGTTCACCTCGGGCTATGTGGCCAATGAGGCGACCCTGACGACGCTGCAGCGCATCCTGCCGGGGCTGATCGTCTTCTCTGACAGCCTGAACCACGCCTCGATGATCGCGGGCATCCGGAACGGCGGCTGCGAGCGGCACATCTTCGCCCATAACGACCTTGCGCATCTCGAGGCCCTGCTGGCCGCGGCCCCGGCGGAGGCACCCAAGCTGATCGCCTTCGAGAGCGTCTATTCGATGGACGGCGACATCGCCGACCTGGCCGGGACCATCGCCCTGGCCCGCAAATACAATGCCCTGACCTATCTCGATGAGGTCCATGCGGTCGGCCTGT
>Ga0247843_1005806_pt1 | contig 16756 bp, 12 predicted proteins | sample LaCruzMarch2017__FD_192420 | JGI IMG/M metagenome (GOLD analysis project Ga0247843, IMG submission 192420) | Freshwater microbial communities from meromictic Lake La Cruz, Castile-La Mancha, Spain - LaCruzMarch2017_8m | ecosystem: Environmental > Aquatic > Freshwater > Lake | place: Spain... | reverse complement strand
TCATGTCGTCTTATTCTCTATTTTCAGGCGTCTTTTTTTTTCTTTGCGTCTCGCGTCTCGCAAGGTCTCGCAGCGAGACCCACTGCAAAAGCACAATGAAACGACGTCGGGTTGGAAGTAATAAGGCGACAGCAGCATCGGTAGTAGTCGTTGTTCCCACATGTACTACTGCTATTGGTGAAAATGATAACGAGTCAATCGTTGAGGGTGACGACGAAGTCCCCGCATCTATAATTGACGACGTTGGCAAAGAAGCGGCAGGTGATTCCATCTTCTCCCCCGCCAACACTACTCCTCCTGCAACGACTGCTCAGACGACGACGACGAAAAATAATACAACACAGACGAAGAGGAAGGGCAAATTCAAAAGTACGGGTATAATTGCCAAGCCGGCAATGGGGAGTAGTGGAGGGAGTGCTGCATCATCGTCGAGGATTGTAGCACGACCGAGCATGCCGATGACCAACAGTGCACTTTCATCGCACCATTCCGTGGTGGGTGTATCATCATCATCATCATCGTCCCAACCGACCAATGATTTGACAAATTTGGGGGATGGACAAAAGCAAGGAGGTGCAACGGCAAACGCTTACGGCAGCAATAACAACGATGATGATGTCGATGATGAAGAAATTATTTTCGAACAGGATGAAGAAGATACGAATGATGATGAAGGGGCGCTAATCCTAGCTGCCGAGGCGGCTGCTGCTTTACTAATTGACGAAGAGGATGGTACTGCCAACCACGACAACGGGGATGAATATAGCAATAATCCAAAATCCACAAGATCTACAACATCTGTAGTAGCAGCTATTGAAAATGTAGTTGCTAATGTTAGACCTAATCCAAGTTATGTCAATAACAATAATTATGGCTGTAATCATCCATTGGTGGGTGGTGGGAATTCATCGTCAACGGTGGTACATACCTTCGTATCCAACATTCCCACGAATACAATGTCGTCATCATCATCATCATCGTTGGATCATATGTCAGAATTACATAAGAGCTTTATTCGTCAATATTATAATGTGGGTGGGGGGGACGGGGTTGTTATCGGTGGTGGTAGGAAGGATGATGATGATGAGGAGGAAGTTTTTGAGGAAGATGAAGAAATGTCATCATCGTCAATGTTGGGGGATAGAGGGGTCCAACAACGTCGAAAAAGGCATGCGAATGATAATAACAACACTAATGAAGAAACTGTCGAGAATGATTCTTCGAATCTTGTCAACGGAACAACGACGTCTATAGCAGGTATTGCTGCATCATCTACACTTCGGGCACTGTGTCAGAAAATACCTCGAACATTCGGGAGTAAGAAAGCGAAGGAACAACAACAACGGCAACAACTACTACTGGAAATGATGACAAAAAAGCAGGAAGAGCATGATATTTCGAACAAAAAGGAGGAGGAGGAGACAGACGAGACACAGCAGATACCGACACTTCCTCCGTTACTACTACCCGCGGCGAATGCTGCACCACAAGTGACCGTAGATGAACATGGATTAATAGTAATAGAACAAGCTTCACTCCTCCCTAATCCAGAATCACGTCAAACGACTGCCCAAATTGATGCAGAACTTGGTAATACAGTCATTGACGAGGGTGAGACCACTGACCGACTTGGGGCCATTGAGGCACGATATGATTCGTACACTAGCACACCCCGTACTACTCCAGCGCGATGGTCGGCCAAGGAAACACGATCATTCTATGATGCATTACGGCAATGTGGTACGGACTTCGAATTAATGCAAATGTATTGTTTAGGAAGGACGCGTGTCCAACTAAAACGAAAGTATAAGATTGAAAGTCGTGTCAATCCACGATTGATCGATATGGCATTAGATCCAAAGTGTAAAATGAGACTTGATCTGTCGGTATTTGGTGACAAGTTGGATTTACTACCAGAGGATAGGATGGATGCTCTCGCTGCTAGTGCGTCCTTCGTTACCAACAACAATACTACTGCTGACAATACTACTTCCAACACTGTAACAACGACCAAGTCAACACCAACACTGAGAACGAATGTCAGACGTGAGACAAGAGGGGTTACACCGACTGCTGCTCTACCTCTCCTTGCCGACGGGGGTGAAGAGATGAATTCAGAACAAATAATAACAAATGACGGAGAAAACAATAATGATGATAGTGCCGCCACCAATGCCGCGGAGAGTGGTGATGGACCACCACCACGGAGAAGTACACGCAGTAGTAGTAGTAGTGCTAATGATTCTGCCTCCCAACACCGCTCACAGGCAATTCAGAGTCTGAGAAATTTCTCAGACTTTTAGATTTGCTATTTCCATACGGATAATGTAATTGTTGGAAACATGTTAACTAGTTTTTTTGAACATGATTCTAAAAAGTACAGATTTATTTAGATGTTTGCAGAATACGACACTTAATCCATGTCATACGAGTAGGAGAAGACAGTTTTGGTAAATTATACCCACTAAAATACATTCTCTCAGCTGGTTGTGTACATATGATGCTTAACGAATCAAAAGTCCTATCTGTGCCACCAAACAGCGGTGGTGGTTGAGGTCATTAAGTGGATGATAGATTTATGGAGGAGTGGGGGTAGTGAGGCGTTGTGCTTTTTTGTACTTGTTTATATTGTTTGTAGCTTTCTCCAACTTTTCCAGTGGCAGTGGGACCCTTGCTCTAACTTTTCACTCGTTGGCGTCAGTCATCAAATCAAACCTATGCAGCGCCATTGGACCCCCCTTCCTCCTGCCACCATCGTTGATGCAATATTCTTCGTGATATTGTGATGAGGACCTAAGACTTGCATACTCGTGGCTAGCAATTTTGTCAAAATTTCCCTTGCCTCATGCCCGCGGTGGAGCTCCGTAAGTTAAAAGCACACAGTTTACCTGCACGAATTGTTGCTTCATGCTCTTCTCCGTGTTTAGCAACCTGTAATTCATACACTTCTCGAGACGTCTTCAGCGACTCCTCACTACATGACTTGGCAGCAGCTATATTAGTTCTTGCACCGGCGATACCCTCAATGTCGCCGACTGCTTCGTACACCTTCAGAGGAACCACCGCCATTCTAGCAATCGTATGCGCATGCTTAATGGCAGGAGTAACGCAAAGGCAGCGGTGATACCTCTGATTTCAACAATTTAATCAATGATAGCAGTACATTATTTGCAGTTACTCCGGTTTCCCTCTGTTGCACCGGTTTGCAACCTGTAGAACATCAAAATTAAGTGCATGCATCTTCAAATAAAGAGCCTCCACCCTCTTTTGCGTTGCGCGTGATGGATACTGCCGTCGGACGAACGACCCAATCTCGGTTGCGATATCAATCGAGAGATCGTTTTGATAGAATTGATCGCAACACTAGGGCACAATAATCCACGGATAAATGAATTTCCCACATCCCCATGCCCTCTTTGGATGCGAAGGCGTGGCGCCAAATCACAAACCGAATCACAGCAAGGGCTAACATCATAACGACCACGTTTATTATATTGTAGTGAAGAGAGGTCCTTAGCTTAGTCTCTCTCCTATTGTTGCTCGTGTATAAAACGGACTATCGTATCAAACGACCTTCTCCATTTAAGGTGTTGGTCTTTGCGAGTAAACACGCGACGAATCTTTTACATCTGTAACATCAGATTCATAACAATGAATACATTTCTGAAAAATGTAAAGAAGGCTGCCAAGCGTCCTTCCCTGGGTGGCAAGAGTAAATCCAAGACTACCGTAAATCAGAAGACAGAGGGAGGGGAGATTGACACCGGTGGGGGGGAAGTGTCCTCCCCACGTAGTCTTGACGAGTTTGAGGAGATTGTGATTGACAAATATCATCATCATCCACATCAATCACCCGGCTATGTGAAAACAGATTATATGACTGCACTGACTGTGCGTACTTTGGGTTCATTCAATTTTGATAATCCTAATACGAATAATCACTCAACGCCGACACGACCGATTATTACCACACCCTTCCCCCCATTATCCAATGAGGCAAATATCATGTTCCAACTGTGCAACTTGACAACTATTATACTAGAGGTACGGAAGAAGGACCCGAGTCAAACAACAACACAACAATCGAAACAAATCCAGAATGTGTTTATGAATATACCCGTGCCATTATCGACATTGACAAATATATGCATCGACAAGACACCGCTCATTAAAACGATACTATTTAATAATACGAGTAATACTGCAACTGTTGCAATTAATGCCTTGGAATGTATATTACAACATCATCGTTATTGGCAAGAGAAGTCGCAGAATATATCATCATCATCATCAACTACAACAAAACAACAAACGAAGAAGAAAAATGATGCGGACGATGATGGTATGTTCGGTTGGATGTCATCGTGTGGATTATCATCGACATTTTCATTTGATGAATTGACCGATACATTAACGAATACTTTCTGTGGAGGCGACTTGTGTGCCGTGTACAATGATGTCGATGATGGGAGTAATAAAGTTGTGGACAATGGCATGATGTCATCGTCGAGAATAATTGCCGTAAGCGATACATCGTCGAATAATAGCGATGAAATGTCGTACGTAATTGAATTAAATTCCCAAGAGGAAAGGATTACTATTATATTCAAAGGACCGCGGACGAAGATCGTGGACACTGTTACTGATTCTATATTGGCACCTAATCCAGGTCGTCGTGGCAACAGTGATGGTAGCAATGGCATTGGTATCCATGGCGGATTTTACAATTCTTTATTTGGGACTAATAATGGCGGTACTAGTAAATATATGGAAATACGGCAAATTGTTGAACAATTATTAATCACCGTGGCAAGGAATTATAAATTATATCTTACCGGATATGGCTCCGGGGGGGCTATTGCTACATTGTTCGGCTTCTATGTCGCCGAAGGCGGAGGTGCAGCAGGATCGTCACGGGGTGGTAATAACATTCCAGTACCAATTACGATTGTTAGCGTGGCATCCCCACGTGTGGGCAATGTAGCATATGCTGCACTATTCGCTGAATATGAAAGTTTGGGCATGTTACGGCATTTGCGTATTGTGAATGTAGGTGATCCAATCCCCAATGGTCCGCGTGGATTTGAATTAGTTGGTGCTCAAAGTGGGGATGAAGAACCGTCGTATCATACAGGTATTGAAATGTTATTGAGTACGAATGGATTTGATTTCACCTATTCTGGTTTGGATGTACTACAGAAAAAGAAGCCGCAACCCTCGATTAATACCTCTGGCAAGAATGATGGTGCTGATTATTTAGCATGCCATTACAGTACCGTGTATTCTGATAGGATGGCATATGTAGAATTAGACTTACAGCAACTATCCTTGAATGCTTTATATCGTGAAAAAGCTTATGGTAGTATGACAACGTCTGATGAGTCATGGGTTTGATTTATATACGTGAAGATTACATGAAATGCTTTTGGGGGTTTACCTATGGCTGTTCTGATCTGGCCATTATATTCTGTCTGACCTTATGTCCGTGTGTTACTCTCTAGCTTCTATAATATAGCAGTACAAGTAGTATTTGATACTGCCTTACACACAGTGCTATCTTATCATAAGCGAAAGTTGGTTGCTACTGCTTTGTGGTGGTGTGTATGCGTTTGAAGCTTTTTTTGCGATGTCTGTAAACACACTCCATCCTTCGTGACTGCTGCGCTGCTTCAACCTTTGCTCCATGTGTGACACAAACTCCTTTCCTCTTGGCAAAGGAGCTGCATCTCTCATGACTGCATCGTTTCCTCTTAGCGCCATGAGTTAAAGCCGACTCTCTCTCCCAACTGGGCAAATGAGTTACATCCTTCCGTGGCTGCATCTCCTTTCTAGTATGTATGCCTATCAACTCCTTAGCGCCCATGCGCGTGTCCAACAAACACCTCCCTTTTTTGGCTTGATTTTGTACATTTGCTCACAGCTGCAACAATTCCACCATCGCACCATGTGTGTGTGATACAGAGTCCTCCCTTCAAGGATCCGTTGGTACATCCCTCGAAGCTGCATCCTCTTTCTAATCTTACCGCTTGCCCTTGATATGATGACCGTCCGAGATTTTTTAGCAGGCCGACTATATTTCGCGAGGGGCAACTTCTTGACACAATGGATTGCTGGACGACGCTCGGACGAACGAGTCCAATGTGTGACGAAGACTGATGATGAATACAAAGAAGATGATGAGCTATTATCGTACTGCGTCAATCAACGTTGCCGTGGGCATGATTTTTAAGGTGTCCAACGTTCAATTTTGATCACACTACCATACGGCAGGCATCGAATAAGACACCTATCGGCGGGAAAGGACAGTTTTTTTTGGCGAAAAGGGCATTTTCTCGAGATGGTACTACATTGTACATACCATTTGTCTCTCCATATTTATCACTGTAAATTGAATTTTATCAACTAGATGATCCACTACGGAGTCGAATTTTAGTTTTGCAATTAGTATTCGAATTCCAACTAACAACAGACGGGATTGACAGTGCTGAAAGAGAACGGAGTTCCCTTTTCCGATCCTGTTCGTGACGCCAATTATTATAAGCCCGCATTGTTGGTCGGTTCGTCGAAGTTTATATTAACATGGTCGCCTCGAGACCGCAAGTCGTCTCGCCGACGACAATTGCCAAGTCGACGCAGACATCGTCTCCTTCATCGTCGTACAATGACGGGTTGTTGGTGGGAATTGGCGACGGCGATCACAGCAGCAGTAGTCAACCCACCGCCTATTCCGAGGGACGATGTTCCGCCGACGATGGAGGGTTCGCCGTCGACGGAGGCGGACGGCAGCAGCGGACGCCGACCACGATAATCATCGACGGCGGCATGCCAGGAGGAGGAGGAGGGCGGGAGGGGATGCCACTCGCCACGTCGACGAACGGCAGCAGCGTCGTCGAGGATGATATAATCGTATCAACTTCGACATTGACATCGGGGGGAGGAATCGCGGCCGCTGCTTCGCCATCCATGACTTCGACGAAAATACCCAAAAATCCGAGAGATACAGATAACGTTGGTAGTCCCGTGGGGAAAAGAAAGGGAGGGAGTATTGGTGGAGGAGGGGCTGTGTTACACTTTAACAATAATCATTCCTTCTCCCGCCGTTCTATTGGTGGAGGAGGAAGTATTGGTGGTGGCAGTATTAATAGCCGTCGTAGTACCACCAACAATGTACCAGGAGGAGGAGGAGGAGGCAATAGTGCCATTATGAACTCTCTCTCTTCATCGTCTGCCACGCCTCCTTTTACCATGGTGTCGTCGAATACTGCTACTACTACTACTACTATCAATCGTCCCAGTCCTAATAATGTAGCAATAGCAGCATTGGATGATGATGAACAATACATGTTCGAACAACGATTAACGCATGACGAGTTAGGTGTGGCAATACGTAAAATATCACACTCGGGGAAGGCACAATTGCGGTATGTGAAGTGTGTACCGGTCCGACCACCGAGTAGTTCTGACTATGTGGGTGTGGATGAAAAGCAGATTCAGCATCAACAGTCGACGATGATTACACAGGTGTCGCCAACGATGGTATCGTCGTTGAATACTACTACTACTACTAACGACGGTGAACTAATGGCTGTCAACAAAGGTGGTGGTGGTGGTGGTGGAGGAGGAGGAGGCTTCAATCATCATACAAGATTGAATAATTCACCCTACAATCAAGAACGAATCATTGACACACCGGTATTTATGGCTGGTGGTAGCCCCTTACGACACAAGTCTTCCGATTCAGTTTCTGTGTCATCGAAAGCCTCAACGAGTAGTCGTCGTATATTGGATGGGATTGGTCGACGTATTAGTCGTCTCAAGGACATGAAAACAACGTCAACGACAAATAATAATAATAGCAATAGTAGTATCAACAACATGTCAATGAGTAACATCAACAGCAATAATAATGACGGTGGTGTTGTTGTTGCTCCGTTGTCAACTTCACCACCCTCGGTTGCTATTGACGACTTGTCGAATAATTTACTCTTACACGATGACGATGTTGCCGGCATGTCAATCATGTTAGCCGATAGTAGCAGTAGTAGCATTCATCATCACGGTACAAGTAAGACACATCGTGCATTAACATGGGGAAAGAAGAATGCCGTAATTGTATCATTGGATAAGTTTACTTGTGTCCGAAAGGGTAAAACGACTGAACGTACTATGCGTAATTCAAGTCCAGCATCACGACTACTAAGTATAATGACTACAGTACGTGGGAATGAAAGTCTTGATATTGAAGCACCAACGATGCTTGATCGTGATAAGTTCGCGAGTGCATTTGCGACATTTTTAGGTGTACCACTTGTAGAAGAGGATGGATGGGTCGGTAATAGTGGCGTTGGTGCTGTTGTTGGCAGTGGCTCTGCAATTGCACATGATTCGTGGATGAAACAGAGTAATAGTGCTGGTGGTGGAGGAGGTAGGACTGGTCGGAGTATGGCAGCCAGTGTTGGGAAGAAGATACGTACCCCATCACTAACACGGTCACGGAAGAAATCGGCACACAACATTGTTTCGGCGGCACGATCAGAGCCTGGAATAAGTGGCAGCACTGCCGTTATGCCCACAAAGTCGTCAACCACGACAATTGTCTCCTCCATGGTTGCCAATCGTGTTCGGTCAGGAACAAATATATCAGACAGTCAGCTTGTACCGTCGCCTCTCTTACGGAATTTGACTCCCGATTCCGAAGATGCAGATGATGCCGACAACAAACTCACGTTTAACTCAGGTTTCTGGGATGGGAAGGAGACTATTGGTACAACGACAAACGCTGATCCAGCCACGTCGACAACGACGAATGTGGCAATGACACATGCAGTCGCTCTGTCGCCCGCAGTGGTGGGAGGGGCCGCAACGATGAAATCACGTAGTTCATCTCGCGCAAGTGGCGACACCGTGATTACAAAGCAAACACTAGGGTCCATGTCTGAATCAGTAAAGAAGAGGATATCACTGGATGGTGGTCAAACGAAGGAGTCAATACTCGAGCCAAAGCAGCAGCAACAAATCGTCCTACCGCAGGATGCCACATTTAGTGAAACACGTGGCTCTACCACGGCCATGGCTAGTAATAATAGCAATCCGGCAACAATGGACGATACGGACAATCATTCACATGTATCATCACTTACAGGTGGTGTGGATCAAGAAATTGTTGAGGAATTACATCAGGCGATTATCGAACTACGTACCGAGCTTGATGCATCCCGTGCCGAGGCGGCAAGGGCCGTGAAGGTGGCCGAACAGGCCATCCAAAGTGCCGAGAATTGTACAAGCTCTGACTGGAACTCTACAGTCACGCACAAGGCCGCGGAGGCTGCAGCGCAGGCACAACGTAAAAGTGCCGAGGCTATTGCACGTGCCCGTGTGGCAGAAGAGAGAGTTAATGCCGAACGTAAATCAACCAAGTTTTGGCGACGACAGGCTCAGTCGGCAGAGGAGGAGGCAGGCAGTCTCAAGACACGCAGTGCCGCCGCTGAGGTCCGACAGGCCGTGATGATGGAAGAACTTGCATCCGAAAGACGCAAGGCCGCAAGGATGTTTGCAAGTTTGAAGAAAGAGTTTAAGGAGGCCGAGAAGAAGCAAGAGGAGGATATTGCCACCCTAACTGAACGCAGGAGGGTGTTGGAGGTGGAACTCGACTTAATGAAGAAGGATGCGGTAGAGAAAAGATTGCCGGCAGTATTACCCACGACTCCGTTGGCGAATGAGGGGTAAGCAATTGTTTGTTGTTGTTTGTATTGCACTTTTATTTTTGTTTGTGGCCACTCACGTCGTTTAACTATAACCTTTTATAATCAATAGTAACGATAAGAGTCCCTCCAAGGGACCACACCGCATGTCATTAGGTATTCGAAGATTGAACAACCCAACACGACCGAAGAGAGCAGACAGCTCTAATCCATCGTTCGGGGATAATGCACCCGCTATTACTGATGCCACATTAGAAACACTACGAAAAGAATTGACATCTTTACGTAAAAAGTTTGAGATTGTACGACATTCCTCCATTGATGATATGGAATTACTTCGTCGACAGACGGAGGGATGGTCGATACAGGCCTCTCGTGCTATCGCGTCAGCGACTGCTGAGACGGATCTACTGCGGGAAAAGTATGCAGCAGAATCGGCAATGCGTCTTAAGTTACTCAATTCACTACAAGACATTCGTGGTACCGTGCGAGTATACTGCCGACCAAAACCGATTACATCTATCCCCGGAAGTCCGACGCGTGGTAGTTTTAGCAGTTCGACGACCAAGTCGATATTGAAAATTCCTACTCATGATATGCTAGTTTTGAATGAGGATATATCGCCCGTGTGTTTCAAATACGATCGTGTATTTGCACCAGCAGCATCTCAGTATGAGGTATTTTCTGAATTAGAAGAGCCATTACTTAGCTCGTTGGATGGGTTCAATGTATCACTCCTTGCTTTTGGTCAGGGTGGTAGTGGTAAGACACACACTCTACTGGGGGATGTCATCATGAGCGAAAATGAGAATGAATTACCATTTATAAAGTCGTACGGAGTACAGCTTCAAGCAATATTACAACTCTTCACTATTGCTGGTCATAGGACTGATCGGTACAAGGATGCATTCTCCTTGACTATGGTAGAAGTTCATAATGAGAAGTTGTTTGATCTTGTATCAGGGACACCGTTCGGAGAAGAGAATGGAGAAGCTATCATGGTCGAGACGAGAGATCATCGTCGAGATAGTAAGCGACGTGAGAGCAGTGCCGATGTTTGGCCAAAGGGTAAGCTTGAAATACGTACGAATATTGACGGTAATACAGTAGTTCAGGGACTAATTTCCATCCCAATAACATCATTTGAGGATGTTATTACTATATGGCAAGAGTCCATCGCCTGCCGATCAAGACAGTTACGACGTCAGGGCTCATCTTGGACGAAGCATGGACATAAGACTAATATAATTACTACGATACATATTACATCAATGAACATCGCCACCGGTGTGGGTACTGAGGGACGACTTCAATTTGTGGACATGGCCGCGTCAGATTTGGCACAGAATAATAGTAGCAGTAGTATGGTGGTCAAAGATAATTCTTCATTCGATGTTGATGAACGGGAGGAAGAAATCCAATTTATGAACAAGTCGATTGATGCATTTAGTGAAGTTATTAATGCCCGATGTCAATTTGATCGTTCTGTGCCATATCGTAATTCAACATTGACACACTTATTACGTGATAGTCTCGAGGCTGATACAAAGGTTTTATTACTTTGCTGTATAAGTTCAGACGAAGCCAACTTGGCAGATACGATTGGTGCATTACGCTTTGCATCTAGGATGCAAAAGGTTTCTATTGGTAAGGCAACAAAGCATGTTACTGGAAACAGAGAGTAAAGCAACAAAAACAAAAGAGAGAGAACGAAACGAGCCTTTTAGAGTTGCCGTTTGTTCAGGGTATATTAATGTCATTTATGTGTTAAAAGGAAAGAAAAGCAGCAAGAATTCAATTGTCTTAAATATTAAATGTATGATGTTAGGTTGCTCCCCTAGAATAACTTTTTTAAATTGGTATTTTTATACAATTACTTGTCAAATGTATTTGAATCTCTGTACATGACATTGTTCTTAAGAGTGTATGCAAATTGATATTTCTTATCGGATAGTAATACTGCCCGCCCTCGCCCCCTGTCTCGGTTTGTCAAATGAATTTGAATCTGAATATGCCTCCCCCCCACAACCCCCCACCACCACCTCCCCCAATCAAAATTCCCCCCTGACCTCACTCACAACCCCCGTATCCTACCGCACCCATCCAACCCAATGATATTTCCCGTTATCCAAGCTTCCACGAGCTTTGTCCTCCGGGAGCACTTAGCTTCAAAAACACAAAAAACGGCAAAGAAGAGCCATAAGAATAAGTAGAGTATACCAACAACAACAACAACAACAACACCATAGCACACTCAATATGTTTCCAACACAAACTTACCACTCTACTCGTTGATCGATCAGTCAAGACATTATAACTATTGGTTGTACTTGACGTAGCAAATGCATTACTTGACACGTTGCTCTTGTTCACTGCTGCTGATGCGGGACACCCAAAAAGGGAGAAGGAATTTGCCTCATTCTTACTTTTAATCCTCGCCGCTGCATTGATTGCACTTTCATCATTGCTATTGCTATCGCTACTCACGACAGAGACGACGGGGGGTACAGATACTCCATCGTTCCGAGTTAGGGCAGGACTGGCAGGGGGGCATTTTTTTTCACCAACAGCAGGCACTCCTGGTGATGCTTCTTCTTTTTTACCAGGAGAATTACCAAGCACGAATGGTGTCGATTTCGGCGAGAGTGCACCTGCCGCCGGAGGCGCTGCTACTATCACCCCCTCCTTCTTATTGTCGGTAACAATTATTGTTGGCGGTGGCGCCATGGTAGTCACCGATGATGATGACACCTTGGGTTGTTGTTGCTGTGGAAAATTGCCACCACCACCACCAAAGAGGAACCCCGCTGACGACTTTCCACCCGGTTCGGATAATACACGGGAGGTTGATCGGGTAACGAAGTTATTTTGATTGTCATTCATGATGATGATGCTATTATTGTTTTAAAAGAAGTGAAGGAAATGGCCGTTGCTTTTTACGTCGGTGCATGTCATTGGGCGGGAACTCAAATCAAACCAAACAACATACAATAACAATAACAATACAATATGGCTGGTTCGTACCTTCGATCGTCGTCTCTCATCGCCGCGGAGGATATCGACGATCCAGCAAACTGGCTCGTCGTTAACGACTATACACACCAACACTCGAGTAGGGCACTCCAGAACAATAACGGCGGTAGTATAGACTGGTCACTAACAAGCTGTTGTGATACACAAGAAATTACTTTCCTAAGTCTAATGGGTGTATATTTGGTCATTATATGTATATTATGGCGAACTATACTTATGAAACCAATGAAATTAATAGCTGTATTTGCTCACGAATTTAGCCATGCCTCGGCATGTTGGATGACGGGTGGTAAAGTCACGGGCATTGAGGTCAACAGTGATGAGGGGGGAGTGACGAAGTATGTTGGTGGATGGCGTTGGTTCATCATACCCGCAGGTGAGTGTGCGTACTAAAATTCCAAATCTGTTGAACTATGTTTTGTTCTCAATTTATTCATTCTAAAACACACCGCATTGACGACCTCACACTTCATATATACATGTCTCACCAAAAAAAGGCTACATCGGAGGAAGCTTCTGGGGTGCATTCTTCATTGTACTTAGTGGAGATCGTACTGCGAGTTTCATATCTGCTATATTATTCTGTATAGCCTTGCTCTTCTCATTGAAATACTCACCGAACAAGACCATGGTCCTTTTAAATCTTATGTTCGTGGTTATTACTATAATATTCATCGTGGTGGATCGGACACTTACACACCCCTTTCTACAATATTTGACACTATTTTATGGTGTATTCATTGGCTCATTCTCAATCTTTGACATATATGATGACTTGATTACACGGACAGTGGAGGGATCAGATGCACATGCCTGCCATAAGCTGATTCCGTGCTGTTTACCAAAGTGTGTGGGAGTCCAATTTGCTTTGATTGCATTTGCTTGGCAGGCATTGGGTGTCTATCTTGCATTAGTGTGGATGTCATCTTCCACTTAGAGTTTGCAGTGAAAGCATGTAAACAGTATAAACTATTGTGAGACGTTAAATGAATATCAAAGTTTGGAGTGAGGAATTAAAATCCAAATTAGTACCATACATGAATTATATGTTGTGTTTATGTACCAAGAACCTTATTTATGTCCCATGTCTCCAAATAATCCACCTAAATCCACGCAGGTTCACACCAGTTCACACCGACATCTCTCCTTCTCATATGATGTCTTCTTGGCATGGATTCCTACAGTCTTCCGCCATCTCCTACGCTTCGTCGTCGACTTCGTCGTCCTCGACGTCCATAGACGAAGAAGCAGCGAATGCGTCGTCGGCAAATGAGCGTTACTGGCATCCCACTCTCCTCGATGAATGGCGGTGTATGTATCCATCATCAACGAATGATGATAACAACAACAACAACAGTATCGAAAACAACTTGAACTTCTCATCGAGTAGGGGCGACATCAACTATGGGTCGTATATACTGCTACCGACCTTCCTTGCTGAGTTATTATGCAAACAACTTTCATTAGGCGTTGACACGACTCCTCTGCTGTCGTCCGAGACGATGACGACGGCTCGTGATGACAATGACGACAATGATGTTGTTGTGGGAGGCGAGGTACGGAAGGTCGGAATATCAATACCCGAAGGCCCATTCTTGCCATTATTCATATTGGCAATCCATTCATTGAATGTTGCCATGAGCGAAAATTGGATAGCTGATGTATGCATTGATGATGGTGATGATGATAACGAAGAATGCGAAAACAATTATTATGAACCGAATAATAGTAAGACACGACGGATGACGAGGAGAAGGAAGTGCAATGGTGTAGCCATGGTGCCATTGGAACTAGACGACGCGCCTGATCGACTATGTCATATGCTTGCGGATGCTAAGCCTGATTTCATTCTGGTGGATAATATTTCTGCTTTGCTTTATCAGCAACAAACGCAGAAGAACAAGTCGATACAACAACAACAGCAACAACAATATACTTTTGTCGATTATGTTACATTAGTCAAGGAGGCAATAACATTGTATCACAAACACATGCAAAAGTATAACAACAACGACAACAACGATGATGCTGTTTCATCACTCATGGAAGAGCTATGGCCAATGGAAATCAGAAACAATGCGTTAGATTCAATACGTTATCCCAACTTAGCTGTTTCCGAATCGTTTGATGTTCCACGATTGGTTGCCATTGGTCTAGTCAGAAGATTAGCATCATCAGCATGCCCGGCTGTATTCACTACTATAATGTCATCATCAATGACAAACAACCACCAACACCGATCGGCGGATCGACGTATTGTTTCACATATAGTATACACATCAGGTACTACCGGGAAACCCAAAGGATGTGTATCGTCATTGGCATCACTACACCATTATATACGTGCAAAGAATTTGGCACATGAAATTAATACCACGTCAAAAGTACTACTGGCATCAGCTGTTACTTTCGATCCATGTCTTTCGGATATAATCGCTACGTGCGTGGCGAATGCCACACTTTGTTTAACATCACGAGAACAACTCCATGGACATGTTCTTGGAGGTATATTACGCCAATTGGGGATAACACATATATTGTGTACTCCATCATTATGGTCCAATGTCGAATTATTCGTCGACAATAACAATATATCATCTTATTACAATGATTTACAAATTGTTGCTCTTGGAGGAGAACCGATACCCAAGGCCATGATCCAGCGTTGGGCACGATCTCAGAAGACTGATGGGACACTGTCTCGGGCATATCCACGACTTTGTGCAACGTATGGTGTGACCGAGGCGTGTGTGTATCAAACATTTGGCGAGGTTGTCGTACACGAATGTAGTAATGATGACGAAAAAATGAAGGACGAGGAGGAAGAGGTGTCTTCATTAATGGTAAATCTACCGGGTAAGAATGTCGGTCAATCCCTCATTGGTACGAATATAAGCATTTGTCGTCCATATTCGCAAGACGACGACGACGATGAAGGGGCCGAGCACAGTAGTCAACAATCGTCGGGACCGAAAATTGGAGAAGTGGTATTATCAGGAGCACAAGTCGATGCATTGAGTTCGTATCTAAACTCGATAGAATTGGCATCACAAGTATTCGTGCAATGCATTGGTGATGATGATAAAGCATTGGGGGTACATAATGACACTTACTTTTATCGAACTGGTGATCTTGGTTGCATTGATCCAACGACTCGCAATCTGCACATTCTAGGACGGATTAAGGGTGATGGAATGGTCAAGTTTAATGGTATTCGCATTGAACTATCCGAAATTGAGAATGCGTGCATTGATGATGCCAATTATGAAGAGGATAGACTTGTGATTGACTGCATGGCCACTCTCAGTGTCTCGTCGTCGATGAGCAGTGATGATGATTCCGTGCATCAAAACAATCAACTAGTTGCGTACTGCTTATTCTCATCGGTGAGCTTGTTAGAGCTTGGAGTAAGATCACAAGATCTCAAGTCCGGTATCATCGTTGCGCCTGGACCATTATTGGCACTGCTACGAATGAGATGTGATCGACGTGTTCGTAAAGGATGTACTCCAAGCGTCTTCGTCATCATCGACCGACTCCCTTTATCACCCACTGGCAAACGCTGTCGTTCATCTCTACCACCCGTTTCTACATGTTCAATCATGAATTCGTCTACAAGTGACAATGAGAATAAGAAAAATCTACGGGAGTGTGGCAAGGTAGGATCAATTGTTGCGAACAAGATTTGTGAATGTCTTAATTTACAGTCATGCCAGAGACAATTAGTCACTCTTGGTAAGTCCATATATGTATTCGTTGTTTGACACTATGTGCTACGTCATTCTTCGCTAATTTGCATGTCTGGGGTAAATCTATTGAGATGCCAATTTCTTTGTCCTTGGTGGTGATTCGTTAACTGCGAGTCGTGTTGTTAGAGGTTTGCATGCAATTCATCATGGTATTATGGATAACAGGAATCTTGGTGGCGGCACTGGTACGTTGGACGGCCCGTTCGCAACTAAACATCTCCTACAATCAGAAACGCTTGGTGCGTATCATTCGTTTTTGGTGTCAAAGGGAGC
>Ga0247843_1005805_pt1 | contig 16757 bp, 17 predicted proteins | sample LaCruzMarch2017__FD_192420 | JGI IMG/M metagenome (GOLD analysis project Ga0247843, IMG submission 192420) | Freshwater microbial communities from meromictic Lake La Cruz, Castile-La Mancha, Spain - LaCruzMarch2017_8m | ecosystem: Environmental > Aquatic > Freshwater > Lake | place: Spain... | reverse complement strand
CATGAAAACTCCCTTCATAAAACTGCCATCCCTTTAAAATGTTTAAGGAAATACTAAGCAGTTTTTGTTGAATAGGACATAATCGCCGGGAAATAAGACTAGGACATAATCGCTGGGCTAAGACAAAAAGATTAAAACCACTCAGGAAGATCACCAAAAAATCGATAAGCAGATCAAAGATGTGAATCTTGACTTAGACATTGAAACTAAGTCCATTTACTACAGTCACTGGTCTTATTGTGCCATTCACATGATTGTCTCGATTGATAAATTTCAAAAAGCTGAACTCATTGCCGAGAGACTTAAGCTTGATCTCACCTTTGTTCAAAAAGTTTTAAATTTTTTAGAAAATAAGGGATTAATTCTTAAGGGAAAAAACGATCGTTATTATATAGGCAAAACTCGTATTCATTTAAAAAATAACTCCCCCCTCATCAAGTCTCACCACCAGAACTACCGGCACAAGGCCATTCTCTGTTTGGAAAATGAGAATGACTTCAATCTCCATTATTCAGGGGTTCTTACCCTTTCAAAAAAAGATGCCATTAAAATTAGAAATCTTATGCTTAAGATGATCGCTGAGCAAGAAGAAATTCTTATTCCTTCCCCGAATGAAGAAATCATTAGCTTAAATTTAGATATTTTCAAAATTTAACACAACCATTTAACTGTACGCAACCTAAGTCACTGATCTTAATTAAGAAAGTACGTTTCCGGCAGTGTTAAAACATAAAAAATGGACAAAAAGTGGAGTTTTGCGTATAGTTTCATGCATGCAACTTTCTATGCCTAAAGTCATAAGCTCTACCTATCTTTTAAATTTGATAAAAGTTTTCGAAAAAATGAGTCAAGGCAAAACTCTCATCTTGAACTGGGAAAAGACTCTAAAGATTGAATCCTCCGGCTTTAGTATTCTTAGCGTATTAACTGATATGCTTAATGAAACCCAGACCAGAATCTCTCATCATAATTTAAGTCCATCTTTAGCAAAAGAATTTCATCATCCTATTTTTAAGTCCCTTTCGCTTGAAAGACTTACGAGCAAAGATCATTTTCAAGAAACACCCACATCGATCAATATGTGCATTGACGGAGGATTTTCGCCTGTATTTAATATTCGATTTGCAGAAAAGTTTTCTTTTTTGTCTGATAAGAATATTTTTCATTCACAACTTATCCTTAACGAACTCCTTCAGAACGCTACAGATCACTCCGGATCGGAACGCTATTATCTATATGCTGAAATAAAACATGATCAGCTCTATTTAGGTGTTTTAGATTCCGGAATTGGAATTCCCTCAAAAATGTCTCAGAAGTACAATCAACCTAATGATGAGACCTATATCGAACATAGCTTTAAAGAAGGAGTCTCTACTCGCCGCCTAAGAACAGGAGGGTATGGTCTTTACCATACTTTTGGAATTGTAAAAAACTACGAAGGAAATCTTGTTGTTTTAAGCCACAATGGAGGAATTAGACGCTATTTCGCCCAACGGAAAGTGGTGCGTCTAAAGTTGAAGAATACTTTAAAAGGTACTTGGTGTTTTTTAAATATCAAGGTCGGAGAATCCTAATGAAAAAAATTATTATTAAAGACCTTTTTCCTCATGACTGGGTTACACGTGAGGCTGGCGAAAAATTACGTCTCATGATTATAAATGCACTCGTAGAGAAAAAGAAATTGGAGGTCGACTTTTCAGGAATGAGAATAGCCAGTGTTTCTTTTTTTGACGAAGGCCTTGCTAAATTAAAGTTAGAAAAATTACCATTAGGATGGCAAGAATATCTAACCGTTTGTAATTTAAATGAATGGGATAAAGAAGTTTTACAAATAGTAAGTAAACAAAGAGGAATTGAGATTCCTCTGGAAAAAGGGGCCATTAAATCACATCCATGGCGCCTTTGTCCTGCTGGACAACATTATGTACAAGGTCATGATAAAAAAACTAAAAAAGGAAAAATTGGCCATTGGAAAAGCTTTTGTAGAGATAATCCATCAGGCAAAGAAGTCTACACGACTGATGAAATCCATGAAATGGCTAGCAAGTTTATGGGCAGGGAACTCATCTATCCACAACTGAGCCAAAATAAAGAATGGAATATTTATGATATTCTTCTAGCTGGCTGGACACAATTTTGGAATGAAACTTTTACGCCATCTGAAAAACTTTCTCCAAATTATATTAAGGCGCTCATCATTAGTGAAACTAGATTTAAAATAAATGCATCTACCGAGAATAAAAAGAAAAAAACAGGAAACGCTCAAGGTTTAGTCCAGTTAACAGAAGAGACTGTAGGCCTATTAGACCCTACTAATAAAGAGTTATCCGATCATCATTTCTCAATCTCACAGAAAGATATATTCGATCCTAATATAAATATTTGTGTCGCTATCAGATGGCTATTTCGGAAAAGAGAAATTGCACAGAGCCGGCTGAGAAGAATTCCGACTTGGTATGAAGTTCTTTTAGAGTACAAAGGGATTCTAAAAGATGATTCTCCAAAAGCTATAAGAATTAAGACAGACCTAATTCAATTCCTAGAAGATCAAGGTGAGAAAATATGAAATACCTTATTATATGTATTCTTTTATCTCCCTTGGCCCAATCTAAAATAATTACTCCTTATAAAATTAATTCAAATAATGGCAGCATGTTTTTTGAAGTATCTAGCAATCTTTTAAAAGTTTCTTGTGAAAAGTCGCCTAATACAGAAAACTGGTTCGGTGAAATAAGCACTGTAAAAGAAGAGCAAATTTGGTTTATCCGAAGACCAATCGGTAAGGACGATTGTGAGAGTTTTGCATTTTCTGTAAAAAAAATTTTAAACGATAACAAGACAGTTAAGATCTTAGGCAATGCCCCTCAGGATAAGAAGGGTAGAATCTCAAGCACCATTTATCTCGATGCTGTTAAAGGTAAAACTGCCTGTTGGGAATGGTTCGAAGGAGAATGCAAAGAATTTTAAATTAAGTCCCCCTCAAAGAGGGGCCTTATTTTTTAAGATGCTTTTGTAAATTTGATCACTTCAACCGGACAAGCTTCAGCGGCTTCCTGGATTCTTAATCCATCGTCTAATGGTGCATTCGGGCGAATGATACAGGTATCTGCAAGAACTTCAAAAACGTCTTTGTAGATATCTTCACAAGCATTACACACAATACATCCAGGCTCGATCCAAACTTTTGCGATAGGAAAAGTGGGAGCGGCAGCAGCTGCAACACCAGGAGCTCCGCCCGCGGCAGGAGCACCAGCGAAATCTCCAGCGAAAGCTGGATTTGTCGCCATCTTTAATTGTGGTCCACGGCCAGGAACAGTATCAGCAATAAAACTTCTGATCGGAATATCGATGGGTGGATTTGATTTTTTTGAAGTTCCGAATTTATGTTGAACGACGTACTCTTCAACCGTTTGGTTTGACTCTGATACTAGTTTTTTAAACTGAGGACCTTTCATATCAAATTGAAAAGAGACTCCATCTACTTCTGAACAAACTTCAACTTGAACAATAGCGTAATCAAATCCTTTCGCACCAAGAAGATCGATGAAGCCAGGGCCCATCTCTACTTCAGTCGCAAAACTTTCTTGTCTTGCTTCTAGTGGTTTTGAAACTTCAACTTGAGTGGGAGTTCCAAACGGATTGAATAAACGAAGACGAATCGTATCAATCTTGGCCGGCTCTTTAGCTGAGTTCCACTTAAAAGCTAAAGCAAAAAAATTGCCATTTTTTGTCGACCTTAAAAGAGTAAGTTTTGGCTTACCAAAAAGTGTTTCAAAGGTTCCAAAAAGTAAGCTTAAACCTGCAAGTCCAATGACGAGGTTAATAACTAAAAAGATGGCAACACCCATGGCGATTAAGCTAGTTGACACTGTAAACTCCTGAAAATAATCCCATTAACTGTAAAAATTATAACTTAAAGCACAGAAAAGATCAGCCACTTTCTTGCTTGATCAAGGCCTTTAGAAGTAGAATGCGGCCCTATGTGGTTATTCGTCCAAATAAAAGCTGTTTTAATTACTCCGCTAACCTTACTTTTCGTGCTTTTTCCGCCCGCAATCGTGGCCATTCCCTTCTCACTTCAGCGACGTCTTAAAATCGTCTGTCCTGCATGGGGACTTTTTTCAAGAATCCTGCTGCGCTATGCCGCTGAGGCCAAGGTCGACATTCATCGTGATTTTCGTTCAAACTCGTTTAGGACAACCCCTGCATATGGGCTTTATATTGCGAATCATCAAAGTTATGCCGATATTCCTCTCATCCTGAGTGCTTTTCAAGTTCCGCCCATCATGAAAAAAGAAGTGATGTATATCCCCATTTTTGGTTGGATAGGTTGGATTTCTGGGGCCATGCCTGTTTCTCGAAGCAGGTATGATTCACGTAGAAAAGTATTTGCACAAACAAAACAACGTATTCTTTGTGACCGGATCGGTGTTCAAGTTTATCCAGAAGGAACTCGTTCAAAAGATGCCACTCCTAAAAGTGTTAAGGAAGTTAAACGCACCCTTATGGTATTTGCTTATATGGAAAAAATTCCGGTCATTCCAACAAGTATTTATGGAACGCGTGGAGTGCTTTCAAAATATGGAACCATTAATCCTGGTCGCCATATAGGTATTACTGTTCATAAAGAGATTGATCCAAAAGATTTCGCTACGGCCAATGAGTTTTGTGATGCTTGTTGGGGGAAAGTTATTGAGGGTCATGATCAGATGAAAGCTGAGTTAGGGCCTCTGAATGAAAGTTAATTTTTGGACGCAGTTCGTGCTCACTCACTTTGTGAGCAAGTCCTAGTAAGGTATCTTTTTCATCTAATATCCAGACATATTCACCTTCGCCAAATGGTCTAAGAAAGGCACCATTCTTAAAGGCCCTCACTTGCTCTGGATCTAAAATATTTTTGGGAAAATGAAGAACATCATCCACACGTTTTCCACGTTTAAGAATCTCAATTCCTCTCTCATGCGGCCAATTTTTTTTATAAATGCCTTCAGATGCTTTTACGTGGCCGACACTCTCACGCACAAGGGAGACAAGTGAGCCCAAAGTCCCAAGGTCCTGTGCGATATCTGAAAAAAGTGTTCTCACATAAGTTCCAGAACTTACTGTTACTCTAACAACAAGATATGGAAACTGATATTTCACGACTTCAATGGCGTAGACTTTTCTAAGGACTGCTTCTTTTTTTACTTCCACACCTTCGCGCGCCCACTCATGAAGATTTTTTCCCATAAATTTTGCCGCAGAATACTTATGAGGAGGCTGCCAGTAATCACCAATGAACTTCTCTTTGACTCTCTCATTGATAAAAGCTTTTGGAAAATTTGCTATTTCACGGTTTAAATAAAGTGACTCATCCTTCTGAGAAATCTCCGAAGTATAATCCCCTGTGGGCGTTTCAATTCCCAGTTTTCCTACGGCCAGGTAAGTTTTTGGAAGATACTCATGAATAAAATCATTAAGCCGTGCTGCTCCTCCAATACCAATCATCAAAGTTCCACAAGCAAAAGGATCGAGGGTTCCAAAGTGGCCAATCTTGCCAAATCCCTGAGGAAGATTACGCTTAAAGTGCCTTACAACATCATAAGAACTCATCCGGGCCGGTTTAAATACATTAAATATTAATGGGGGAAAGATAGGAATATTTTTATTCAGCTTCATCCGAGGAGTCTTTCAAAAGCTTAGTGATCTTTGATTCGTCCTCATACTGAGAATTATAAATATAATGGATCTCTGGAGTATGTCTTACTTCCATCTTAGTAGATAGAAACTTTCTCATTCTGCCGGCCGTACTTTCAATAGCATCTTTAGCGTCACCACGAGTCGCGGCGTTAAAAGTATCCCAGTAAACTTTGGCGTGAGAGTAATCAATCGTCAGTTCAACATGAGTAATAGAAACGTTTATAAGACGCGGATCCGAGAATTCCCTTCTCAGGGCAAGATTAATCTCATCTCGAACCCGTTCTTCGTATTTTATTTTAGCAAATTTATTACCACGACCTGCTGCCACAAATTATCCTTAGAGAGTTACGTCCGAGACGAGTGTGCGTTTTTTCTCTTCCATGATGTAGGCCTCGATCAAGTCATCAGCTCTAACATCGTTGAAATTCTCAAGAGACATACCACACTCAAATCCGTTTTTAACTTCTTTCACTTCATCTTTGAAGCGTTTAAGAGTCGTAAGTTTACCGTCATAAACAATCTTACCATCACGAAGAAGACGGATGTTACAACCGCGTTCAATTTTCCCATCGATGACCGCTGTACCAGCAATTGTTCCCACTTTAGGAATAGCAAAAGTTTCACGAACTTGAGCACGTCCAATGTATCTCTCAACTCTTTCTGGAGTAAGCATTCCTTCAAGGGCCATGGTTACATCATTGATAAGTTCATAAATAATTGAGTACGTTTTAACATCGACACCTTTTTCTTCGGCCATACGACGAGCGGTTGTCACCGGACGCATATTAAATCCAAATACAAAAGCTTTTGAGTTTGCAGCAAGGTTCACATCGTTATCAGTGATGGCACCTACACCTCCAGCGATAACTTCAACTGAAACCTCAGAATTCCCAAGTTGCTCAACAGCTGTACGAATAGCTTCAAAAGATCCTTGAACATCGGAACGAACGATAAGTTTAAGAACTTTTTTCTCAACCTCAGAGTTGTTCTGCGCAGATGCAAAGAAATCTTCAAGACTAACTTTTTTCACTTCAACTGAAGCATTAGCAAGGGCCTTTCTATCATTGATACGGTTTTCAACAATCTTAACTGCTTCACGCTCATTTTTAACAACGTTAAGAATGTCGCCAGGAGATGGAACAATTTCAAGTCCAAGAACTTGAACAGGAGTTGATGGACCTGCGGAGTTGATCATTTTTCCAGTGAAATCCATAAGCGAGCGAGCTCGACCTGAAGTCTCACCTACAACAATGGCATCCCCTTTATTAAGAGTACCTTTCTGGATAATGATCGTTGAAACTGGACCACGTCCAAGTTCAATTTTAGATTCAATAACAACACCTTCAGCTGGACCTTTAGCGTTTTCACGAAGATCCATGATCTCCGCTTGAAGACCAATAGACTCAAGAAGATGATCAACGCCCTCGCCTGTTAAAGCAGAAACATGAACATATTGAGTTTCTCCACCCCATTCTTCAGGAAGAAGACCGAACTCCATAAGACCTTGTTTTACTTTATCGGGAGTCGCACTTGGTTTATCGATTTTGTTAACGGCCACGATAATTGGCACTCCAGCATTTTTACAAAATTTAATTGATTCAACAGTCTGAGGCATAACACCATCATCGGCTGCAACCACAAGAACGACAATATCAGTAACGTTGGCACCCCGTTGTCTCATGGCCGCAAAAGCTGCGTGACCAGGAGTATCCAAGAAAGTCAAAGTTGTGTTCTTTACCTGAACAGAATAAGCACCAATGTGTTGAGTAATCCCGCCTGCTTCACCTGAAGCCACTTTAGCTTTACGGATATAATCAAGAAGTGAAGTTTTACCATGATCGACATGTCCCATAATCGTAATGATTGGGTTTCTTGTCGGGAACACTGATTTATCTTCCCCTTCGATTTTATTAAGAACGGCTTCTTCGCTGAAGGCAACATCTTCAACACGGTAGTTGTAAAGATTAGCAATCTGAGAAGCAAGCTTTATACCAATGTAGTCATCTGCCTTAACAAGAAGGTTGATCTCAAGCATTTTGTTAACAAAAGCATCAAAACGCTGACTTAACTTCTGAGCAAGTTCAGAGGCGGTAGTTACGCCATGAATATCAATAACTCTTTTAGATTCTTTAACTTCTGTAATAAGTGTCTTCTGCGTTGGGCCTGAGTAGATTTTTTTCTTCTTAGGCGGTGTATAAATGGCCTTACCAACAAGACCAGAAGCAAATTTTAACTCCTCATCAGCACGAAGAGTGGTGATGTCCTTTTTACCGGCACCAACACCTTTTTTACCAACGATCGCCGCAAGGTCACCCATGCGTTTTTTATCTTTTTCTTCGTCAGTCAAATGATCATCTTCGCCCGGAGTTCCTAGTGGACGCTTAGGTAAAAGACGAGCATCTTGAGCTTTTTTCTCTGGGTCTTCTTTTTTCTTCTCTTCAGGTACGAAGATTGGAGTAAAAGTATGACGTTTCTCTTCGTAATAATCTTTTTTAGGATCTTTAATTTTTGAAGTGTTGTAACTGGCCGCAGTCGGAGGTTCTTGATTTTCACGAGCAGCCTGATGAGCAGCAGCTTGAGCAGCAGCTTCTTCTTTAGCTTCGTGAGCTTTTTTATCTTCTTCTTCCTTCTGAGCTTTCGTTTTACGCTTCACCATGATGGCCTTGGCCGCCTGGTGAGCAGCTTCAGCTGCAGGAAGTGATGAGTTACTATGAGCAGAAGCAACTGGCGGCGCCTGAACAACAACCGTAGCTGGTTCATGGTGCTGAGGGGCCTCTTCTACAGCAGCAACAGGTGCCACTGGAGAAGCGACTTCTTCAGAAGCTTCTTTTTTGATGACTTTTCTCACGACGGCTTTTTTAATTGGAGAAGAGGATTTGCTTGGCGTCTCGTAAGCCGCTTTAGCTTTGGCCACTTCTTCGTCGGTTAGGCTCGCCATGTGGTTTCTTACGTTGAAACCCATCGTTTTCAGTTTCTCAACTAAATCGATCGCTCCGACTCCAATCTCATTGGCAAGTTCGTAAACTTTTTTTGCCATTCTATTCTCCAATTTATTCCTTTATTGCTTACTTTAATTTAAAAGCAGCAAGTTCTTCTCTAAGTCTTCTTTCAGCCTCAGAGAATTTAGTCATGTCGTTATCTTTTCGTACTTCACTACGTTCTGATTTTCTGAATCCACTTTGATTCGGAACCGCAGAAGCAGAGATGATTTCAGCATTCTCATCCAGGTCTGTTTTGATTGATTCATCTTCAAGAGCTGCTGCAGCGATATCGATCATAGACTTAGCATCAGCAGCTGATTTGCCAAGGTAACGAGCGATGTCTTCTGGAGTTGAAGCACTTAGATCAACGATAGACATAACACCTTTCTGAACAAGAACTTGGGCCGTAGCTTCAGAGATGTTAGAAAGTTGAACAAGATTCTCAACAGCGTGTTTAACACGTTCTTGAAGTTTAGCTTTAGAAATAATGTTGATTTTCCAGCTCGTCAGCATGGCGGCCAAACGAACGTTTTGACCACGTTTACCGATTGCCAAAGATAACTGATCGTCTTCTACGATAACATCAAGTGTGTGCTCATGGTGATTAAGAGAAACTGATTGAATTTCCGCAGGGGCCAAAGCCGCACGAGCAAATGTTTCAGTGTCTTCATTCCAACGAACGATATCAATTTTCTCACCTTGAAGTTCATTTACGATATTTTGAACACGAGATCCCTTCATACCGACGCAAGCGCCAACAGGATCGATGTCTCTGTCCTTTGTAGTAACAGCAATTTTAGCACGATAGCCAGGCTCACGGGCCGCAGCTTTAACTTCAATTGTTCCATCGGCAATTTCTGGAACTTCAACTTCGAAAAGCTTAACGAGAAACATGGGTGATGTTCTCGTTAAACGAATCTCAGGACCACGGTTAGTCATAACCACGTCAGAGAGGTAAGCTTGGATTCTATCACCAGGCTTAAACGACTCCCCAAAAATGATTTCTTTCTTAGGAAGAATGGCATCAGACTTCCCAAGATCGATCACAACGTTGCCCTTTTCAAAGCGACGAGCGATACCAGTTACAAGGTCACCTTCACGGTGCTTAAATTCAGAAAAAAGAATATCTCTTTCTGCATCACGAACTTTTTGGAAAATAATTTGTTTAGCAGTCTGGATGTCTACACGAGAAAAACCAGGATTTTCAATTTTTAATCCTAATTGGTCACCCATTTCGCAATCTTCATCAAGTTTCTTCGCAGAATCAAAGTCAATCTCAACGATTCCATCTCTGACTTTTTCTACGACGTTCTTATATTGATAAATTTCAACTTCACCATCTTCTTCGTTGTAACGAGCCTCATACTCGCCTTGGATCCCAAACTTTTTACGGGCAGTAACAAGGAAAGCTTGCTCAATGGCACCTACGATAAACTCTTTTTTGATCCCACGATCTTTACCAAGTTGCTCAATGACTCGTCCTAATTCTGAAAAGTTCACGAATACTCTCCTTATTCTCTAACCGATTTTAAATCGGGATCTAAATTTGCTTTCTTCACTTGCTTATAATTGAGCTTTAATAAAAAGCCCTTTATTTCAATTACAAAATCATCTGCATGGACTTCCAAAAGTTTACCACGAAATTTCTTCTCATCTTTAATGCCTTTCGGGGCACCAACGACCTGATCTTCCGAAAGTTTACCCATGATGATAACAGCGATCATCTCACCTACGCTCATCCTGAAATGTTCAAGGTTTGCCAGATGACGGTAGACACCAGGAGAAGAAACTTCCAGAACAACTTCTTCTGGGATCCAATCTTCTTTCTCGAAAGGTTCTGAAAGTGCATGATCCACTTTAATACAGTCTTCGATAAGTGCCGAACCAGTACGGGGATCCCGGATATAAAGTCTTAACAACTTTTGTCCAACAACATATTCAATATCATACAAACTGTAACCAGCTTCCTGAACTACAGGCTCACACATGAGAAAAAACTTTTTTTCCATGCCATTTCGTACGTTATTTATATCCATAAAATAAAAAAGGATGGAATAATTCCCACCCTTTTCCCTAAATACAGCTCAGTGAGTAGGGCTACTTTTTAGCAAAGATGAATCAAAAGTGCAATTTAAACCCTTTTAACTTAAAGCAATAGTTGCATCATGAGCCCATCTACTCCATCAGAATAGTAGGATTTCACTCGGCGCAGGGGAGAAAAACCACACTTTTGGTAAAAACCAATGGCCCTAAAATTATGAACCTCAACTTCAAGATAAACGTCGTTAACGCCAAGAGTCTTTAATTTTAAGACCAAATCTTTCCAAAATCTTGCAGCTTCTCCACGACCTCTTAAATCTGGATTTAATGCAATTTTGAGTAAATGGGCCGTATGGTCGCCGGGAATAAAACTAAAAAGAGCAAAACCCTGAGGAATTTCATTTCCTGTTACATAAAGAAGATGGTGCTCCTCTTTAAGTTCGGCCCATTGAGACTTAGTCCATGATCTAGGAAACCAATCATGATCCATTTGTAGAATTTGATCTTTGGCCCATACTCTATCGGTAGTATTCATGATTGAACTGCTTGTCCAAAGAATCCATAAATAGATCGATGGAACCACGAATGGCATCAAATTTATTATTATTACTTTTTAGTTGCCCACCGTAACGGGAACGAAGATAAAGTTCAAGCTCAAGCAGATTCTTAAAGTTTGTTTTAAGACTATCTTTATATAAGACAGCTGCTTCACACCGATTGACCTTTGTATTTTCACGAATGAGTTCTGATAAATATGGGGAGACTTTTCCCTTCTGATCTTCGGTATAACGGAGCATTTTAAAAAGAAGACGAATTTTTTTTAAGGCCTCATCATTTTGATGGAGATGAACCTTCACAAGAGTGTCCTCTTCAGGCATTTTATCCATAAATATTTCTAAAAGTTTAATAAAATCATTTCCAAAATATTGAAGAACGATGGCATCGGAATAAATGCATTTAAGCGCTTTTAAATTTCTTAACTGAAAACTGACATCTTGAGTGGACACTGTTCGGTCAACGATTTTGATAAGAAAACGATCATATGAAACAACCTTGGCGAGGGCACTCCCCACCAAGAGACTAAACAGGAGAACTGATTTCAATATTCCCAATGTTTTTTTGTTTAACAATCTCATTCTCTTTATGAAAGCGAGCGTTCACTCTTGGGTTAAATGTATATCCATCTTTCCCACGAAGAATGTACTGGCGCTTGATTCCCTTTGGTTCAATTAACTTTCTCAAACGACTGATACTCGTATAGATGAGCTTATCATGGATAAGAGGATTATACTCGTCTTTCCAAATCATACGAGCGAGATCTTCTTTATTATAATAAGTCCCCGGAGTTTGTGCCAACAAGAAAAGGATTTCGAGGAGAACAAAACGGTGCTTAAAGTCGATAACACCTAGAGCTTTCTCATGAATGACTCGATTATGTCGGTCAAGGTAAAGATCCACACTTGAATCATTCACATCCTCGACTTCCATCATAATTAAACTCTGGAGGCGTTTAAAATACTCATCATCAAGAGAGTTCTGAGAAAGACCAAAAAGCATAAGTGCTTTAGAGAATTCTCCCATTTTTTTAAGAGAAATCCCTTTATTGAGAAGAACGTAGTTATGCATGTTCCAACAACGTTTTGAATGCAGAAGTTTCATCGCAAGATCATACTGAGGAAGAGAGTTTGCGTATTCCCCTAGCTCTCTTAAAGCGTTCCCCCACAAAAGATGCATACTACCTTTCAGGTAGCCTTTTTTAAGGATATTTAGCAGTTCATTTAGTTGATTAAGATAAACGATTGCATCCTGGAAATTTTTCATCTGATACGCATTCGTGGCCATCGCATACAGAGATTTTGCCATAAGTTCAGGCTCATTCTCTGTTTGGGCCTTTCTATAAGCTTGTTGAAAATTTTTCTGAGCTTCAGAGAATTCACCTCTGTAAGTATTCACCACAGCAACATTATAAAAATACTCTCCATTCAAAGAAGGAAGAGTTGCTACGGTACGGTCTAAAAGCTCCGCTGAAAGATCAATATATTTATTGGCCGAAGTTTCATTAAGGCTTTCTGAATAGATACGAATAAGAAAACCGTAGATTTTAAAGATCGCAAAAGCATCTTGAGGGAACTCTGTACGTTCCAAAGCACCTAAGAAATGTTCTTCTGCTTTCTCAAAATCAGCTTTATCGTAAAAGATTTTTGCTAAACGGTAATGGCCTTGGCCTTCGATCCGGCTAGAATCGGAAGGAAGATGAGCAAGAAATTTATCATCGTTAGCAAGATCAACCACTGCACGACTCATCAATGTCTCAACCGATGGGGTTTGAATGGTATCCATATGAGATTCTCCTAAAAACGATGTAAGAAATCTTTATCCCACTAATCAACAATGCCTACTATAAACATCATCGATCCAGAAAAAGCAAGTTGCTTGATAGGTTTTGTAAGTAAAAGGCGCTTATACCCATAAATTTAGTATCTTGACTGGTGTAAGAGTGCTCATTCTGATGAAAGGTTATGGAAAAAAAAGTTTTATTTAGGGTTTCATTCTTCTCCCTTCCAACTTATTGATAAAATGAGGACTGATTGGTAGGATGGGCGCTCAAAAACATCTAGCTCTCGGGGAGATCCATGGCGAAGTACGAACTCGACACAATTAGACATTCTACGGCCCATCTTATGGCCCAGGCCGTAATGGAACTTTTTCCGAATGAAAAAGTTCAGCTTGGCATTGGTCCAACCATTGAAAATGGCTTTTATTACGATATCGATATGGAAAGCAAACTCACTGAAGAGCACTTAAAACAGATTGAAGAAAAAATGAAAGAGATCATCAAACGTGATCTTCCCGTTGTTCGTCATGAAGTTTCACGAGAAAAGGCCATTGCACTTTTTTCTGAGCGTGGACAAACTCTAAAGAGTGAGCTCATAAGAGACATCCCTAATGGAGAGGTCATTAGTTATTATACTCAAGGGGATAATTTTTTTGATCTTTGTACAGGTCCTCATGTTGAGAAGACCTCTCACCTGCCTCATTTCTTTAAGCTTCTACACACTGCGGGTGCTTACTGGCGTGCTGATCAAACTCGCGGCATGCTCCAAAGAATTTATGCCGCTTGTTTTAGTTCAAAAGAGGATTTAAAAGCATATCTCACTCAAATTGAAGAAGCTAAAAAAAGAGACCACAGAAAACTAGGTAAAGAGCTTGAACTCTTCATTTTTGACCCTGTTGCTCCAGCGTCTCCATTTTTTATGCCCAAAGGTGCACTCGTTTATAATGGGCTTGTGGAATTCATGCGCCGAATTTATTCCAAATTTGAATACCAAGAAGTGATTACCCCTCAGGTTTTGGATGTGGATCTTTGGCACACATCTGGCCACTATGAAAAATATCATGAGAATATGTACTTCACACAAATCGATGAAAGAGAATTTGCCCTTAAGCCAATGAACTGCCCATGTCATATGCTCATGTTCTCTCACCACCGTTATTCATACCGTGATCTTCCCCTACGTTTTGCGGATTTCGGAAGACTTCACCGTTATGAAAAATCAGGTGTCGTCGCTGGGCTTACTCGTGTTCGCACTTTCTGCCAAGATGATGCTCATATCTTTATCCAGACCGATGGTATCCAAGAAGAGATTAAAACTCTTATGAATATGTTTTTTATTGGCTACGAACATTTTGGATTCAAAAAAGTTAAAATTGGTTTTTCTACTCGTCCTGAAAAACGTGTCGGAAGTGACGAGGTTTGGGATCAAGCAGAAGCTGCTCTTAAAGCTGCTCTCGATGCTTCGGGCAAAGAGTATTTTATCAATGAAGGTGATGGAGCATTTTATGGTCCCAAAATTGATATTCAAGTAGCTGATGCTCTTAACCGTTATCATCAACTTGGAACCATACAATTAGATTTTCAACTTCCAGAGAGATTTGATTTAAAATTCACCAATCAAAATGGGGAAATGGAAAGGCCAGTAGTTATTCACCGTGCTCTTCTTGGATCACTTGAACGATTTATTGGTGTTTATCTTGAACACGTGGCGGGAGCTTTCCCGTTCTGGTTATCACCTGAACAGGCCGTGATCATCCCGATTAAAAATGAGCTTCATTTGGAAGCTGCGAAGGAACTTTCATCAGAGCTTAAAAAACTTGGATTCCGAGTGCGCGTAGATGACCGAAATGAATCAATGGGTCTTAAAACTCGTCAGGCCCAGACTGGCAAGATTCCTTTCATGCTCGTTTTAGGTGATAAAGAAATTGAGACCAGTTCTGTGAGTGTTCGCCGTTATGGAGAACAAAAATCAGACACATTGGCCAAAACTGATCTTTTTGCCCTATTTAATGAGATGAATTTGGAAAAGGTACCCACATCTCTTAGAGATATGGTCGGGCTTTAGTCCCATTCCCTATCTCAATTTTGCCTCCTCTCGTGCGGCCACGTTTTAGGTTAAAATCAAACGATGGCCGCTCTACAAATCAACTCCTACACAGAACAACACAGGCTTGCCCTGAAGCTTCAGTCAATTCTTGTTGGTGAACTTTATCTTTCCAGTAAATTAAAACATCCCGTTTATGTTTTTAAGGGTGGCATTTTTATTCCTGTACTCTACGAAGGTTCTATTCCATCCAAAGAACTAATCAACACACTTATTAAAAACTCACATCGAACAGTCTATATCTATCCAGAAGATGTGATTGAAATTAAAAAAAGTTTGGAAAATGCCCTAATCAAAGTGACCCGCTCTCTTTCTGTTGGTGATCCATTAGAAAATGGAACAAAAGATCTCAAGCTACTTTCGCTTAACCTAGGTGGGCTTTACAAAAACCCACATAGTGATGAACTCCTGATGTTGCAATTTCAGAGTACACAAAACCTGAGTAAATTTCTTTTAGAGAATAAAAAGTTTTTGCCTCATTATTATGAAAATCTCACAAAAGAGAATTTCCATTTTACCTTGGCCCAACCAATGCTCTCCTCCATTCTTCTACTTTCATTTTTACAGGCCACTCATCTTTTCCATGATAAGGAGATTGAAAACTTATTCCTTACGAGTTACCTAAAAGATATTGGTGTCTCGATTATACCCGATGAGAAGTATGACCTTAAGGCACTCACGACTCGTGATCAGGACCTATTCGCTCACCATGCGGACTTTTCTTTTGATCTCCTGGATGGACGTATTCCCCTCTCAAAGAACTATTTGTCTATCATCAAACATCACCACTTTCTCAATCATAAGATTAAAAATCTCGTGACCAAAGAAAAGATTCAACAAAAAGAACCAGAAATGATTTTTGGTCTTGAGAGTACCCTCATTGCAGTATTTGATATCCTTGTGGCCATGACGAGCGATCGCCCCTATAGAAAAAAAATGGGCCTATACCAATCACTTGAAATCATCAAACGTATGATGGCCGATGACTATCCTCAAGAGTTTAAGGCCTTAGTTATTTTCCTTAAACAATTTTACAAAATCTAAGCTTTTCAAACCGTTATAAATTCCTCAAAATCTAATTATAAATAAAGTTTCACGAAAGAAACCTTAACCAGTAATTCTAAGGAGGGAATAATGGCGCAGGAACAGAGTCCGCTCACCGGTATCATCGAAGAAGACAAGGTCGTAATTGACTTTGGTGAGTTTGAAGGGAAATCAGTTCTCGAAATTGCAGATACTCGCCCTGAGTTTTATCAATTCCTCATTGATCAAAAAGAAACTGGTAATTTCTCTATCCGACGTTCTAAGGACAAAATTTTTCGCCTCTACATTCATCAATCAGCCATTTTAAATTAATTTATATTAAAGACAGGGAGTTCTTCCCTGTCTTTTTTTTCCAAATTCAACCATTCCTTTCCTTTGATTACAATTTCGACATAAAAGTTGCATATTTTCTACCGATGCCTTCCCACCTTTCGCAAATGATTTTACATGATCCATTTCTAAAGCATACGTAGACCCACAATTTCGACACTGACCTTTATCTCTGCTCCAAACTTCTGCTTTTACCTGTACGGGAACATATCGCGAGTCACTTTCAGTGACCTTTGTTTTTCGT
>Ga0247843_1005801_pt1 | contig 16773 bp, 10 predicted proteins | sample LaCruzMarch2017__FD_192420 | JGI IMG/M metagenome (GOLD analysis project Ga0247843, IMG submission 192420) | Freshwater microbial communities from meromictic Lake La Cruz, Castile-La Mancha, Spain - LaCruzMarch2017_8m | ecosystem: Environmental > Aquatic > Freshwater > Lake | place: Spain... | reverse complement strand
CAATAATCGAAAAATTGCGTATCCGCGTTGACGAGAAGCCTCGTGGGCCCAATGCCACATCTTGATTGGAAACTAATTCAGCAGTAGCAGAAGAAGAGGAGGAGGAGGATGGAGAAATAATGATGGGCGGTTTGTTCTCGGTCGTTGATCGTAGTTGAGAGGAGGAGGACAATCCACCAAATAATGGACGGGGCGTAACAATGAATGCGTTTATGGTTGGACAGCGCGTCGTCATTATAACAGCGGATGTCATGAACGCTGCCGTCCGAGATATTGACCTCATTGTAAGTGCGGATTCCGGTCCTGCTGCTACATTAGGTGTCGTGCGCATTAGTGTTGCTCGTGTCCAGGCGGCTTCGTGACGCCGTCCACTTCCACAGAAAACAGTCGAGTGTGAGAGTCAAGTAAATAGCCCTACATTGTACGTAAATAGTGAACAACTGTCCATTTTGGGCTGATTTCGGCCTATTTCGAAATTAATCACCTCTGACTGCTTTTTTTGAGTGACTATTAAATTAGTCACTCAAAAGCGTGGTCAATCTTAGCGCAAACCACACCATGTCCTCGTCGTCGACGAACACGGATGGAGGGAGGGGAGGTATAAAATTCGGCGAAGCTCGTAGTCTCGATGATGATGTCATGCTCTCATCCGGCCTGGGTGGTGGGGATAATAATGATGACAATATGGTCACTGAATTACCCACCCTCGAGGAAGAACGTCGGATGATGATGGACGATGATGATTATTATGACGAGAATAATGACGAAGGACGGATTGCGGGATATAACCGCGGAGGTGATCCCAACGACATTGATGATAATGATCCATTCCATAATATGGATGGAGGATCGGGCTTGGTGAACACGCGCATACGTGATCGTGAATCGAGCTATCATGCACGTCGGCATGATCGAGAAATAAACGGTGATGCTGAATTTAATTTTAAGAATGCCATGATCGATGTCAATTTAGAACGTGAACGCAAAGAACTTTTAGATGAGGCTAGGAAGGAATTAGTGGATGAGGAAACGGGTACATTCAAGACACGGTTGGATCCGGTAGCACCATCTGCTGTTCATGGAGATGGTATCCCACGGGGGGATGGAACGCGTATTGATGGTGAGGTTGGTGAGGATGATAATAATGATGGGGATAAGAGTGGTGGTGGTGGTGGAAGTCGGCGGAGAAGACGGTGGGATATTGATGAAAAGAATAACGAGAATCATCGTGAATTATTATCATCGGGGGGAAATATTATTGTTACCGATGGAGAACATTCGACAATGTCGAACAAATCACGGTGGGATGATGATATCTCGACTTCTTCGAAGGTAGAAGGTGCCACGGCAGCCGCACGTCGACGTAAGCGGTGGGATGAGACACCAGTGGTAGCCTCTGGCAGTGCTGCAGCAGGGGGAAAGGGGGCAGCACTGCCACCCGATGCGACACCCCTGATTGTCAATGGTTCACAGAATAGTTGGGATGCCACTCCCATCATTGCCTCTGGCCGTACATCATCAGCTATTGCATCAACACCCCTGGTTGGTGGAGGAGGTGGGAATGTAATTGGTACGGATGGTCGGCCGAAACGTTCACGATGGGACTCCACACCTATTCCTATGAATGCTGCAACACCCCTCCTTCACGGTGGGGCCACGCCTCTTCTTGGTGGACAGACACCCATGCTAACGAATGGTAATCTTGTGAAAGCTTTAACAAATGAACGAGAGATGGAACGGAGGAACCGTCCATGGACAGATGCAGCACTGGATGCTATACTACCATCAGAGGGGTATGTCACTCTTCCACCCCCAGTGAGTTACCTACCAATGCGCACGCCAGGTCGACAACTACTCGCAACACCGACTCCATTTGGTGGACGGACGGGTATGAATGGACAAGCCGATGGGTTTGTTATGGACATCCCACCGGAAGAACGGGAGGGGCAGACACTACAGGAAATACGTGAGGCATATGGCGTACCTGTCTCAATCGACTCACGTGAGTTAATGGGGGGTGAATCAGCGGCGGCAAGTGATGGGGCATTGCCCTACATTAAGCCTGAGGATATGCAATACTTTGGTCGGCTAATGGAGGACACAGATGAGAAAGGGTTGACAAAGGAGGAGAGTAAAGAGCGTCAAATTATGGCATTGTTACTAAAAATTAAGAGTGGGACACCACCGCAGCGTAAGACGGCGATGCGTCAGATTACCGACAAGGCACGGACTTTTGGTGCTGGTCCGCTCTTCCAACAGATCCTACCTCTCTTAATGAGCCCAGCACTCGAGGATCAGGAACGTCATTTACTTGTCAAGGTTATTGATCGTGTGTTGTACAAGCTCGATGACTTAGTCCGGCCATTTGTACATAGGATACTGGCAGTCATTGAACCACTATTAATTGATGAGGATTATTATGCCAGAGTTGAGGGACGAGAGATTATTAGTAACCTTGCCAAGGCGGCGGGACTTAGTACAATGATCTCCACAATGAGACCGGACATTGACAGCCCTGATGAGTATGTTCGTAATACTACAAGTCGGGCATTTGCAGTCGTGGCGAGTGCATTAGGTGTGCCAAGTTTACTGCCCTTCCTTAAGGCCGTATGCCGAAGTCGTAAGAGTTGGACAGCACGACATACGGGTATCAAGATTGTGCAACAAATTGCTTTGTTGATGGGCTGTGCGGTCTTGCCATACCTACGTGAACTTGTCGAAATTATGGGTCAAGGATTGACTGACGAACAGCCAAAGGTCCGAATGATGGCAGCACTTACTGTCTCGTCACTGGCAGAGGCAGCACACCCTTACGGCATAGAGAGTTTTGACTCGGTCATACGTGCATTATGGAAGGGTGCACTAGAACATCATGGTAAGGGGTTGGCCGCATTCCTCAAGGCAATTGGGTACGTGATCCCATTGATGGAGGAGAATTACGCTAGTCACTACACTCGACTGGTTATGCCAATATTGATACGTGAATTCCATAGTCCCGATGAGGAAATGAAGCGTATTGTCCTGAAGGTCGTACAACAGTGCGTCAGTACCGCGGGCGTTGAGCCCGACTATATCCGTAAGGAGATCCTACCCGAATTCTTTCGTAACTTTTGGATTCGAAGAATGGCGCTCGACCGAAGGAATTACAAGCAAGTCATCGAAACTACTGAGGAATTGGCAATGAAGGTCGGATGCTCGGATATACTTTCTCGAATTGTTGATGACTTAAAGGATGATTCTGAGCCATACCGACGCATGGTTATGGAAACGATACAGAAGGTCCTTGAGAAATTGGGCAGTGCTGACGTCGATGATCGATTGGAGGAGCGTCTTATTGATGGAATCTTGTATGCCTTCCAAGAACAGGCCGTGGATGCAGGGACCTCGGGTGCATTCGGTAAGGAGGGACAGGTGATGCTTGATGGCTTTGGGACGGTGGTGAACGCACTTGGTGAGCGGTGCAAGCCTTATCTGAAGCAGATTGCCGGTACGATCAAGTGGCGACTTAATAACAAGGCCGCGAGTGTTCGTATGCAAGCCGCGGACCTCATCGGTCGAATTGCTGTGGTCATGAAGGCCTGCGGGGAGGAGCAGCTAATGGGACATCTGGGCGTGGTACTTTACGAGTATCTCGGCGAAGAGTACCCCGACGTACTTGGTTCGATATTGGGCGCGTTGCGGGCTATTGTCAATGTCATTGGCATGACGAAGATGACTCCGCCGATTCGAGATTTGTTACCTCGGCTTACACCCATCTTGAGGAATCGTCATGAGAAAGTTCAGGAGAATTGTATTGATCTGGTAAGTTGAATGTTCTAATCTTGATCTGTTCTTCACTTGCATTAAAATCTTGCTAATGCATTTATCTCTCTTGCATAAATGAATTACTTCTTCTATACTGGATTACTAACATTTCTATCGTTTCCGTCTGTTAACATTTTTCCCAGGTTGGACGTATTGCAGACAGAGGAGCAGAGTTCGTTTCAGCGAAGGAATGGATGCGAATATGCTTTGAACTTCTCGAGCTGCTGAAGGCTCACAAGAAGGCAATCCGTCGTGCTTCCGTGAGCACATTTGGCTATATCGCCAAAGCAGTCGGTCCACAGGATGTCCTGCACACTCTCCTCAACAATCTTAAGGTACAAGATCGTCAGATGCGAGTCTGCACGACAGTTGCTATTGCCATCGTAGCTGAGACCTGCGGCCCGTTCACAGTCCTTCCTGCACTCATGAATGAGTATCGCGTCCCTGAAATTAACATCCAGAACGGAGTCCTTAAGGCCCTGAGTTTCATGTTCGAGTATATTGGAGAAATGGGTAAGGACTACATCTACGCTGTGACGCCCCTACTGGAAGATGCGCTTATGGATCGCGACGCTGTCCATCGTCAGACTGGATGCGCCGCCGTAAAGCACCTAGCCTTAGGTGTCGCTGGACTTGGGTGCGAGGATGCCTTAATTCACCTGCTGAATTTCGTCTGGCCCAACATCTTTGAGGAGAGCCCTCACGTAATTCAGGCCACATTGGATGCAATCGAGGGTTTGATGGTCGCTCTAGGTCCTAATGTTATCCTGGCGTACACGATTCAGGGCCTGTTCCACCCAGCACGAAAGGTGAGGGAGATTTACTGGCGTATTTACAACATGATTTACATCTACAATGCTGATGCAATGGTGCTTGGATTTCCTGCGATCGAGGACGAGGGGGAGAACACATACGCTCGCACGACTCTACAGCTATTCATTTGAGAGGGTGGTATTAAGTATTTGGTTGGCACTTAGTAAGTAAGGTATGTTTGCATTGCGTCGATTTGTTTAGACATACTCGTACTGGAGTAACATAGGAATTGATTTTATACACACTCTCCAGATACTTAGAAGGTGGGATCTGTTTAGTACAACTCCTTCCCGAAGCACATTCACCTGTACAACAACATCGACCCATCGCAAATATAACAATCCTCTTCTCCTAATTCAGCCCAACACGCTGTTGACACTTCAATTGGCGTCCTTCTTCTCCTCGACACTGGAAAATACCAAGCTACTCCTCCTTACAATTCCACGCATCACATCCGCCTCTGCCACAGCATCCTCAATGTTACCACCAGCGCTCACAATGCCTGCACGTGCAAGCAAGATTTTGGAAATGAGACCAGATGAAGATTTCGCAGTTGACAAGTCGCCTGGGAACTCTTCCCATGTCGTCAAGTTGTATCCTTTCTTCCAACCAAGTTCATCCTTTTCAGTGTCTGATAGATTGGTATCCTTTTTCAGCCACTTATGAACTTCAGCAAGCTTCAGTCTGACAAGTTCTGGATCATAATGATTCTTCAGAGCTTCAGCAAGATCAACAGTCTCATCGAAGAACCGACCTGGGTTACCAGAATTGCTATGATAAAAAATGTCAATGAGGGTGAGTATTTCCTTCAAAAATGATCAATATTGCCCGTAATCAATCTCCCCATTACTTACAACACATTTTTTTTGTTCTCTTTGAATGTTACCTTCTTATTCCACTTAGTTCCCGACCCCTCCATCATGGCATAGCGATCACGAGCAAATTCGTGCAAGCCATACGCGACTAAGCAATTGTGCATATACAGCATGTGACCGATCATTATTCCATCTGTCGATTCCTCATCGAAGGAGGGAATGTTTAATAAACCCTTCTCGCACCATTCCTTCCCTAGCTTGTCAACTGCAAGTTTTTCCAATCGGCCGACAGCTGCGGTGACCAACTCCTTACTCACCTTTTCCCCTTCCGCATAAATTCTAGCAGCCTCGATCACTTCATCAAGATCGGATGATCGAGCAAATCCAACACTCACAGTGTGCATGCCCTCAATCCTCCACGACCACAACGCAGCGAATGCAATGGGTGACATCTCAGGCCCAATAGCAGCCGCGATCGCCGCCGATGGACGGTATAATTTCCCCCCTTTGTCATTAGGGGAAATGTTGAAAACGCCCATATCAAGCTCAAGTGCCCTCTTCACACATGCTGCATTCCCCTGCCCACCAAGAGTATCTGGTGTCCCAGCGGCATGATAATCACCCACGAAGTGACGGTGCAAATTGACATAGTCAAACTTGTTTGAATTGATCATACGCATAATAGTTTCGGCACTACCGTGGGTGGAAAAACCAACATGCTTAATCTTGCCCTCACGCTTGAGACTTTGTGCAAACTCATATATCCCATCCGTGGCATCACTAAGGACAGTGTCAACCTGTCCATCAGTGGATATGCAGTGGAAAGACATTAAGTCAATATAGCCCAACTTGGCGACATTGCTCCACGAAGCCTCCCATTGCTTCGCAAAGTCGGCAGTTTTCATCCCACCACTGGGAGCGATTTTCGTTTGGAAGATAAAGTCACTCCGTTGTATCTTCCCCTCGTCCATCAACTTAACAAGAGCATTAACAAATTGTACCTCTGAGGAACCATAAAATCGTGCCGTCTCAAAGTGATTCAGTCCAATGTTAAGACAAGAAAGCACGACATCCTCGAGGTTGCGTTGAGACTTGGATTGTACAACCTTTGTTTTATTTGGTTTGATTAATGGGATATGATCCGGGATCCATGTTTCCTGAACACGCATCCCCCCACATGTAATAATTGGCATTTGTAACTCCGTCCTACCGAAACGGACCTTGGGAATCTTAAATTTAGATTCAGTTGTTTCATCGTCCACACGCCAACTGGCTGTTTCAGCCAATCGTTCCGTCAATGCTAGGAGTTCGCCATCTGGAAGATTCTGATCGGCGTACCAGAATTCGAGTTGACGTATAATTTTTAGGAAGGAATCGTCGTGGATTTTTTCGCCGCGACTCTCTAGGATCGAAGCGATCTTCGGTCCAATACGCGAGGTTAGAACGCTTGGAGTGAGTTCATCCTCTTCCTTCTTTTCCCCGAGGAATCTGGAGCTTACTCTTCGCATCATGTTGGAGTTGGAGGGTGATCAGATAGATGATATTCTCAATGTAGAAGAGACGTAAATTAAAACAACACTGCTGGGATGGGGCCGGCCCGCCACAACTTTCAAAGCACAGAAGGTTCGAGGTCGCCAAAACAACGCAACGCATCACCAGAAGTTGTTCACACTAGGATAGATACAACCAATACAATACAACTTAAGAAATTAGGTAAGGCCACGCAACCGACGGTGCAATGGTCGCACCGGAATCTTCCCGTAGCAATAAGAGCAGTAAGGGTGCAATACATATGCTGTTGATAGCACTCCTAACCGGCTCGGCATGTTACGGTTTTGGCAGGATGGATGGATGTAGCTCGCATTGGTTAATGTCTTCATCATCAAATAATGAATTTTATCACAAGGCAGTAGTTGACTATGATGATTCTGACAATACCTCCCCGGAATCGGCACATTCAAAGAATGTTAATAATAATGATAGGAGATCCATCGTAAGGCCATCACTCCCCTACAACTGTGGTGTAATATTCTTCTATCATATCCCTTCAACTGGGGGTGCATCAATAAATGTCTGGTTTAAAAAGTATCAACGACCTAGTTATGGCAATATTTCCTACTATCAGCATTGGCAATTAGAAACACGACGAGATGGTTCCTTCCATCCAGACCCCATTGGTTGTGAGGCAAACTTTTCCAGAGGCATGACTGCGCATATACAAAATCTTGGCCCGAATGAATGGCGAATAGCACACAGTCATCTTGTTAGTACCTACCTAAATGAATCAGAAGATTTACTCTACCAATGGCGACGGGATGTCGAGGCACAGGGATGTCAGATGATAAATACTGTCATGCTGCGTGAACCATTAAATCATGCCATGAGTTTACATAAGATTGTGAGGCAGAAGCAAAGTAATCGTGTAGATTGGGTAGAGTATCTACATTCTCCAACGGGGACAGGATTGTGGTCTACGGTCCTTGATTTCTTCTTATATAATACACATGGCAACCGTACGAAAGATGATTATCCCAATGGTCCTGGAGGAAGGAATCCTTTTAATGTTACAATGAAAGTTAAGGTTTCACGTGCAATGGAGCTACTGCATAGACACTTTGATATTGTTACTATAGGTGATCATGATACATTTATGGGTAAATTACTGAATTGGACTACATTAACAAGGGAAAATACATACAAAAGGACGAATATATTTAAGGGTGAACTTGAGTTTAATAAAAAGGAGGTTGAGAATTTACAAAAGCTGTTACAGAAGAATGGTGATTTTGATTTTATTGATCAAGTTAAGGTTGACTATTATGATTACTTGTCATACCTGACCAACGACTAAGACATAGTTATTAGAATGTGTGTTTAAAATCATCAATATTTTTATGATTCAAAGACTTAAATGTAAACAGAAAAAATTGCACATTCATACTATTATAAGAACTTCATAGCATAGATAGGCGAGCAACAATAATATATTTAGATTGTCAAAGAAATAATGTCTCCACAACAAGTAATTCCATTGTACAATGGAATGAAGTTGATAATCCTCCACCTTGACCAAACGACCCAAACAGTACACAACCCCAGCACCCAAAATCGTACTAAATGCCAATTGCTTTGGATTCTGGATTACTCTTTTTGCTCATTTTCTGAATGCCCAATCTTGTGGATTCTCTAGAGGAATGCATCCATATTGCCATGTGCCTCAGATCGGCTACACTTAGTTTGTGCCATATATTTCAATACCGCCTGGTCGTACTATAGTTCCGGTTGTCGGTTGTAACAAAGTTGGAGAGCTGGTTTAGGACCAGCACGATAAAGTGGACCCATGGGACCATAGAAGTACGGAAGTGTTGTCACAGATTTCAAAATCTCACATGGTATGGTAGAATTCGTTAAACCGTGGAGATTATGTCCCAGTTGCAATCAACAATACCACAACGAGCTTGCGTTCAATACTGCGACTGAGTTTGTGTAGTTTGTCCGACGACAGTATCCAGTCAATACACAAATGCAGGTGTAGGCTCTTCATTTTAAGCTTGGTGAACTTTTGATTCCTTGTTTGAGCGTTTGCAACCCGTGCAAAAGAGGGAAGCTGTAATTACTGCAAATGTACTGATATCCTTGATTGTCGGAAGAAAATTGGTGCCCCTCCGCTGACAATGCGAAACTCCCAATTTGAAGCAGACGCATACAACGTCCAAGGTCAGATTGCTCTCGAAGAGGGAACAGAAGAGAGTACTCCAACTGGAGGTGAACGAAGCAATTGGCGATGCTGATGGTATTGCCACTGTGAAGAGCAACATAGCTACTGCAAAGTCAAAGTACGAAGGTTGGAGCAATACTAGGAGTTGTTAAAGGCATGCCAAGAGATGTACACATTGAATGTCACTGATATGGCGAAGGATACACAATTGAAGCGGGTAAATTCTATGTAAATCTTCAGAAATCCAGGCAGGTGAGAGGAAGGGCTTTTGACAAGGTTGTTAGCCAAAAGCAAGCAAGTCCTCGGTCCTCACCTAAATACCACCAATTATCTAGTTGAGTCAGAAAAAACATTTCAACAAACACAAACACATTCAACTTTCTTGTCGAGAACCAGCCGAAAAACACGTGTTTGTGTACCCACGCAAGCCCCATGAGGATGGAGATAGATGCCGTGGATCTTGCCACACGCACTGACGATGTGATACATGCACTAACGAATGGGGACGGGTACGTCATCATACGTCAATTCCTGCCCCCAGACATTGTCAACTCGGCCCGTTCTATTATAACGACAGCGAATCTCCCACGTCGGATCCTACGTCGACTATTATTCCGTCATGCACCACATCCACCCGTCCGAACTTTTGATCTGTTTACACGATCACCACGCATATTTGGTCATTTCCTTGATGATGCTGCACTTGGAGATATCATTGAATGTATCTGTGGAGAGGGAGCCAAATGTGGTTCATTTCATTCGCATACTATCTTCCCCTCTTACTCCTCTACTGCTGATGAGGATGATGATGCCATATGCCTCGCACAAGGACTGCACATTGACTACCCCTACGGCTCACACGCACCCTTCTTAACCAAGAGTAATCCACCAATTGGTGCACCCAAAACTGTTCAGGTATTATGGATGTTAGATGATTTCACACTGTCAAATGGTAGTACAATAGTTATCCCGGGATCACAAAAATTATGGCATGCTCCAAATGAAAATAACGATAATGACGAGAGTATGCAACATGCCATTAACACACATGTACATATTACAGGACAACGGGGTGATGTTATGATGTATACAGGTCAATTATGGCATGGTGTGCCAAAGAATCATACAACACAATGTCGAACGGCTGTATTAGGTCAATTCTTACCATATTATATGATACCCATGGAGGATCATGCCAATGTTATTAGTCATGCTGTACTACATGCATTGCCTGTACGTGCGGCAACTTTATTGTCAGAACAACTCATACCAAGGAATTTATGGACTTGGTATACATGTCCACCGAGTTCATTACTACAACGTATTGTTACTGTTTGTTTCTCATCGTCGGGATTATGTGCGGCAATCTTAGCCGCCATGAGTAGTAGTGCTATTGTGCTTTGTACTGCTCGTGCACATTATGATAATGGTGGTTCCTCGTCATCGTCAACAACGAGTTCGTCGCAGCTCCTCGTAGCCATTGGATGTGTAACGAGTGGTTATGTCTGGGGAGTCTTTGCGACACTCTCAAAAAGCGACCTGGGCATATGAATAACAAAAATTGTATTAATGTTATGGTAAATACTGTTCATTATTCTCCCACATCCTATTGAACTTTATCGTGAGTTCGGGTGCTACTCTCAGATCGTACAGATCGACCATTACTTGAGCAAATGTCAATTGCGTGAACCGAACATGAACAACATCTCAAACATATCAGTAATCCAATTGGAATTATAACATCGTCCGCGGCAATATTTACTGATGCCGTCCATGTAAACCAACATATGAGGGCAGAACGGACAAGGACAATAGCAATATTGCTAATATTTGTGGATTTCCGAGCAGGTTGATCAGGTTGTTGCCGCCGATATGTAGTCTGAGTCATTGCATCATGAGATCTATAGACTACAATGATGATAAATGATGAAAGCATGACTGTGAGAACGCGGGAGATCATCACAGTATCTTTTCCTGTCATTGTCAAATAGTCATGATAGGAATCTAAACCACGCTGTCCCCAGTGAGTCATTAAGGATAGAGCAAAAACCGATTTACCAAAAGTGAACTTTATCAATGAAAGTAGAAGGACAAATATTTCACTTCGCCTTTGTTCAAGATACACCGATGATCGTGTGGCAAGAATTACCAGACTGGTTAAGTTGTGTAGTACTACTGAAATGAAGCAATACGAGGCAATAGCATTCATGTTCCATGCAAGGTCGTCAAATCCGAGCATAAATGTATTGATCATGAAGCAAAGTATTACCGAAAGAGGCAATGTAAAAATCGTGAGCGTACGTATTTCCGTTGCAATCAGATGTACAAAAGAAATCCCAAAGGTAGTACATCTTGTTGAAAGACTGTCGTCCACGGAATTTCCAACAAACTCGACGCCAGGTGACATGAATATTATAGACACAAGTGGACACACTCCATATACAATAATAATATATACCAATGTTGCAATTTGTGTAAGTATAAAGATTGATAAAAGTAGTAGATGACATTCATGTCCACGACAAAACTGATGATGATATGGAATCGACAACTGTCGGACATAGGCTATCATAACGAGTAGGGTAGGAATAGATAGTAGGCTGATCGATACATGTACAAAACCATTGATTCTGAACAACCTCTTTGCTTCATCAGTAGAAGAACTTTGACGAACAAATTTCAATCTCGGATGTATTGCATATGTATCCAAAAGAGCAGCGGTAATACATAGCTTCAATAATGTATTGAGATAATATGGTGCAGAAAGTTGAATTGATACAGTTTGCAAATACCCCTTCTCAAGTAGTAGCCTCGCATGTTGTTTCTCAACTTGCTTCTGATAGTTGTAATCGGATTCATTCCATCTTGATTCGTCATTATCTACTCCATCTCTTGTTTGCCGTCTTCTTCTTCGCTGGTCCATCACTTTCGTCACCGCAGCTAATCTTTCAGAGGAAGGTAAACCATTATCAGTCGCGTTTACTAATGTAAATATTATCTCACGGACCGCTGTTAGTAAATCATAACACCAAACAATTGCACGATGATCCATTCCATATGGTTCACTATTTATCGTTGATGAACTACTACCAGCATCGGCACCAGCAATACCATCCATTATATCCGATGCAAGGAAGGTAGTGCTTACAAAACCCGAACCTCTATTTTTGGTATTGTCAACATTAGTTTTATTGACATTGCTCATAGAAGTAGAAAAAGGAATTTGACATGAAGTAGGTGGTATCATTTCATCTCGCAATCCACCTGATATAGAGACCAATGATACATCACTGTCATCATCACCATGATTGTCATAGTCGTTGTCATTAATGAATTTTATAACATCATATAACTCAGCATCGACTGCATATGGAAAGTCTAACCCTAATGGTGAAGCAAGCGAGATAATATTATGAATATATCCACTACTATTATTGGTAGATGATGATGATGATGGTGATACTACAAATTGTGGATATAATCGTAATGCCAATCGTACAATTATTGCACCAATGGAATGTGCCACAATTGTTATACTTCTACTTTGTCCTTCTTGTTGTCCATCATCATTATCATTATTATTAGTATCAAGATGACACCCCAACGCAAGTGTCTGTATAGCAGACGCAAGGAACTTTGCCTGTTTGAATAATATAGATGAATGTAATGCCCCACCTTGTTCATTATAATCAAGACTATATATATCCATAACAAACTCATTCTGCAGTTGTTGTTGTTGATGATGATGATATTCCTCATTGTCCTCTTCTTCTTGTGAAGAAGAAGATTCACTATTGTTGTCAACAAGAAGTTGCTTCTTCTTTCGTAAGGACAAACCATTATTCATACCTATACCAGTTTGTAATGAAGTATATATCTCTTGATTGGTCATTAATTGTGGATGTTGTCCTGTATAACGTGTCCCGTGTGCTCCCAAAGATCGTGATTGTAAGTACGAACCCCAATGTCCTGGTATGTACAGTACTATATGCCCTGTATGGGGGTAGGGTGCTTCGGTGTACTTGGATTTTGTTGCTGTTGTCGTTGACGATGATGTGCTATTATTCTTATCATTACTTTTGCAGCTTGGGAGTAGACACCAATTGTCTGTCAATTCAAGTATCCTACCACCATTGCTTTTGCGATGTTGACGATTACGACCCCGCGTTTGTTGTTGAGACGCATAGTCCTCTTTCATATTTCCTACAATAGGATACAAATGCTCATGTCGTGGATCACGTGCATCCGTGAATTTTAATAATCTATACCTACCATCTTTGTCCGCCTGAGTATAGCGATGAAATGACGATGCACTACTAGTAGTAGATGATGATGATGATGAAACGTCATCGTCATTGTTACCAACAGACTCAATACGTATTGGTAAAAAAATATATTGTGAATAGGTCATACGACAACCTTTGCCATTGTAGAATTCGGGTCCATCAATTAATAAGCCATGTAATAATACATAAATGGATATTATACATGATAGTAGTGCTATCACGATGATGAGAATTTTGACAATGCTGATTGAACAACCGCCGCACATGTCCATTGTGTACACAACACACGCACTCGATAGTATTCATTCCCGCCGTTCTGAGAGGGAGTACGACTAGGCGGGAGCGAGTGGGTTTCTTCACCACTTATTTTTTTTAGTCCCTCAACGGCATTAAAATGGGTGGCGACGATCTCAGCGACGACGACGAATACCTGGTCTACTCACCCTCCGGTGACGGTCATTCTTCGGACGATGGCAATGGAGGAGGAGGAGATTCCAAGAAGAAGCGCAAGGGGGATGGCAATTCATCATTAGCAGCGTCGGACGACGAAGAGGTGAAGGTTCATGAGAAGAAGACTGATCGCAAGAAGAGGAATAAGACGGAACTACTCACATCATCATCATCATCAACCCCACAGGATGTGCTACTCCATGCTGGACGTGGGATTGCCATGGACAATGTAGAGGCACAATCAACATTCCTAAATACGTTGTACTCGCATTCGATCAAGCTTGTGAATGGTGCTGCTAGTAGTAATAGCAAGAAGGTAGTAGTAGAAGAAGAGGAAGAAGAAGAAGAGACTGCCTCTACCACCGACATTATAACAACAGCAATAGCAACAGCAACAACAACATACTCCTTCTTACCACATTTATACACTCTACCTAAAGAACTTGACATGTCTACGAAAGTATATAGACATGCTAATTTGAATTCCTTCCTTAAACCATCATCCAGTGGTAACGGAGGAGGACCATTATCATCGAATAAAAAATTGAAGAATTGGAAATATCCATCTTCACCCATGATAATTATTATTACACTATCGGCAAAACGTGCTGTGGAATTGATGAAACAATTATCATCCACGTTGAAATTACCAATACTTAAATTATTTGCTAAACATATGAGTTTGGAAGAGCAAGTGAGATTGCTTTCTCAGGGCTTTGGGAAGAAGAAGAATATTGATAATAAGCAAACGACGAAGAATCTTAGTAGTAGTAGTAGTAGTAGTAGTAGTAGTAGTAGTAGTAAGAAGGGAAGTAAAGGCAGTGGTGGATATTATAGTTTAGCGGTGGGTACACCCGGACGGTTACTTAAACTATTACGTTACGACAATAATTGTACTACCAATACAGACGAAGTATCAAGAGGAGGGGATATAGATAACGCAAGACGTGGTGGTGGTGCATTACAATTACACCATACCGAATTAATTATTATTGATTGTCATACTGATAGTAAGGGATGGAATGTATTAACCCTAAATGATACATCAACTGAATTAATGCAATTTATGAATGAGGGTGTTATAAATCAATTGGAAAAACGTAAGGGTAAATTAAAGTTGGCCTTGTTTTGAAATTAAGAAGAAGCATGAGTGATGATTTTTGGAGTTGGGTATATTTGTATGAGAGTATTAAAGGTTAAACATGTTTTTTAGTTATTGATCATATAATATATTGCATTTTAAAAACGCCATATCATACAACGATCCATCATCAATGCATCAGCAATACCATAACCACAATAAGTCAGTGATGGGGCAAGCAGTGAAAAGATTGCAATGATTTCTTCATGTCGTTTGCGATAATTTCCTGGAACTTCCAAAACTAGAATTGCTCCAGGAAAAGGAGACTTTGACAATTGCAATGTATTACAGACACTTGCCACCCAACGATATGCATCTAAACCCAATTCACCACCAGTGGACGCTTCGGATGGGTCATGTCTCATATTATTCATTACGGCAACCTTGTCGGGAAGATAGGGTGGATTGCATATCACAACTCCCACTTTCTGATGACATACAGAAGGTAATGGTAATGTCTCACATGAGTAATCACATAGTTTAAACTCAACACGGCTTGTTAAGTCAAGCTTACATGCATTCTCTATTGCACAATCCAAAGCAGGCTGTGAGATATCTACTCCAAGACCATACCAGCTTACCGGTAGTCGTTGCATTAATGCTAGTAGTAAACAACCCGATCCTGTACCAAGATCGAGAACAATCAAATTATTCTCGGAATTTATCATCGTCTTCTGATTATTATCATCCCTCTTCATTGTTGAGATTACAGTCTCAACAAGACAGATTGAACTTGCTCGTGGCTCAAACACTCCTTTGCCAGATTGATAAATTACATTATCAAACATTTTGCATCCACTATGATGTGACACTGGCAATCGGTCCTGCGCCGCTTTCGCAGCTAATAGAGAATGTACCCCCAACGTTAGTAGTTCTACTTCACGGTCATTTGTTTTTATGTGCCAGGACTTTTCTTCCTCTTTCCCAATAGATAATAGACGATCAATCTTGTCTAATATACATATCCTCTTCTCTGTCTCTAAGCCTGGGAATGATACCCCACATGTAACCAAGCATGTGCCACTACAACTACCAAGTTTGATACAATTGGCACCACGTCCAACAATAGGATAATTAAGTTTTCGGAATGCACATTTTAATTTCGCTGTTGAATTTAATGGTGACCAATTAATCTTTAATAGTGTTATCCAACCTGAGTTACTATTGTTCGATCTATAATTTGCTACAATGGTAACATGTTTTACATATTCCATACTATTCAACGCATTGCGGAGTAGAAGAGTAATATTATTCTGAGGTTGTGAATCGGTGTTGTTATTGGTGTTTTGAGGTTGTGAATCGGTGTTGTTATTGGTGTTTTGGTTGTCAACAATATTGCCATGAACAAGTATATAAGTTATTTTATGTAATAATCCCATACGTCGATATTCTTCCATTTGTAATGTAGCACAATCATTCTTCGTAACAATTACAATTTCATATGAATTAGTATTAATAATTTGTGGTAGGAATACATTAAATGTGTGATTTATATATTGTTTTATATCAATGCTAACTTTATTACCACATATACTTCCAGGCTTACCAAGGATGATATAGTCGTCATTCTCGGTTAGTAATTCATATCGCTCCATAATACATCAAAGACGGCAAACTTGTGGTACGAGTTTTAGGGCTATTTTTGCGCGTGACATCCTCTTGTACTATTCCTACGTACAGTCCTACGAGGCCCTCGCGCAGAAATTATTTTGGTTTTCGCCGTGCGACCATGGCGTCGAGCGGCGT
>Ga0247843_1005800_pt1 | contig 16774 bp, 11 predicted proteins | sample LaCruzMarch2017__FD_192420 | JGI IMG/M metagenome (GOLD analysis project Ga0247843, IMG submission 192420) | Freshwater microbial communities from meromictic Lake La Cruz, Castile-La Mancha, Spain - LaCruzMarch2017_8m | ecosystem: Environmental > Aquatic > Freshwater > Lake | place: Spain... | reverse complement strand
TTACTTCCTTTTTGTTTTAACGGCATAAAAATTCAAGCTGTTTCCAACTCAAAATGTTCGTGTTCAATGGAGGCGAGTATAGACAGTATTTCATGGATATCCTCTGAAAGCACCAGTTTCATTCGCGTTTCTTTAAAGTGTGGAAACCCTTTGAAATAATTGGCATAGTGCCTCCTCATTTCCAAAATCCCCTGGCGTTCATTCTTCCATTTTATACTTTCCAGCAAATGCTGTTTGCAAGCCTTTAAGCGTTCACTTACTGTTGGGCCTTCCAAATGGGTTTTATGGTTTAAATAGTGTTTTATTTCCCTGAAAATCCAGGGGTTTCCAATCGATGCCCTGCCAATCATTATTCCATCGACGCCATATCTGTTTCTCATTTCCAAGGCTTTTTCTGCACTGTCCACATCGCCGTTGCCAAATATTGGTATTTGTATTCGTGGGTTGTTTTTTACCTTACCAATCAAGGTCCAATCTGCATCCCCTTTGTAAAGCTGCACCCGGGTTCGGCCATGTATACTCAGCGCGCTTATCCCAATTTCTTGAAGCCTTTCGGCCACTTCTTCTATATTCCGGGTATTTTGATCCCAACCTAACCGGGTTTTTACCGTAACAGGGAGCGATGTACTATCAATCACTGCTTTGGTCATGGCTACCATTTTAGGCACATCCTGCAACAGGGCTGCTCCAGCACCTTTGCATGCCACAGCTTTTACAGGGCATCCGTAATTTATATCAATCAAATCGGGGTTCACACGGGTGGCAATTTCAGCCGCTTCCCGCATACTTTCAATATCACTGCCAAACAATTGTATGCCTATGGGGCGTTCGTACTCAAAAATATCGAGTTTTTTCATGCTTTTGGCCGCATCGCGTATCAATCCTTCCGATGATATAAATTCAGTATACATCAGGTCGGCACCATTGGCCTTACATACCGCCCTGAAAGGCGGATCGCTCACATCCTCCATGGGAGCGAGCAATAAAGGGAAGTCCCCTAAGTGTATGTCACCGATTTTTACACCCATTCCATCAAAGGGAGCAAAGATAACATTTGCCAAGTGGTTTACACAGGTTTGAAAGATCTGCTATGGGTTTCCGTTTCGTGAAGGCACAAATCAGGGCTTTGGAGTTTTTAACAGCTTTGGTTATTCCGTTTCGTGAAGACACGAATCAGGGCTTTGGCCACTAACAACAGACTCGCCCAAACTGGTGACTTTAGGTAAAGTATGAGTTCTGTAAAATCAATTGTAACGCATTTCTTACCAGTTCACTGCATCATACGGATAATACAATTGATCTTTTAGCTCACTATCATCAATGGCCTTAATCTTGGCAATGGCTGCCGCTTCCCATGACCAATAGCCAAAGAAATTATTAACCTTGGTATTTTTATGTATACCATGCCAGTAGGCATCACTATGGCCTTGGTACCAGTCCTTGTCAAGATAACGCTTTATTTGCGACGCGTTGCTTAGGGAATCTGGGTTTAGCGATTTGTAAGGATATTTTTGAATATAGCTGTCGGATTGTATTGGCCAATCAGCTTGCTTGGAATGGATAATAAAATCGAGCAATTTGTCTTTGGCTCCATCGCGTTTTATTATGGCCGTGATGCGTTTAAAATCAACCAAATCTATATTACATAAAACACCCAGAGAAACCATCCATATCATGGTATCATAACCGCCGTAGCTTATTTTAAATCCCTTCCACTTAAATCCTTCTTCAAAAGCGGGAATGGTTTCCAGCAATGAGGTTTTTACCGTCTCTTTATTATCACCTACGGAATAATGGGCAATGGTGCGTATAAGAAGATTCTCGAATAAAAATGATTTTAAATCCTCTTCTTTTTCTTTATCAGATGCTTCCTTTATGTCTACTTTAATTAAAGGGGTTAAATGGTTGATTTCTTTAATCAATTTTAGAATATCTAACGGTCGTAGCTGTTCTCTGCTCATAATTTATAATTCTATGGGTTTAATTTTTTTGCAAGGTCATCTTCACTCTTAATATTTAGAAGTTTTTTGCCGTCTTTTTTTACCCCCGTAGTATTGCATCGAACCCAAATTTTTGTAAATTACTTAAGTACCTGAATTTCGGTAACTTTGGATTACAAAACCGGCAGAAAAACTAACTCAGAAAACTGCCATTTAAAAAGAAAATTATGGGAAGACACGAATCCGGGCTTTGCATAATCCTAAACCCAAGCCAAAAAATGAACCAAAACGTAAAAGATTGGATGTATAGAATAATCTTCGCTTTTGGCATCGGCCTTTTGTTAGCTTTTATTACCGAGGCGATTCGGTTTGGGTTTTCTTTTATGAACGAGGGTTATATTTCCCGCTTTAAATAAATCAAAACATTGCCATAATCACCATCGCTCATTGAGAAAATGGAGTGACTTACATCAACATTCTGTCCTAATTTACTTGTCCATGTTCCATCAGGTAATTGTCTTGCGGCGTGGGTCGGGATCGATTCAGAGGTACCATAAATTGCCACCTTTTCAAATTCTACTTCATAATCCCCATTATCACATATTGAATATCCGAATTTTTCAAATAGCTTTATAAAACTATCAATTGTTTCTTCCCGAGGAACATCATTAGGCCAAAAATAAATATTGCTTGCATCTGGCCAATACCATTTTGTATTGTCACCACATGCCCATGCAATACAATTATATGAACTTGTTTTGGGGCTTGTTAAAATGAACGGCGCTTGTTTGGTATTTGGAAATGGAGCAAATTCAATTTTCATAGGGTTGAATATTTTCCTCAGCCCAATTGAGCCAATCCGCTTTCATGAGATTAACAATCCCACGGTGTTCTGGTGTAATTGGATTATGGCCTGTTAACCGTTCAAGTGCATAGAACCAATGATTCTCAGATTTTTTCAGATCTTCCAATATAAATGGAATGACTTCATATCCCAAATTTATAATCGATCTGTAAGCGGAATTATTAGTAATTTCTGAAACATTTGATGAAAACATTGTTTCAGTTATCCAGAGGTTTCTGTAGTATTCAAACTTCTCTTTCAATTGCTGTTCATACATTGCTTGAATGAAAACGCTTTGACCAATAAATTTAATATGGCTGCTCTGAATATTTTGACTTACGAATAAAGACTCAATTGAAACTGCAACGGGTCGTTGTGTTTCTCTGATTGTTGGATAGAAGAAATCTGTCATGAGAATAAATCCCTAGTTTTGTTGGTTATACAATTTTCAAATATTTCATTTTTAACCTCACGAAGTTCACTGAAAGTTGTTAAGATACTTTCTGAAGAATTTTGAACATTCAACCACTGATAAACGTCTATGTCTAATATAAATGGCAATTGAGAATCAATCACGGGTTCAATTGCCTCAGTAATTATCACATTCCGCAAGGGTTCCGAACATGGAACCTGAATTTGCATAAAAAAGGTTGAATAGTTTTGAGGCAGGCATTTAGGAATCGGAGGCATATTTAATATATAATCTTGCAAATCCTCAAACGGTAAAGGAATATTGATTTTATTTATAAATCTTGTAGCAATACGCGTTACAATGTTGGGAGCGAACATTTCCTTGTATATTTCCCACATGATCATAAACTGTTCAAAATGTATTTCCCAATTTTCATAAGGTTTCAAAACATTAAACGTAATTCCATCTGTTTTAACCTGTAATTGCCTAGTTCCGTCGCTTGATATAAATACATAACCTAATATATTACTCTGGGCTTTACTTTCCATTGGTTTATCTAAAGAAAAGTGTAATAATCCAGTTACTTGGTGTTTCTTCTTTTCTATGGGAAAGTTATCTTTAATCTTGTCATGGAAAGTAGACAATTCCTCTACCTGCTTAATATTAAGCTTATCAATTGTTATATCGAAAATTGCTTCACGAATAGGGGCGTTGGGATAATTCATTTAGCGAATATACAATAAGATATTATGTTCGGATTGCAGTTTTGATGTTGATTGGATTACTAGGACATTAAATTCAAAACGTTTCAATTGTCCGTAAAGAATAAAATTTATTCTTTAAGAATTCATGCCCTTTTATCAATTTTACACAACCACAGATTCTCCGTCACTCATTAAATGCAATTTTCAGACGAGCCATTCTAATTTACCCCAAACTAGCCTTAACAGTCCATCACACGCTTATCCCTTCCAAATCAAGTAAAAAGGCATATTCCATGGCCACTTCTTTCAGTTTTTCAAATCGTCCAGAAGCCCCTCCATGGCCGGCTTCCATATTGGTATGCAACAATATGCGGTTGGTGTCTGTTTTAAGATCCCTAAGTTTGGCCACCCATTTAGCGGGTTCCCAATATTGTACCTGGCTATCGTGCAGCCCGGTGGTTATAAGCATGGTTGGGTAAGGTTTGGGCTCAACATTATCGTAAGGACTGTAAGACTTCATGTAATCGTAATACTCCTTTACGTTGGGGTTGCCCCATTCGTCGTATTCTCCTGTTGTCAGGGGAATGGTATCATCAAGCATAGTAGTTACTACATCCACAAAAGGCACCTGCGATACAATTCCTCTCCATAATTCCGGACTCATGTTTACTACAGCACCCATCAATAATCCGCCTGCACTTCCACCCATGGCATACAAATGCGCCGGGCTGGTGTAATTCATGGTTATTAAATGCTTGGCCGAATCGATAAAATCGGTAAACGTATTGGCTTTCTTTAAAAGTTTCCCATCTTCATACCATTGGCGACCCAATTCCTGCCCACCCCGTATATGGGCTATAGCAAATGTAAATCCGCGGTCTAATAGACTGAGTCGTACCGAACTGAAATACACATCCATAGTGGCTCCATACGAGCCATATCCATACAACAACAACGGGGTATCTCCCCCTTTTTCAAAACTCTTTTTGTAAACCAACGATACCGGAATGGCCGTTCCATCTTTTGCCAGCGCATATATGCGTTCGGTTTGGTATTCGGCCGGCGAATAGCCACCCAAAACTTCCTGCTGCTTCATCAGCTTCTTTTCACGGGTAGGCATATGGTAATCGTATACCGAGTTGGGAGTGGTAAGGGAGGTGTAACTAAACCTTAGCCATTCACTATCAAAATCGGGGTTGACGGATGCCCCCGCGCTATAGGCCGGTTCCCCAAAATCAAGATAATGTTCGGTTTGGTCTATTTGATTGATAATATGCAGGTGCGTGAGTCCATTTTTTCGCTCATCCACAACCATATAATTTTTAAATAATTCCACCCCTTCCAATAAGGTATCGTCGCGGTGGGCAATTACTTCCTTCCAGTTTTCCATTCCCGTATTGGTTTCGGGAGTTACCATCAGTTTAAAGTTTTTGGCTTTGTCGTTGGTAGTTACGTAAAACCGGTCTTCAAAATGCGCAATCCCGTATTCGTGATCCCTTTTTCGTGGTTCAAAAATCCTAAACTCTCCGGTAGGGTTACTGGCTTCCAATATTCGGTATTCGGAGGTAAGGGTAGAATCGCATCCTATAATCAGGTATTTCTTCGACTTGCTTTTGTACACAAAGGCGTTGAATGTTTCGTCGGTTTCCTCATAAATAAGGACTGATTCCTTCTCTCCAATTTTTCGTCTATAGATTTTGTGCGAACGCAAAGTCTGCTCATCTTTTACCGAGTAAAAAACATGGCTGTTGTCGGCCGCCCAACAGCATCCTCCCGTGGTGTTTTCAATGGAATCTTCAAGCATTTCTCCGGTTTCCAAATTTTTGAAATAAATGGTGTAAATCCGTCGGCTTAACGTGTCGGTTCCATAAGCCAATACTGTATTATCAGGACTAATACTTAAACCAGCTACATCAAAAAAGGAATGCCCTCCGGCAAGCGTATTCACATCAATCAGTATTTCCTCTGCATTTTCCAGGCATTCTTTTTTACGGCAATGAATGGGATACTCCTTTTTCTCTTCAAATCGGGTATAATACCAATATCCATTCATTTTATAAGGTACCGATTCGTCTGGTTGTTTTATCCGGGCTATCATTTCATCATATAGCTTGGTCTGAAAGTCTTCCGTGTGTGCCAGGGCTTGCTTGGTGTATTGGTTTTCAGCTTCCAGATAATTTATGACGTCTTGGTTGTCTCTTTCATTCAGCCAATAATAATTATCCGTTCTTTTGTCACCATGAATTTCTAATATCTTCTCAATTTTTTTGGCCGAAGGGGGATTTAAATAATTATTAGAAGGATCCACACTAGGCTGAGAAGCGTGCTGAATGTTGGTGTCGGTTATATTTTCCGGTGGGTTCATAGAAAGTCGTATTTCGTTTTTGATTCTGCTTCACTCACCATTATCTATTTTCATTAAAACCCCTGTATCGGAGAATGCTATTGATAAATAGTTGTGAATTAGCAGAATTGCTTGCCACAAAGGTAAGGAATGCTTTATTTGTTTTTCCTTTAATCGACTATGCATTTTCTAATGCATAATTTGGATTTAATACTCTGTGTGTCGTAATCTAATGAATCGGTCGTTTAAATAGCAAAACACCCTGAAATCAAGCTCCGACAACCTTAGACAACCCTTTTTTAACTCAAAATATGCCTTTATTAATCTTTACAAGGGGTTTATTGACTTTACCTAAGGCTTTTCCGACCTTTTGTATCGTTTAGTTAGTCTGACCTAAGGGTTAGTTAATAGTATGCAACGTTTAGTTAGGTCAAATCAACTGCTCGGAACTCGGCTAAGGTTGATTTCAGGGTAGAAGCCAAATTTTTAATAAAAACGAATGAATTCTGAAATAAAAAGAGGACATACGACAGCCTGAGGTTGTTTTAAGACAGCACTAATAATTCTTGTTTGATAAAAAATGGACGGTGATGGATTATTGAAAAATATAATTATACGGCATCAGGGTGGTCCCGCCAACTTAGGTTTCACGGTATTGCTTCGTGGTATGGGGTGAAAGGGGACAAAGGGTGCTTCGCCCTCAGCCATCGTCATCAATAGGCATTAGGAATAATTGCAGCCTATTGGATTGATTATAAACCCCATTCATATTCATAATTTATAATTCATCATTTTTAACCCAATAGAATCATAATTTGTAACTGCCATGTTTGTATTCCAATAACAATTTATACTTTAGCAGGTAATATAATGAATACTTTTATAAACATTAGGGAACTTGTTTCTGCTCTTAACAAAGAACAAAGACTGCTTACAGAAATGTTTAAGAAGCGCAAAACAGCTTCTTATAAATATGAGTATGCTCTCGATTTGGTTGAAAATGATGACAATAGGATTCAATATCTCTTAAACCGTTCCGTTATTCGACAAAATGGTAACAACCTTGAAATTGATGATGAGTATTTACAATTTTTTGAACAAGTGTTGGATGCGAATGAAGAAATTAACACCTCCTATATTAACGACAATCTTGAAAAGGTAATACAAAATATTGGCTACTACTTCAACGAACCAGATGAACAAAGAAAGTATGAATATCTGCGGACAATTAAAAATACCCTTAGAAAAGTCGGAGCCATTACCCTGAGAAATGTGGTTGACCTGAAACGGAACATAGACAACACTTTCAAGAATGAACCGAATTATAAAAATAAACGAGCAAAACTTTTAAATCTTGACAATAAAAGAAAAGACATTAGAAAACTCATTACGCAAACTGAAAAACTAATTACAGAAGATGAAATAACTTTCTTTAATTCTGCTACAGATGAAGAATTAAGCCGAGTAATTGTTCAACTAAAAATTCAATTAGGAAAATGCACTCACAACCTTATTGAAATTGAAAGACAAATTATTGACTTCTTAAACCAAATTCAGTATCAAAATAGTGTGCTTGAAAAGTTGCGAATGATAAAATATTTGAAAGACCAGTTTATCCTTGAAACAACAACGGATCTAAAATTAATTTTGGCCTCCAACAATTCTGTAATCTTTGAGCCTAATCCTTCTTATCCACTAAAACTTTCTATTGAATACTTGCAGGCGAACGAAGAAGTCTTTGCAAGCATCATAAAAATATCAAAGCGGTTAAAAACAGGAATAAACTTAAAACGACCGATTGCTGAAAAAATTTCAAGTGAATATTTAGAAACGCAAATAGAAGAAGAAATACAAATCAATCTTGAGGAAGTAAAAAACGGATTTGTAGCTTCCAGCTACAATCTTTTTGACTTCATAATAAATTACAACTTCACAAAAGAAGTTTCATTTGATGAGCGTGTTACAATCTATTGTCAGTTGATTTCACAATTTGAAAACATCTTTCAGGTAACAGATAAGTTTGAGAAGAAGAATGAAATTGAATTCGCAATGGTTTATCCTAAATAGAAAGACAAAATGGAAGTTCCAATTCAAACAGCCGACATATTTAAAATTCTTAGTAAAGGGCAGTTCATCAATTCAAATAGCTCTAATAAAGCAATTGCTGATTTATATAAGATAATTGAGGACGAACAGAACTTTGAAAATTTATACGACTTTTTCGGAAGAATAAATTTTAACTTGGAGAAAGGGGACGAATATTTTTATTTCAGCAGACCAGAAAACAAAGTTGACCTTGAATCAAAAATCGAAGCAGCGTTCAGATGGATTGATATCATTGATTTCTTAAAAACGTATGATAACTCCTTTAGTTCAGGTTATCGCTTTACTCCTTCTGACATTCTTGTAAGAATAAAAATTGATGCAGAGTTGGAAACCAAATTAGAAGGACTAAAAAAACACACAGACAAAGAAAAACATCAAGACATTCTTGAAAAGATTTTAAAGAAACTAATTGATGATACTTTTATTGAACTTGAAAACGAAATTACACATCAATACAAAGTGTTGGCATCCTTCAAGTATCTTGAACAACTTATTTTGACAATCAATATTCCCGAAGAGGTAAGAAATGAAATACCTGAATAAAATAGTTTTCATAAACAGTGCAGACAAATCCCTCAAGTATGCTGAAGTTAATCTTGATGGAAATGTTCATTTTATTGGAACGCAAGGCGTAGGAAAAAGCACTTTGCTAAGGGCGATTCTTTTCTTCTATAACGCCGACAAACAGAAACTGGGAATACCAAGAGAGAAGAAAACTTTTGATGAATATTATTTTCCGTATCAGAATTCATACATCGTTTATGAAGTGCATACAGAAAACGAATTGTTTTGTGTTTTAGCTTTCAAATCACAAGGTAGGGTTGCATTTCGCTTTTTTGATTCGGCATTTGACAAAAAATTTTTCGTTGACAACGAAGGAAGAGCTTTTGAAAATTGGGATAAGACCAGAGAAGCATTTGGAAAGTACATAAGTTTCACAAAAACAATTTATAGCTATGAAGAATACAGAAACATTCTTTACGGAAACAACAAAGGTTTATCAAGTGAATTTAGAAAGTATGCCTTGATTGAAAGCAAACAATTTCAAAATATCCCAAGAACGATTTCAAATGTTTTTCTCAATGCAAATCTTAGTGCTGAATTTGTAAAAGAGACAATTATAAAATCGCTGAACGAAGAAGAAATAAAAATTGACCTTACAACTTATTCTCAAACTCACCTCAAAGATTTTGAAACCAATTTGAATGACATTAAAAAATGGACTGACAGGTATCGCGGAGAAAATAAAGTTGAAAAGCAAGCGGACAATGTTTCAACCATCTATTCTGCACTAAAATATTTGGAAAAAAACAGAGAGGAATTAGCTTCTCAATTGGGTTGGGCTCTGAATAATGTGAAAGAGCAGCAACCAAAAAAAGCCGAACAACTTGTCATTGAAGAACAAAAACGAATCAAGGCAAAGGCTAAACTAAACGAACTTGATAAACTATTTGACAAGAAGAAAGTAAAGACCCAAGAGGAAATTGGAAAATACAAAAGCAAACTGGACGAAATAAAAACCAAGCGTGATGAATATACTGCCTTGAAAATTGATAGCATACTTGGAAGAGTTTCAAAGAAAATTCCATTGGACTTAGAAAAGAAAAATCTATTAGGGGAAAAGGATATTCTCACTTCTCGGTTTATTGAAATCCAACAACGATATGCGTTACAAATAGGGCAATTAGAAAGTCAGTTGAAGGAGTTTGAGAACAGCAAGCAAACCGAAAAGAACACTGCACAAGCAACTTTACTGTACTTTAAAGAGGAATTGATTAAACAGTATGATGTGATTTATGATGAAATAAGAAAACAACACACGGAAGAACTGGAAGTAACCAACTCACTTGTAAAAGAAAAAGATAAAGCAATTACAACTAACAGGATAAAGCGTTCGGAAGTAAAGAACAAAAGATTTTATGAAAATGAAATTGAGGGCTGCAATGCTGATATTTTAAATTTGAATAAAGCAATTTCAAAAGCGGATAATGCAATTCAACAAGCAACAGAGAAAAGTAAAAACATTCAAAGGGAATGGTTGCTTGAAGAAACAAGAGTTAATGAGGATACAAAGAGAAAAGTTGAACGGCAAACCGAAATTCAAACAGAACTGAATAAAATTATTTCAGGTATTGATAGCAAAATTGAGAATAGCAAAGATTCTCTTTATGGTTGGCTCAATGAGCAAGTACCTGATTGGGATAAAACAATAGGAAAGGTAATTGACGAGGATAATGTATTGTATAAATCAGGGTTGAATCCAAAGAAAATATCCAATGGAGAGTTAAGTTTTTTCGGCATCAGTATTGACACCAATGAGATCAGCAAAAAGGTTAAGACAGTTGCCGATTTGCAAAAGGAAAAAGATAATCTCAATAACCAAATCAAAGAAACACAACAAACAATTGCGAACTTGGATTCTAAATTAAACGAAGAACTTGAAAAGCTTAGAAGAAGGTTTCATTCCAAAGTAAAAGAACAGAAAGAAATTGTTGATACAAATACATACCAAAAAGAGCAGAGTAAAATAAAATTGGAAGAAGTTGGGGTTCGTTTGACTGACTTGAAAACTAAAGCAACATCAGAACAAAAAACAGAATTAGAAATTATTGATAACGCTATTTCAAAATTAAGTGAAGAAAAAACAAATGCAGAAGAACAGTTTCGAAAAGTTGAAGGAAGCATTACCAAATTGATTGATGCAAACAAGAAAGAGAAGGAAGGAAAAATAAAAACAGAACAACAGAAAATGATTGACACGATTAACAGAATTGATTTGTTAATTCAAAACGAAAAAAATTTAATACATGAAAAAGTAGTAGAAATTAAAAGTAGACAGAAGGTAGAACTTAATACGAAAGGCGCTGACACGAGGCGAATAGAGGAAATTGATTTACGACTTTCTTTTATTGACCTCGAACTTATTTACATTGAGAATAACCGAGACACAGTTGCAGAATACAATAAAGACAAACGAGAATTGTTTGACAAAGAAAATGAATTCAAAGGCAAGAAAGCTTCATTTGAAAAGCAATTAGAAACAGAGTTAGCAAAACACAAGCAGCTTCAAGAAAAGTTTATCCAAGACATCGGACTTCACAATGCAGAGATTCAATCGATAGAAAATACACTTGCTGGTTTTGATAATGACTTAGAAGTGTTTAATACTTTTACAAAATCAGAGGTTTACCAAACAGTTGAACCATTCATTGCAGAATATTCCGATGAAAACAAAACAGAACTTACATGCCTCACTATTATCAATACATTAAACACAACTGACAATACAATTACTAAAAGATACATTGAACTGCAAGAAGCTATCAATAAATTTACTGGTAATTTTCAAGAGAACAACCTTTTCAGTTTCAAAATTAAGTTTACCGAAAGAATAGAGTATTTTGAGTTTGCAGAGATGCTAAAAGAATTCATTGACGAACATAAGCTTACTGAGTATAAGACACGAGTTGAAGAAAGATTTGCTAATATTATTCGCCGAATTGGCATTGAAACAGGAGACCTCATTTCAAAAGAGGGAGAAATAAGCCAAGTAATCAGAGACATCAACAACGATTTTGTGGCTAGAAATTTTGTAGGTGCTATCAAAAGTATGGAATTGAAAACGGATAAAAGTGCAAACAGTATCTTTCAATTGTTAGTTGAAATTAAAGTCTTCAATGATAGTAATCCTTATAATATTGGAAAGGTAGATTTATTTACTTCTGAAGGACAATCGAATAAAAATGAAAAAGCTGTTTCTCTTTTGAAACAACTAATTAAAGAAATGTCATTATCAAAAGAAAAAGAAATTACACTTTCCGATTCATTTGAATTGTTGTTTAAAATTGTGGAGAATGATAATGATACTGGCTGGGTTGAAAAGTTGACCAATGTTGGTTCTGATGGAACAGATATTTTGGTCAAAGCGATGATAAATATAATGCTGTTAAATGTTTTTAAAGAAAAAGCAGTTAAGAAACACAAAGATGATTTTCGCTTACATTGTATGATGGATGAAATAGGAAAACTACATCCAAACAATGTGAAGGGTATTTTGAAGTTTGCAAACGAAAGAAACATTTTGCTTATAAATAGTTCACCAACCTCATACAATGCAACCGATTACCGATATACTTATCTGTTAGCAAAAGATGCCAAGAACACCACAACCGTAAAAAAATTAATTAGAAAAATTCCACAGGTTGAATCTGAAATTATAATCGAAGTATCGTGAAAATTCCCATTCATATAGCTGAAATACTACTCCAGCTTTCACAAGGGGAAAGTATCCCGTCGAGTTTGGCAAAACATTCTCTGATCGAGGATTTGGTTTTAGAAGGGATTCTTGAACGGAGAGGAAGAATTAAAAAATCACTTTTTAATTCCAACAAACCAGCATTATTCACCTACTTACAAAACATTTGTTCGATTAATGATCTTCAACAATATATTCAGATAAGCAAACAAGAAAATATTTTAAGGAGAGATTTGATTACTGCTTCTACTGATTCGAAATTAAAGGCAGTAAGAACTTTTAAAGGCTTTTTAATTAACTGCTATTCACCCGTTCAAGCAAAACTTAACGGAAAGGAAGTTATTTTCAATCCGGTCGATGGAACATTTCAATTCATTTATGATTTTGAAACACTAATTCTATCGCCAGAGAATACAATTGTTGGGGTTGAAAATCCCGAAAACTTTAGACATATTGCCAAGCAACAATATTTGTTTAAGGACATTAAACCATTATTTGTAAGTCGTTACCCACAAAACCAAAGCAAGGACTTAATCAAATGGCTGCTATCTATTCCTAATAACTACCTACATTATGGTGACTTTGACTTAGCTGGAGTAGGAATTTATTTGAACGAATTTAAGAAATATCTGTATGATAGATCCGCATTTTTTGTTCCTACGAATATTGAAAATCTAATTGCTGATTATGGGAACAAACAACGATATAACGTGCAGAAAATAAACTTTGATGTAAGCAACACCCAAGAAGAAAGTCTTTTGCTACTCATAAGTGCAATTCATAAATACAGAAAGGGTTTAGATCAAGAAATTTTAATTAAACATTAGTCAATTTCAGAATCTTATAACTGTGAATACAAACAAAGTTGACTAAGCGAATTTCTAAATACAAATGTTCACTAACCCAAATTGTTGGAAAATTGTAAATCTGGTAAGTGTAATAAGCTAATTAATTATGAATGATAAAAACATTAAACTATTTGAAAAGGTCAGAGGCCGTTACCTCTTTCAAACGGTACATATAGTGCCCAAACCCTAAAGATTAAAAAAAAACCTGAGGGTCGGTGGCGTAAATTCCTTATGCCTCTTGTGCACAATGGCAGAGGGCGAAGCACCATTTGTCCCTGTTCACCCTGAACCCCGCAGCACTACCGTGAAACCCTCCATAGATGAATCACCCTGATGCCGTATAAAAAAAATAACATCATTCATCGTCCAAAACGCGCACATTCCCTTATTCATCACTCATAATTTATAATTCATAATTAAAAAACCCCTTTAACACCCGTAAAGAACCTAAACAAAGGCCAAAGAAGAATTAAACTAAAATCGGCCCAGAACCGGTAGCGTCTGTTTGCTTTGAACCAGTGCTGATACGTTAATATTAATCGCATAAAAAGAGAAACCAAAAAAATAGAAATAGAAACCGGCCATGAATGCGGATTGAGCACCGTGGTGAACACAAGCATGAGCATAATCCATAAAAAAATACGCTTACCCATGCCAGAAAATTGATGGTCTGAATCGGGTTGCTGAGACGATTTGTCTTCGTGAAATTCAAAATGCTCCAATACCACCTGATTGAGCATAGCCATCATTAAAACGATAAGCCTTTCGAAAGTCAAAAAATCGATAAGAAGTTGATAGCTTTGATACAGGGAAACCACTACCGTAGAAAAAATAACCGATATAACAAACATTTTGGCAATAGGGCTAAACTTCCCTCTGAGTTTAAAGAAAAAATAGAGCGGTATGACGGGGACCAACCAAATTCCATTGCTTACAAACATGCTATCCTTGTTTTTAAAAATAAGCCAAACTGCCACCAACGAAACCAACATACACATAGGGATTAAAACAGCACGGTGGCGATAATTGAAATCGTACCTTAAAATACCGGTATGTCCTCGCTTGGTATACCCATCGGCCATATGATCAATGGTATAAATGACCCAAACGATGCCAGTGAGTATTATCAGAAAATCAATTTTATCATCTTCAAAAGGGTTGGGTTCAATAAAGAAAATAGCACAGCTTAAGCACCCCAACACCACATTGATGCTTAAAACATTGCTATACCTTAAAATAGAATGGAATACTTTGATCGTTCAAAATTATGCTATATAATGCTGTAATACTCTTGAATCCAAATTCTGAAATAGAAAATGCGGATTTGATAGAGATAAACACAGGTCATGCTTTAATGAATCACCGGAAATTAAAAACAGGTTCCCTCCTATTCGGCACAAGGCGAATGTGTATGTGAATAGGTGAAATCCGAACGGTTATATTTATCAGAATTAGAATCCAAAATAAAATTATCTTTGCCCCGATATGACTGAATCTGGTGCCGAAAATGCCGCTATGACCCGCGAAGAATTTAAAAAAGAAATCTTAACCGATTATAGAATTGCCTTCGAAAGCAGGCAAGCCAGCCTCATTGGGAGGAAAGAAGTGCTAACAGGCAAAGCCAAATTTGGTATTTTCGGTGATGGGAAAGAGGTAGCTCAATTGGCTATGGCCAAGTTTTTCAATAAGGGAGATTTCCGTTCGGGGTATTACCGCGATCAAACATTTATGTTTGCCAAGGGAATGAGCAATGTGCGGGAGTTTTTTGCCCAATTATATGCCGATCCTAACATTAATCACGAACCGTGCTCGGGTGGACGCAGTATGAACGGACACTTCGGTACCCGTTTGTTGAATGACGACTATACATGGAAAACTCAAACCGATCGGTTTAACTCTACAGCCGATATATCCCCAACCGCCTCGCAAATGCCCAGGTTACTTGGTTTGGCATACGCCTCCAAGCTTTACAGAGAAAATAAAGAACTTGCTGGATATACCGACTTTTCGATAAATGGAAATGAAATTGCCTTTGGAACCATAGGCAATGCCAGCACCAGTGAAGGTGGTTTTTGGGAGGTGGTAAATGCCGGTGGTGTATTGCAAGCCCCTATGCTTATAAGCATTTGGGACGATGAATATGGCATATCTGTTCATGCCAAATATCAGACCACAAAAGAGAATCTAAGCGCCATATTGAGTGGATTCAAAACCGATGAATTTGGCAAAGGTTACGAGATATTCACGGTAAAAGGATGGGACTACCCCAACCTGATAAAAACCTACCAAAAAGCAACCAAGCTTTGCCGCGAATTTCATACCCCAGTAATTATTCATGTGGTAGAAATGACCCAGCCTCAAGGGCATTCCACATCTGGATCGCATGAGCGCTATAAATCGAAAGACCGCTTGAATTGGGAATCTGAATTTGATTGCATGGTTCAAATGAAAAAATGGATGGTGGATGGCGGATTGGCTTCCCTGGAAGAAATAGAAACCCTGGAAAAAGAAGCCGTTGACTATGTGCGAAGCGAACAAAAAGCGGCATGGAATGCCTATTTGAAACCCATTAAAGCCGATAGAGACAAGGCGGTAACTGCCTTAGAAAATTTAGCAGCCTCCTATTCCAAAGGAGAAGCCATAACTACCCTTATCAATACATTAAAGAGCCAATCGGAATTGAACCGCAAAGACATATTTGCCACCATCAATGAGGCCTTTCGAAAAACAATGGGGGAGAAAAACGAAGCGAGGTTTGAATTAGCCGCTTTATTAAAAACATTTCAAACCGAAAGCGAAGAACGTTATAATTCGATGGTATATAGCCGGAGCCCTGAATCGGCCCTAAAAGTAGAGGAGATAAAACCCATCTATAGCGATACCAGTAAAACGCTGGATGGCCGGGAAATTGTTCAGGCCTGCTTTGATGCTTGCTTTGCCAGAGATAATAGAATAGTAGCCTTTGGAGAGGACGTAGGGAAAATTGGGGATGTAAACCAGGGGTTTGCCGGAATGCAAGACAAGTATGGAGAACTGAGAATAACCGATACTGGCATCCGCGAATCGAGTATAATTGGTCAGGCTATTGGCATGTCGATGCGTGGTTTGCGCCCCATTGCCGAAATTCAATATATTGATTATTTATTATATGCCTTACAAATAATGAGCGACGATATTGCCACCATGCAATACCGTACCTATGGTGGGCAAAAAGCGCCGGTGATAATTCGCACCCGGGGACATAGACTGGAAGGTGTATGGCACAGTGGATCGCCCATGGGTATGATTATTCATGCCTTGCGGGGAATGTATGTTTTGGTT
>Ga0247843_1005795_pt1 | contig 16783 bp, 14 predicted proteins | sample LaCruzMarch2017__FD_192420 | JGI IMG/M metagenome (GOLD analysis project Ga0247843, IMG submission 192420) | Freshwater microbial communities from meromictic Lake La Cruz, Castile-La Mancha, Spain - LaCruzMarch2017_8m | ecosystem: Environmental > Aquatic > Freshwater > Lake | place: Spain... | reverse complement strand
TTAGCTTTGTGCTGTGACAACTTGGGCAAAATAGGTACATAATCTTTGAGTTTAGTCACTCCAAAGTTAGGCATTTGCCCCAGTTGTCTATTTTTTTGTTATAGCATTACTTTGCGCGCACTGCCTAATAAATAAGTACAAAAAATAAATGATGTGCCGCACTGGGCAATTCTGGACGCCATTGGAATTTATTTAATCTTACTGTGCCTCGTGAGGTTTTGCGGTAAATACGTAACAATTCTTTGGTAAACGTAGGCAACAAATAGTCAAATTCGTCCTCATGTAAAGAGGTCAAGGCCACAAATTTGGCTGGTTTGAGTCGTATTTTTTCGTAATCCATAAGGAGGATAATGTTTCGCGAGTTATTATAAAATAATTTTGTCAATATTCACTAATATTTTAGAACACATTGAATCTTTAGTGCCTAATTTTTAATTCTATCACCCTAAATGGAATAGGTTTTGCATACTAAAATAAATATTGTTGTTTTGTAAAGAAATTTATAGTCTCATCAATTACATTGGCACAAGCATCTCCTCAAAAAGATTTAGATGGATCCCTATGGAAAGAGTTCATAGCGGGGAATGATGCTGCTTTTGAAACACTCTTCAAACGATATTATCCGAAACTATATCAATACGGTCGTAAATACGACAGAGATCAAGAGTTTGTAAAAGATTCGATTCAAGAGCTATTTACCGATCTATGGTCGCATAGAAGTAGCTTGTCTCCAACACCATCTGTTCGTCATTATTTGTATAAATCACTCCGACGGAAAATGCTCCGGTTGAAATTACAGAGACTGGAAACAATACCGATTTCGGAGGAAGATCCTTCCTTTACACTGACTCTTACACCCGAACAAGTAATGCTTAATGAAGAGTTTGCCGCTGAGCAACAGCGACAAACCGAGCATTGGCTTTCGTTATTGACCCCTCGTCAACGGGAAGCCATCTACTTACGCTACTACCATGAAATAAGTTATGAAGAAATGGCCTCCATGATGGATGTAGAAAATCACACGGTGCGTAATCTGATTTATGAAGCCCTGAAATTTCTTCGTAAGCGATTAACACTTTTGCTACTTTCTCTAGTACTTGTTACACCTTAATTTTATTGTATTATATGGGGAATTTTTGGCCTTAATTTAGATCGAAAATTATACTTTACCCTTAATTATAAAAATAAATCGGTAACGACTAGGACAAATTCGGGTTGAGTTGTCTATTACTGATTGAATACAATTACAACCTTGATGGACTACCCTCAGTACAAGCTTGACGATTTTCTGGCAGACGATGCATTTGTCCAGTGGGTAAAGTATCCTGAACCGAAAACCAGTGCTTTTTGGCAACAATTCATACGTGATTTTCCGGAGCAGGAAACAGTCATTAAGCAGGCGCGATCGGTACTGAATACTTTACAATTTCAGGAAGATGGCGTCTCGTCCCATATGGTACAGGCTGAATGGGAGCGCTTTAAGCAAGAAATCAATACGTCCGCAACTACCCATCCAGGGCGGGTTATTTCGCTATACACGAAGCGGATCTGGTGGGCAGCTGCCTCGCTGGCGGGGTTATTGATTGGTTTCTTTATGTGGACTAATCAAACACCGTCCGATACGGTATATAAGACCGCATTCGGAGAAGTAAAGCACATCCGCTTACCTGACGGATCGCAACTAACCCTGAATGCCAATACCCAGGTGCGTATTCCAGGTGACTGGGCGCGTCGCCATGAACGGGATGTGTGGCTAAAAGGCGAAGGCTTTTTCCAGGTGGTCAAAAGGCCGAATCAACCGCAAAGTCGCTTTCTGGTTCATACCGATGAAGCCGTTGTGGAAGTATTGGGAACTCGTTTTAACCTTCGAAGCCGACGTGGAGAAGCCGATGTTTTGCTCCAGGAAGGTTCAGTTCGATTAAAATTAAAGAGTCGGGATACAGATACAGTACGCTCGTTATTGATGAAACCGGGTGAAGGGGTGCACTTTAAAGCGATTACTGGTTCCATAAAGCACTGGCGAGCTTCCCCTGGCCAAATGGGTAGCTGGAGGGAGGGCGTGTTACAACTTGAGCGCATGACCTTAGGTGAACTAGGACAGATTATTGAAGACATCTATGGTCACCAGGTCGTCATCCAAACACCTGCGTTGGCTAGCCGGGTGCTCAGTGGTTCTTTGCCCACGCAAAACGAACAGGCACTACTCGATGGGATAGCGGTTACGTTAAAAGTTACCGTTCACCGACAAAATGACCAGATTGTCTTTAGTAATTAGGATGATTTGTAACAGGAAAAATACATGATCTAATTATTTTATAAACCCTACCCTTCTATGTATCAACGAATACTCTTTTTAGTGAGCTGGATCGCTATTGCCCTAACGTCAGCGACGGCTCAGGAATTCATTACCTCAAAACGATCCTTATCCGGGCTACAAAAACCGTCACTACGGCCACTAAAAGACGTATTGTTTGATTTGGGGAAACAATACGATGTTCATTTTCTATATGAGGGGGCTGTAGTTGAAAACCGAATGGTTTATTATAATAGCCATCATAAAGCAAAACTCGACGTAATTCTTCAGCGAATTTTAGGTACTACGTTAACATTTCGCAAGGTTAATTCGTCGATCTATGCCATTCTTGTCCCCACGGATGCTCCTAAACCACTCACAACCACACTACAAAAAAAACAGGCGCAACCTTCATCAGAACTCGTTATCAACCAAATGGTATCCGGGGTTGTAACGGATGCGGAAACAAATCAGTTGTTGCCGGGAGTCAGTATCGTTGTTAAGGGCTCAGCAGCCGGTACCACCTCAGACGTGAACGGGCAGTATCAACTCAACGTGCCGGACGGAGCTACACTTGTGTTTAGCTATGTCGGCTATATTTCTCAGGAAGTCGTAATTGCAAACCAGAACAAGGTGGACATCGCCTTACGCGTCGACGCTAAATCGCTAAACGAGGTAGTCGTTGTGGGTTACGGTACGCAAACCAGAGGGGATGTGACCAGTGCTGTGGCAACCGTTAAAGGACAGGAGATTCAGAATGTACCCGTCCCGTCCCCCATTGCCTTGCTACAAGGCCGGGCAGCGGGTATCAGTGTCATCCAGAATGATGGGCGACCGGGTGGAGCTAGCTTAAACGTACGAGTTCGTGGTGCTTCTTCGATTTCAGCGGGCAACGATCCACTCTACATTATCGACGGGATGCAATTTGTAGGAGGTGTTTCGGATTTTAATCCCAATGATATTGAATCAATGGAAGTGCTAAAAGATGCCGCTGCTACGGCTATCTATGGTTCTAGGGGAGCTAATGGAGTCATTCTGATTACGACCAAACGGGGCAAACAGGGGAAGCCTACATTTCAATTGAATTACTATACCAGCCTTCAACAGGTTAATAAAAATCGACTGCCAAAACTGCTAGATAACCGTGAGTTTACAGAACTGATTCAGGAACAGCGTGCCAATGGTACAGGCGTTACATCGCTTTATAATTTCATCTTTCCAACAACCGGCGATCAGCCCAATGTAAACTGGTTGAATGAGATTATCCGTCCGGGAGCTATGAACAACTATGAGCTATCGGTTAGCGGTGGCGAAAACAAACTTCGATTTTATCTGAGTGGGGCTTTAATGAAACAAAAGGGTGTCTTGTTAAATTCTGGTTACCAACGATTTTCGTCTAAACTAAATATCGATTACGAGATTTCGTCTAAACTTAAAATTGGCACGAATATCAATCTGACGAAATCGATTACCAATACTAATAACACCGATGCAACCTTTCGGATAGCGCTCTACAAAGCTCCCGTTTTTTCGGTGTACAATGCTGATGGGACCTACAATGTCGAGCAGGATGCATCTACGACCAATAATCCAGTTGCCGTGTCGAATCGCGTGACGAACCGAAACAATAAGTTTCGACTGATTAGCAATGCCTTTGCCGAATACATTTTGGTACCCGGATTAACGTTTCGCACCTCCTACGGAATCGATTACATACAGTCCGTCAATAATCAGTTTACACCTGCCAGTGCGTTTCGTACAGGGGTGACCGTTACCAATGGCAACTATTCAAATTCAAATGATTTCAACTGGATCAACGAGAACCTGCTGACCTACACAAAAACCCTGAATAAGCACCGGTTCAATGGATTAGCAGGGTACAGTCAGCTCGAAAATCGGAATGAATCCAGTTCAGCAAGTGCAAGAGATTATCCAAATGAAAATATCCAAACGCTCAATGCAGCAGCTACCATTTCCTCTGCCTCCTCAAGTATTAGTACCAATGGGTTGTCATCACTGTTCGGCCGGGTGGGCTATATTTTTGCCGATAAGTATTTCATAGAAGCCAGTCTTCGACGCGATGGCTCTTCCAAATTTGGTTCAAATAATCGATACGCTCTCTTCCCAGCAGCCTCCATCGGATGGCAAATGGCTCAGGAACCGTTCTTTTCTTCCTTAAGCAGGACCATTACAGACTTAAAACTTCGGGCCAGTTATGGCAAAACCGGCAATCAGGCAGGCATTGGCAATTACACCAATCAGGGGGAGTTCGCTACGGGCCAAAACTATGCGGGAGCCGGTGGGGTCACCCCATCGATTATTGCTAATCCTGATCTCAAATGGGAAACCACTGCACAGTATAATGTCGGCACGGATATTTCGTTCTGGAACGGTCGGGTTGCCCTTACTGTTGATGCGTACCTCAAAAAGACCAGTGATCTCTTGCTGAATGTTATCCTGCCCAGCACATCCGGCTATAGCAGCGTCCTGCAAAACGTAGGCAGTAGTGAAAACAAAGGACTGGAATTTAGCCTCAATACCGTCAACATCAACAAGGGTGGATTGCGGTGGAACACAAACGTTAACATCAGTTTTAACCGCAACCGGATTGTCAAGCTCTATGGTGGCAACGACATTATTGTTTCCCGGGGGACTACGGGCTATGGCCAGGCCGAAGCACAGTATATTCTGCGGGAAGGCTATTCGGTTAGTGAGTTCTACGGCTGGAAGAGCAACGGTGTATACGCCCGCAGTTCGGATAATGAGCGAGGCGTTCGGAATAGCAACTCAACGGGTTATCTGTTTCGAATGGGCGATATGATATTCGTTGACCAGAATGGAGATAATGTCATTAATAATAACGACCGGGTCATGATTGGTCACGCACTGCCCAAATTCACGGGGGGCATGACCAATAACCTTACTTACAAAAATATCGACTTAACGGTATTAGCGCAGTTTACCTATGGCAATGATTTGTACAATGGGTCCCAGGCTGTTAGCGAAAGCATGAGTCAATTTCAGAACAGCACGAAGCATGTACTCAACCGATGGCGTAAAGAAGGCGATGTAACGGATGTACCACGGGCCGATCACAGCGATCCAGGTCTCAACAAACGAGCGTCAACCCGGTGGATTGAAGATGGCTCGTACCTGCGCATCAAAACGGTTACGCTGGGCTACACTATGCCCGCATCGCTCCTGAAAAAGGTAAACCTGAAAAGCGCCCGATTGTATTTGACAGCACAAAACTTACTGACACTGACCCGCTATTCAGGCATTGATCCCGAATCGTCCTTTGACAATAGGGGAAACCCTGACGTCTACGACTTAGGATACGACTATGGGAACTATCCGCAATACCGAACCTACATGCTGGGCCTGACCATTGGATTCTAACTACTAACAAAGCCTTTCTACTATTATTCATGAAACGAATCTCTTACTTTCAACCCATAAGCCTGGTACTAGCTTGGTTCCTGATCGTCGGTTGCGGGGATGTTACGGATCAGGTAAACCCTAGTGGCATTACGGCCGCAAACTTCTATAAAAGTGCTTTCGATGCTGACAATGCCATCAATGCCTGTTACGATGCCTTTCAAAACCCCTACCGCTACGTAATTTGGGGTGATGGCCGCGCCGATATACTGGCCTCTACGGATCGTTCGGACAACAATCAGTTGCAAATTGTAAATGGCAACGTCGATGCCAACAATACTGAAACGACTTGGACCGATATGTACAATGCAATTAAGCGAACCAACAGCGTCCTGAAGAATGTGCCGGGTATACAGGATGCGGCTCTGGCCAGCAGAAAGGAGCGCATCTTGGGCGAAGCCTATTACCTAAGGGCACTGGCGTACTTTTATCTGGTTCGTACCTACGACAATGTTCCCCTGATCGCCCAACCGTATGAGAGTCTCAGCCAAGATTTTTATCCGGTTCAGGCAACCAGCACGCAAGTGTTCAGCCTGGTAAAAGCGGATCTGGATTCGGCGGCCAAACGCTTAACGGACTTGCCTTTTAGCACGACACTAGAGAATAAAGGGAAGGCTACGTTAGGCTCGGTCAATGCTACCCTGGCAGACTATTACCTTTGGCAGAAAAAATATCAGGAAGCCGCCGATGCTGCCTTGAAAGTCATCAATGGGGGAGGGGGATACCGGCTGGTAGCGGGTGACAGTTACGGAACCATTTTCACCGCCAAAAATACCGTCGAGTCCATTTTTGAAATACAATTCAATAATGCCTTCTTGGAAAAGAGTGACAACGGAGCCAAGAACACCAATTCACTGGTGAGTCAATTCCTGCCGCTGGGCGGAACAGGCTATACAGGTGGAAACTGGAGTTTCAAACCGGCTCCAAAACTAATCAATGCATTTTCGTCCGGGGATAAACGAATCAGTATTACCTTCCAGAATACCGGCACCAGCCCAGCGCCGTACCGGGATGTCAACGTATCCTATACGAATAAGTATCAGGGAACATTAGCCAATGGAAATGCGACTCGCAACAGCGATAACAACATGATTATTTATCGGCTGGCCGATGTGATCCTGATGCGAGCCGAAGCCTTGAACGAATTAGGCCAGCTAGCCGATGCGATACTGCTTCTAAACCAAATCCGTGTACGGGCAGGACTGACCAATACGACTGCCACCACGCAGGCAGATGTTCGACTGGCCATTGAGGATGAGCGCTACCGAGAGCTGGCCTTCGAGGGAAAGCGCTATTACGACTTGAAGCGTACAGGGCGTTATGCCGCCGTAACGGGCAATACTGAGCCGAACTGGTTACGCTGGCCGCTCAATAGTGTAGACCTTATCTATAACCCCAATCTGAAGCAGAATTCAGGCTACTAACCTTTCATGAACATGTTTATGTATAAACTTACCCAGCTTGTTATTTTGGGAGGGATACTGCTCCTAACAGGTTGTCAGCGCGATGACGAAAATTATGCTCCGATGCCCAAGCGCGTATATATCGTTGCCAAACCAGCGGCCAATGCAACTGCCTTTACCAACTCAGCCTCCGGTTCCGAGTCAGTAGCCAATGTATTCGCCCAGGTATATGTCAACGTCCCCTACGATTACGATGTCAAAGTCACTTTCACCTTGGGGGGAACGGCAATACCCAGCGAAGATTATAAGGAGCCTACCCCCCTGGAAGTTACAATTCTGGCTGGACAGCACCGCGCAGATATCGGGTTTACAGTAATCGACGATAAAATCAAAGAAAAGGCTGAAACGGTAGTCATCAACTTGGCCAGTGCGCCTGAAGGGTTTGAATTAGGCTTGGGCAGTGCCTATGGCTACAAAAGTTATACCTATACTATTATTGATAATGACTAACGCCAAATCTGCTCTTTTTGCGATTTTTTTGCAATAATCTTTTTGTTGTACCTATACTATTATTGATAATGACTATCGCCAAAATCATTTCCGCTCTTCGATTCCCTGGTACACTTTCTAGTTCAATTGTCGTCTTGAAGATATGTTGTCGACTCCTGACCCTTGGGCTACTAGCCAGTTCAGGGATACGGACTATTGCCTGGGCTGTTCCGCCATCAGTTAAACCTACGCCAGCCCCCATCGTGGTGATTGGGGCTACACCTGCTGGAATTATGGCGGCCATTTCAGCAGCTCGGTTGGGTTCGCAGGTAACCATCGTTGAACTAACCGATCATGTTGGTGGAATTATGTCGAATGGCTTAACCAAGGCCGATATCATCAATACAAAAGCCATTGGCGGTTTGTTTGTCGAATACACTCAAACAGTTCTCCGCTATTATGAGAACAAATACGGCAAAGACTCCAAGCAGGTTCAAGTCTGTAAGGGAGGATTTGAACCAGAGCCTCACGTGGTCGAACTCGCTTATAGGCAAATGCTGAAGGAGCAGCCCTCCATACACATTCTCTTCCGGCACCGGTTGAAACAAGCCCTTAAAGAAGGGAATACTCTTGTGGGCATCGTGGTTGAAAATCTGGTGGCTTCTAACCAGGAACTAACCATTCGAGGGAAAACTTTTATCGATGCAACTTACGAAGGTGATCTGGCGGCTCTGGCAGGTGCCAGATACTGGGTAGGCCGCGAGAGCCGGCAAACCTATGGTGAGCGGCACGCTGGGGTTATTTACTCTCGGTTCGGGCAAGACGAATACCTGACTGGTTCCACGGGCGAAGGCGATAAAGCCATTCAGGGATATTGTTTCCGAATGTCGATGAGCAACATACCTGAGAATCGAGTGCCCGTCGAAAAGCCTTCGGTCTATAACCGAGATGATTACAAATACCTGCTCGAAGACATTAAAGGTGGACTAGTCATTGCTTTTAACAAGCGAAGTAGTGAAGGTCTGTCGACCCCAGTTCAGTTGATGCCTAAACCGAATAACAAAGTCGAAATCAACAGCAATCATCCCTCTCCTAGATACGGCGCCCCCAAAGAATCACTGGATTTAACGGAAGAAAATTGGGCTTACCCAGAAGCCACCTATGAAGAACGAAAAAAGATCATTGATCGATTTAAAAACTACCACATTGGTCTGCTTTGGTTCCTGCAAAATGACCCGGAATTGCCCGAAGACTTTCGTCGTGCGGCCTTAGAGTGGGGGTTTTCGAAAGATGAGTACGTAACCAATAGCCATTTTCCTCGTCAGCTATACATCCGCGAAGCCCGGCGTATTCAGGGGGAGTACGTGCTGACAGAACGAGATGGCGATGTAGACTCCTCTCTAGGCCGTACGCGCCTTCAATCCACGTCAATAGCCATTGCAGAATTCCCGTTTGATAGTCATGGATGCCATAAATATAACCCGGCTTTCCCAGGTGTTCGTGAGGGCTATTTTTACATTGACCATGAACCAATCCAGATTCCATATGGCATATTAGTACCCCAAAACGTGGAGGGTTTATTAGTGCCAATTTGTGCCTCTACCAGCCATGTTGGTTTTCAAACCATTCGGGTAGAACCGACCCTGATGGTACTGGGACAAGCGGCTGGTGTTGCCGCACATCTGGCTGGCAAACAGAACCTATTAGTACGACACGTTCCTATTGAGGTCTTGCAACAGGAGTTGATCCGACAGAAAAGTATCATTACGTATTACGATAACCTGAGTTCAGCTGACCCTGATTATGCGGCCCTACAATTTCTGGGAGCCCGCGGACTGAACAAGGGCTATACAGTTGACCCTTCCAAAATCCTGAGCCACCAGGATATGCAAGAAACGCTGGGAAGAATAGCCAGCCAGTCAAATCGAAAATGGATATTGCCTACCTTATCAACCGACAGGCCATTTCGGATAGATGATTTGCAGAACTGGTTAAAACAAAATAAGTTGAAATGGAAAACTACTACTCCAGTGAATGGATCGCAGCAAGTAACGATTCGAGTAGTAGCACAGGCCATTTATGGAAGTTGGAAAACAAATTAAGTACTCATGCTCTCCGAAACTCCTTATTTTCTGGCTATTGAGATTGGAGGCACCAAACTCCAGCTCGCGCTGAGCGATCACCAAGGTCAATGGAGCTATAAAAAACGGTTAGCAGTAGGTAAATCCCATACAGCCTCTGACATCCAGAAATGCATTGAAACAATCCTAGACGAATTACCCGTCAGACCCACCGCTGTGGGGATTGGTTTCGGTGGCCCCATCAATCGGCAGACAGGTTCGGTGATGGCGTCCCATCAGATACTGGGTTGGTCGAATTTTCCATTAGTAACTTGGCTACAAACCCAGTTGAATGTACCGGTTGCACTGGAAAATGATGCTAACGTAGCAGCCCTGGCTGAAGCTCACCTGGGAAGTGGACGAGGACACTCTAGCGTTTTTTATGTAACGCTCGGCAGTGGCGTCGGTGGAGGGCTAGTAAAAAATGGCCAGCTCTTCCAAGGCGAACTGCCTGGCGAATGCGAAATTGGTCATCTACATCTTGACCGAAAAGGCAACACTGTAGAAAGCCTATGTTCCGGTTGGGCAATCGACCAAACGATAAAGGAAGCGATACGAATCTATCCAACCAGCGTTTTGGGACAACTAGCTCTTCATGAGCCGGGTGGTCAATACGCCCGTTTGCTGGATCCCGCGTTGAGCAAGAATGACTCCGTTGCTTATCGAATCTTTGAAAAATTAGCCGATGATTTGGCATTTGGCCTTTCGCACGTGGTCAATCTATTTCATCCGTCAGCTTTAGTTTTAGGAGGGGGCCTATCGCTAATCGGCGACCGTCTCCGCCAGGCCATTGCCCAGCGGTTAGCACCGTATTTAATGCCAGAGTTCAGACCTGGGCCCTCGATTCAACTAGCAAGTCTGGGCGAAGAAGTAGTGCTAGTGGGAGCGTTCCTCCTTGCTCGAAACGCCCATCAATCAACTCACTCAAACATTAATACTTAATCCAACTAATTCGATGTCAACAACAGAACCCATGCTTTCCTATTTTCAAGACTATATACAAGCTCAAAAAGCCGCTCTAGGGGCAATCCCACTTCATCAAGTAAAGGAATTAGTCAACCTATTTCGACAAGCCTGGGAAGAGGATCGACAAATTTTTGCCTTTGGCAACGGAGGAAGCGCAGCCAATGCATCCCATTTCATTACCGATCTGAGTAAAGGAGCTTCTGACAAGCTTTCTAAGCGGTTCAGGGGTTTATCGCTTAATGATAATACGGCTTGGCTAACGGCTCTGGGTAACGACTATAGTTATGAGGATATATTCGTTCGACAACTCATGAATTTTGCCCAACCCGGTGACCTGATTCTGGTGATGAGTGTTAGCGGTAATTCGCCCAATCTAGTGAAAGCGGTAGAGTGGGCTAAACAAAATAACGTATATACTATAGCATTAGTTGGTAGTAACCGTGGGCAAATGGGAAATTTGGCAGATCTTGTCATTGCCATTGACTCGGGCCATTATGGCCGGGTGGAAGATGCTCACATGACGATCTGCCATTTGATCTGTTATGCTTTTATGGAAGAAGTCAGCTTGAGTTTGCCTTCCTAATGGATCATCGTCCTGATTTCTGTACTTATCATGCATCAACCTTCCGTTAAACGTTTGCTTAGTGTACCCGTTCTAGTAGCTGCCTTAGGCTATTTTGTCGATATATATGACCTACTCTTATTTGGCATCGTTCGTATCCCGAGTTTACGCGACTTAAATTTATCGGATGCCCAGGTTTCTTCAGTTGGCGCTTCCATTCTCAACTGGCAGATGACAGGTTTGCTATTCGGCGGCATTCTCTGGGGTATGCTTGGCGACAAAAAGGGGCGATTATCCGTCTTATTTGGTTCAATACTTACCTACTCGCTGGCCAACATCAGCTGTGGTTTGGTTGAAGAGGTGGGTACTTACAAATTGCTACGCTTTATAGCTGGTGTGGGCTTAGCTGGCGAATTAGGCGCCGGAATTACGCTAGTGTCTGAAATCCTGCCAAAACAGCTTAGAGCGCTGGGTACATCATTGGTAGCTGGTATTGGATTACTGGGGGCTGTTGTCGCCTACTTTACAGCCGAATACGTAACCTGGCGTACCGCTTATTTCGTTGGAGGAGGCCTGGGTGTAAGCCTGCTACTGATGCGGGTTGGCGTCTTTGAATCCAATACCTTTCAGCAGTTACAACAACAGAAACATGTGAAACGGGGAAGTTTTATTTCCCTATTTACCAATATGGACCGGTTGGGTCGGTATTTGGCGTGCATTGGGATTGGCTTTCCTACCTGGTTTGTGATCGGTATCCTAACCACCTTCAGCAATGAGTTTGGTCAGGCCAAGGGTATCGTAGGCGAGATTCAACCAGGCTTAGCCATTATGTGGTGCTACGTCGGGTTAGCCTTGGGGGACTTTGCCAGTGGGTTGATCAGTCACCAGCTACGATCTCGCAGGAAAGCCGTCCTGTTGTTGATGCTCGTAGCCTTGGTCGGGTGTATCCTATTTTTATTTATCCCTGTTCAATACGCCCGTAGTTTTTATGGCCTATGCCTGATGATGGGCGTCGGCATAGGGTATTGGGCACTGTTTGTGACTATTGCGGCTGAGCAGTTCGGTACCAACCTGCGGGCAACAGTCACCACGACCGTTCCGAATATGGTACGGGGAAGTGTCGTAGGTATGACGGCTTTGTATGGCGCACTAAAGTTGCCTTATGGTATCCTTCAGGCCGGGGCTTGGGTTGGTCTCCTATGTTTTATAGTTGGTTTTACATCGATTCTGGTTATTTCAGAAAGTCATAACCGGGAACTGGATTTCTTGGAAAAGTAACGAATCACTTAAACAATAAACGGACGAAACAATGAATTTTTTTCTTACTTTATTAACCCTCCTGACGGGTGTATGGTCAACTAGACTTCCCGTCGAAACGCCACCTCCCAAACCTTTATACACCTTTCCCATCGGTATTCAGGCCTATACCTACCGCCACAGTATGGCTAGAGATGTTGCAGCCACGCTGGATACGATTCAAGCTTTAGGGGTAACCGAGATGGAAGGAGAGATCCCTGCCGGTCTAACCGCTGATATGTATAAGTCGATGCTGGCTCAACGCCATATTCGACTGGTATCAACCGGGACCAGTTATACGCAACTCATTAATGAGCCTCAATCGGTGATTCAACAGGCGAAAGCGTTGGGCGTTTCATTTGTGATGGTACCCGTTATACCTCACCCAAAAGGACAGTTCACCTTGGAAATCGCCCAAAAAGCTGCGATCGATTTCAATCGAGCGGGTAAGGCATTAAAAGAGGCCGGGCTCACCCTGTGTTATCACAATCATGGATTTGAGTTTCAGCCATTTGAACGAGGTACTTTGTTTGACTATCTCCTGCAGCATACCGATCCAGACTATGTTTCGTTTGAGATGGATCTTCTCTGGACGGTGCATCCTGGTCAGGACCCAGTGACCTTACTCCACCGGTATGGTAACCGGTTCAAGTTGATTCATTTGAAAGATTTGCGTCAGGGCGTAATCGGAAACTTGAGCGGCAGTACAGAGCTAACCAATGATGTAGCACTGGGGACGGGTCAGGTCAACTTGGTTGAAGTACTACGGGCCGCCAAAAAAGCGGGTGTGCAACATTATTTCATTGAAGACGAAAGCCCCATCTATTCTAAACAAGTTCCCAAAAGCATTGTCTATTTAAAAAGCCTAAAAGAATAAAGTTCAGATGGCTTGCGAACTGAACCATTTGAATGAAGAATCCGATGAATAGACGTACAGCGGTTAAAGCGCTTATCATAGCCAGTAATGGGTTGATTGAATGGCCTCAATGGGCTAATGTCAGGCTAATTCAAACCATTCGAAAGCCTCAATCTTACCTATCGCTGGGGCAGCGTGAAATCTTGGCCAATATGGCTGAAACTATTATTCCGACAACCGAGACGGGTAAGCCTATTATCGCAGTTATCACAATCAAGTGATTCAATTCATAAAGAATTTGGCTCAACCCTGAAAATAGACTGATGCCCCGAAATGCGTATTTTTGTATTCAAAAACAAAGCTATGCAAATACGCTCTCAATATGATGAGTTTGCCCGAACCTCCCGATGGAATTTTAACCATGAGCGATCGTATTGCGTTTTCAACGATGTATGCACTCAAACAAAAAGGAGTAAAAATACCTGAGGATGTGGCCTTGGTAAGTTTCAACAACGAACCCACCTGTATTTATCTTTCGCCATCGTTAACCAGTGTCAATCAGGCAATTCAGGAAATGGGAGCGCAGGCTGTAAGGTTGCTTATTAAACAATTAGAATCAGAACATGATACACCTGAGACAGTTATCCTAAATACGCAGTTGATGGTGCGTGAGTCTTCGATGCTGTCGAAGAAAAAAGTGGGATGAAATGTCCAATTTTTTATTTTATTTTGAATGGGTAATTAGAACCGACTGAATTACTTTATAAATAATACGACTAACCGAGAACAATTCACAGTTAACGATACAAAAAATGCAACGACGTTCCGCATTAAAGAACCTCACGATGGCCTTTGGTGGGCTGTTAAGTCTCCCAGGCTGGACCTCAGGCTGGACTCCCGAATCCATTGGCTACTTTTCGAACCTGTCTCTCAGTGAAGAAGACACGTTGGCTGAAATCGTAGAAACGATTATTCCTGAAACATCCACTCCTGGGGCAAAATCGCTCAAAGTACATCAGTTTGCCATGCGCATGATCAATGATTGCTACGGAGAAACCGCTCAAAAAGGACTGAAACAAGGCTTGGCAATTACCGACGATGCAGCCAAACAGGCCTACGGAAAAACATTCACAGCCATAGAACCCAAACAACGGCTGGATGTCCTTAAAAAGATGGCAGCATCTACCGAACCTTCGACCAAACAGTTCGTGAATATGATCAAAGGACTGACGATTCAAGGGTACCAAAATTCTGAATACGTGATGGTCAACATTCAGAAATACAACATGGCACCGGGCTTTTATCACGGATGTGTACCCATTGCAAAAGCGCCGATAAAAGCGGAGAAAAAAACAGATCGGTAAAAAAGTATTAGCGGTAACTCCTTACTCAATACTTACTACTCAATACTAACATTATGTCTTATTTAAATATAGATTCCATCAAAGACCGCACGTTCGACGCCATCGTAATCGGCTCGGGCATTAGTGGTGGCTGGGCAGCTAAAGAACTGACCGGCAAAGGATTGCGCACACTCGTACTCGAACGCGGGCGTGATGTAAAACACGTCACTGATTATCCAACCACCATGAAAAATCCGTGGGAGTTTGACCACTTGGGACAAATGCCCAAAGCTGTCAAAGATGCCAATCCTATTGTTAGTAAATGTTATGCATTCAACGAAGATGCAGCGCATTTTTTCGTAAAAGACGCCGAGCATCCTTACGTTCAGGAAAAACCGTTTGACTGGATTCGGGGCTATCAGGTAGGCGGAAAATCGCTGCTGTGGGCGCGTCAGACGCAACGTTGGTCAAAATATGATTTTGAAGGCCCCGCCCGCGATGGTTTTGCGGTAGAGTGGCCCATCAGTTATGACGAAATTGCACCTTGGTACAGTTACGTAGAAAAATTTGCGGGAATCTCAGGAAACAAAGACGGATTACCGCAACTGCCCGACGGAGAATTTTTGCCGCCACATGAGCAATCGTGCGTGGAAAAATACTTCAGTCAGCAAATGGCAAAGCACTACAACGGTGCCCGTCCTATTATTATCGGTCGGTGTGCGCACTTGACCAAGCCCAACCAAATTCACTACGACCAAGGACGCGCGCAGTGCCAAAACCGTGCATTGTGTCAACGCGGCTGTCCTTATGGCGGCTATTTCAGCAGCAATGCCTCCACCATCCCTTGGGCGCAGCGCAGCGGCAAAATGACTTTGAAGCCCGATTCAGTGGTTCATTCCATTATTTTTGATGACAAATTGAACAAAGCGACGGGCGTACGGGTCATTGATGCCAAAACCAAAGAAGCGACCGAATACTACGCAAAGATTATTTTTGTGAACGCAGCCGCGTTGAATACCAACCTGATTCTGCTGAATTCAAAATCCAACCGTTTCCAAAACGGACTGGGCAACGACAGCGGCGTATTGGGTAAATACGTAGCTTTCCACAACTACCGCACGAGTATTTCGGGTGAGTATGACGGCTATTTGGATACGACCACCGAAGGTATCCGCCCCAACAGCAGTTACATTCCCCGTTTCCGTAACGTATTCAAACAGGAAACCGACTTTTTACGTGGCTACGCGGCAGGTTTCGGTGCTGACCGTGTGACCTACAACGACCGCTCGGGCATGGGCGACGAGTTGAAAAACGGCCTGACCCAAAAGAAATACGGCAATTGGCGGGTGGGCTCGCACATCATGGGCGAAACCATTCCAAAAGAAAGCAATTACGTGGCGCTTGATTCCCAATTGACTGACCCTTGGGGAATTCCACAGTTGAAAATTTCGGTCAGCTACGACGAGAACGACGAGAAAATGGTCAAAGATTTTCACGACCAATTGACGGAGATGTTTACCAAAGCAGGGTTTACCAACATCAAAACCCATGACGTAACCAACAAAGCTCCGGGGCTTGATATTCACGAAATGGGTGGCTGTCGCATGGGCAAAGACCCTAAAACATCGATGCTGAATAATTTCAATCAACTTCACGCCTGTAAAAACGTGTTTGTGACCGATGGTGCCTGCATGACTTCAACCTCCACGCAAAATCCGTCATTGACATACATGGCACTCACTGCCCGCGCGACTGACTACGCTGTGAAGCAATTGAAGGCGAAGAATTTGTAACGTATAGCGTTGGTCGAACAACCAACTAACAGTTAATCAATTATGAGTAAGGAACGGGGCTGAATCCCGTTCCTTTTTTTTGTATTTTCAACTAATTGTTGGTTCATCAGGCATTATAGTGTGTTGTCTCTAAATTGCAGATATGGATACTTCTACGATTGAAATGTTGCTTGGCTTCACTGACCTACAGGTGGAGGCGGTGGAGATACAACCCGCTCGCATTA
>Ga0247843_1005794_pt1 | contig 16789 bp, 7 predicted proteins | sample LaCruzMarch2017__FD_192420 | JGI IMG/M metagenome (GOLD analysis project Ga0247843, IMG submission 192420) | Freshwater microbial communities from meromictic Lake La Cruz, Castile-La Mancha, Spain - LaCruzMarch2017_8m | ecosystem: Environmental > Aquatic > Freshwater > Lake | place: Spain... | reverse complement strand
CCTTACGGCATTGCCTTCTATTAAAAGCCGAAAAGCAGATGGATTGATTGACAAAGCCGAAAATCTGGGTGTTTTGACCCTTGCTTTTGCACATCCCGGCAATACTTATCAGTTTATAGAATTGGAAGACGAGGGCAAAAAGAACCGGGTTGTGTGGGGCGATGGAAAATTTCCGGCAAATCCTGAACTTGCAGCGTTTTACCAGGAATTGGTTCAATTGACGGCTACAAAACAATAGTATCGTCGTCATCCATAAAGCAACCACACCCAGATACCGTTGATTTAAGATTAAATCTTAAATCCTTTTGTTAATAGTATTGCCCCAATGCCTCCACCTTTTTCTCATTTTGAAATGCACACCTATACCATGAAGTTTACCGCGCTCTTTTTTAATTCCCTCCTGCTGTCTTGCGCACTGATGATCGCAGCTTGTGGCACCGAAACACCCAAAACCGCCGACACCAGCACAACACCGGAGAAAGTATTGCTCGATACTTTTGCCGACATCCAGATTCTGCGCTATGAACTGCCGGGTTGGGATAAATTGAGCTTGCAGCAAAAAACCTTCATTTATTATTTGTCGGAAGCAACTTTGTGGGGCCGGGACATCATTTACGACCAGCATTGCAAATACAACCTGACGGTGCGTAAAACCCTGGAAGCCATCGTGGAATCGTACAAAGGCGATCGCACCCAGGCGGATTTTAAAAACTTTGAAGTGTATGCCAAACGTGTATGGTTTAGCAACGGCATTCACCACCATTACAACGAAACCAAGATAATTCCGGGCTGTCCGGAGGCCTATTTCGCCAGTTTGGTGCAACAAAGTGATGCAAAACTGCTTCCGCTTGCCCCGGATGAAAAGTTAGAAGATTTTTTAAAGAACCTGTTGCCCATTTTGTACGACCCGAATATCCTGGCGAAACGCACCAATAAAGCGGAAGGTCTGGATGTCGTTCAAGCCTCTGCCGTGAATTTTTACGAAGCCATTACGGCGGCAGAAGTAGATGCATTTTACAAGCAAAAAATGAAAGCAGCGGGTGCCCAAAGCCCCATGTTTGGATTAAATTCTAAATTGGTGGGTGTACCAGGTGGCGCTCCGGTTGAAAAAGTGTGGCGTGCCGGCGCAGGCAATATGTACGGTGCTGCTATCGACAAAATTGTAGAAAACCTGGAAAAAGCCATTCCTTTTGCTGAAAACGAGCAGCAGAAAAAGGCCCTTGAACTTTTGGTTGCGTTTTATAAAACGGGCGACCTGAAAACCTTCGATCAGTTCAATATTGCCTGGTTGCAAGAAACCAACAGTACCATCGACTTTATCAATGGCTTTATTGAAGTGTACCACGACCCGAAAGGCTACAAGGCCGATTTTGAGGCAATGGTACAGTACAATGACCCTGAGGCGACCGAAAAAATGAGCATTGTGAGCAAATATGCCCAATATTTTGAAGACAACAGCACCATTCCGCCACCTTATAAGAAGGATACCGTGCAGGGTGTCAGCTACCGGGTTATCAACGTAGCCATGGAAGGTGGCGATTGTGCCCCTGCAACCCCTATCGGCGTAAATCTGCCGAATTCGGACTGGATTAGAGCAGATTATGGCTCTAAATCGGTGAGTTTGCTCAATATTGAAAATGCCTATGGCAAAGCGGGCGGCGCATTGGCTACTGCCGAGTTTGCCAACGACCCAGAAGAAATTGAAATTGCTAAAAAATATGCCGAGGCTTGTGGCAAAATGCACACCGCCTTGCACGAAGTGATTGGACATGCGAGCGGAAAATTGAAACCGGGTGTAGCCGCGCCCAACGTGACCCTCAAACAATACGCCAGCACGTTGGAAGAAGGCCGGGCCGATTTGGTGGCCTTGTACTATATGCCCGACCCAAAATTGGTTGAATGGGGTTTGTTGCCGGACGCAGAAGCCTATAAAGCCGAATACGACCAATACATCCGTAGTGGTTTATTGATGCAGTTGCGCCGGATTCAGCCTGGCGCCAACTTAGAGGAAGACCACATGCGCAACCGGCACCTGGTGGCATCGTGGGCGTATGAAAAAGGCTTGAAAGACAGCGTAATTGTACGTAGCGTGCGCAATGGCAAAACCTATTTGGACATCCGCGATTATGCCAAATTGCGGGTTATTTTCGGCGCGTTATTGTCGGAAATACAGCGGATTAAGTCGGAAGGCGATTTCAAGGCCGCCCGTGCGTTGGTGGAAGGTTATGGGGTGAAAGTGAATACGGATTTGGTAAAAGAAGTAAAAAGCCGGTATTCGAGCTTGCCTACCAAGCCTTATGGCGGCTTTGTGCAACCCAAGTTGGTGCCAGTGCAGGACGGGACGGGCAAAATCACCGATGTGAAGGTGGAACTGGAACTGGATTTTGTGCAACAGATGCTGCGTTTTGGGAAGCAGTATTCGGCTTTGCCGGTGCAGAATTAAGAGCGGGAACGACCACTGATTACACGGATTTGCACAGATTTTATAATACGCGGTGCATTGGGAAGAAAAGCGACAAAGACATTTGATGTTTTTGTCGCTTTTTCATTTCCCCGCTCGCGCCAGGTTCTACCTGGTGCGGCTCATCCGTCGGGTGCACGATCAGGTCGCGATAAAATGTAGGGTCAGGTCACGCCAGACCCTACATTCCCCGCTCGCGCCAAGTTCTACCTGGTGCGGCCCATCCGTCGGGTTCATACCCAACTGTTAGGTTTCATATGGACGGTGTGTATGGGCTCCAGGATTCCGCAATAGATTCCTTCATCCACCAGAATTTTATATTTTGATCAGTTTATCAAAAGAATACCCTCCATTTTTATTTGTAATAGAGATATGATATACCCCCGCTCTTTGTCCTAAAAGGTCAAAATTCGTATCAGGAGATGGTTGGTTTTCCTGATAAATAAGTTTTCCATTGGCATCAAATATTCTTATGATATAGGTAGATTCCTCTTGCAATAGTTTTTCTGATGGTTCAATTTTAAATTTACCACTTGTAGGATTGGGTGCGATGGTGAAATCCGGCACTTTATCTCCCGCTGCTTCTTCAAGACCGGTAATGATCGTTTGGTCGCAACCTGGTGTCAAGCATCCCACCCCATCTAATTTCATCAAAAATATTTTTTCGTAGGATGGATCACCTGGTGCACCCGTTCCACCATAAATGTATCCATTCAGCAAAATACATCCATCAGCAGTCCAAGTTGTATAGTTAAACTCTAGGGCATCAAATCCTTCCAATGCTATTTCTCGTTTCCAAAGCAGTAAACCATTTGGATCATAACATAACAATACACAGTTTTTCGTATTGTATCCTAATGCCAATATTTTGCCATCTGGAGCAATAGACAAGTTTCTGACAAAAGCAGTCTCCAAAAACAGGTAAGGGAATTCGGTATCATAAAACAAATGCGACCATACCGTATCGAACTCCGGTGTGAGCATTTGAATCCGTAAACCTCCCCATGCTCCCATTGGCGGGTTTCGCTCATTGGACAAGTAGACTAAATTGCCGTTGGGGTGCCGTTTTAGATCTTGCGTACGTCCTGTAAATGGATTTGAAAAAGTATATTCAATATTCCCCGTTGAATCCAAACTCATTAAATAGTCTTGTTCATTAATTCCAAAATTATTATCAAACGCTAATTTTATCGATCCATCAGCCATTTGAACAGCAGGGACCAATTCCCCTACGCTTTTTGCTGGAACAGGTAGCAGTTTTTTCCATTGCTCATTACCAGCCGAATCAATTTTCACAATGGCATATTGTTGATTTGGGTAGGGGACGCGGGTTCTACCTGTCATGATTACACCCAGACTATCTTTTGAAAGTGTTAAGCCAAAAACTTGACCTTCTACCTCAATACCGTCAAATCCGTAGGATTTTGCCCAAACCAAATCCCCATTTTCATTAAATTTGTTCAACAAAAATTCTCTGATTAGGTCATCATTGTCGGCATAAGTCAAGGCATAAATAGAATTATCTTTTGATATAAGGAGTGCTTTGGGCAGATGCACGTTAAAATTTGCAAGTGTAAGAATCGGGTATTCAAGGAACCGTAACCAAATGATTTCTCCTTGTTTAGAGAGTTTTAATACAGCATTTCTTGTATATGGGATAGAGTTTCCCTCACCCCATATTATCATATAAATATTGTCTTTATTGGTAATTATGGTTGATGGTCGTTCAACGTACAATCCTAAATCATGAATTTTAAACCAACCTGATTGTGCAAATAAATGAGCGGTACAGGACAAAGCGAGTAGTATTCCCAAAAAAATCTTTTTCATGGTATTCGAAATAAGGTAGGGTAGGAATAGAATACATCCCTGCCCTACCTGGTTAGAAAATTAAATTTTTGTTTTTATGAAATAACGGCTTGATTGAATTTTGCCGTCTTTTGCCCAAGAAATTGTATAAAATCCAGACTGAAATTGCGAAATATCAAGTATTAACACGTTATTAGTCACGATTTGACGCAGTTGTAATTTCCCGTTCAAGTCGAATATTAAAATTTCACTTTGATCGGTATTTTGAGCATCAGGAATATCAATTGTTATGGTTTCGTTGGCAGGGTTAGGGAATACTTCAAATCCCTTTTTATCATTCTTTTGTACATCCTGATCGTTTCTTTCTTGTTGAAAATCTGGATATGTCGAAGGCGCTGGAATTACGGGTGTAAAAGTAGCACCATACATGACTCCTGCCAAAGTTTTTGCGTAGCCGGATTGAGGTGAATAACTCAAGGCAATCTCGAAAAGTGTACTCGAGTCTGCCGTTGCAGGATTACCATTTAAATTGATGCGATTGAGATTAATAGTTTGGATGAACTTGAAATCAACATCCTCCTGTGTAGAAGTTGGATAAGATGCCAACAATTGGGACACCCCTGTATAATCATTGGTTTGTAATTTCAGACCAACTCTTGCTTCTCTTGAAAATCGTTCTGGGTCAAGTGCCAAAAGATTGTCAGCAGCAGAAATATTTCCTATATTTACCAATGAGTCCGTAAGATGGCGCAGTAATGCCATTTTTTTATTGTTAAGGTTCGTCCTTTCACCAATTGCTTCATCTCGAAGTGATGACATACCAGGTTGTTCTAATCCTTGGAGGTAATCAAACTGCGTTGCACTAAGTTTTTGTTGTGCTAGAGTTTTGATGTAGGGAGATAAGGGTATATTGGCTGCCAAAATATTCCGTTTGTTTGTTTCGGACATCGAAGCGTTTAAAACTGTAACAAGGACATCTTCCGATAAATATGGGCTTGCTCCTGTCAAAGCAGAAACCGTTGTTGTTGAATTAGGCGCCGTTTGAATATTTGTAAACAATGTGGCAGCAGCACCAGGGCGGAGTAAAGCATCCTTTTGCTCAATCCATATGTAATAATTATCAAGGCATTCTATTGTTCTACAATCTCTTGGTAGCAAAATCCCATCGCTTGGATCAAATAAACATATGGGTGGTGCAATTTCTACATCGCCAACGTTCTTAAAGTTAAAACCATTTTGGGCGATGGCACATGTTCCCAGAATAGGCTTTCTTGGAATTAACTTTGAGACTCCACAGGCTCCGTTTTGATGAAAATAACTAAAAATAGTGGTTAATCCTAAGGTTGGATTTGGTGTATGGATTTCTGCCTTATGATCTGCTAAATTAAACGGTGTGAATTCGTTGAAGATCACATTTCCGAATCCACCTTGGTTGGGCAATACGCCCTTTGAAATTACATTTTCATAGCTAAGATCGGAAAGCCTAACATCATACCAGCAACCGAATTTATTTTTATCAAAATAGGTGCCCTTATTATTGCCTCCGGCATAAATACCATCACGGATGAGTGGAAGACTGGTAGTTGCGCCTATGGCATTGTACTTATTGCAAATAATACTATTTGAAGAAGCGTCTCCTGACTGTAAAAGCCCAATACCTACTACAAATACAGGCATTCCTGAAATATTCGTATTTTTAAACTCATTCCCTACAATTTTATAAATACTTGTTCCTTCTAAAATTACCCCTGTTGGGCAGTCTTCAAAATAATTATTATTTACAATCAGGTAGCCATAAGATTTGGCATATATTGATTGATCACAATATTTAAAGGTGTTTTTCCCTTTCCCATCACCGCCAATATAAGATTTCGCGTTTGCTGTCGGGGCGATCATCCCAAACTCTATAGCATTCTTATTCTTGTCGAATGTAGAGCCCAGTACGGTAGTCGTTGAGTTACCAAAAACAATTCCTTTTTCCAGGTTATTGAACGTACATTCGTCGAAAAGGATTTCACTGACTTGCCAGGAGGTAACGCCTTCATAAGTTTTTACCGGATTGGCAATAGTTGTTCCTAAAAAGGTTTGATTGAATATACAATTTTTAAAAACAGAACTGTTATTTATTGGAACATCTGAAATAAACTCTACCGATTTTCGGCAATCCCTGAATTCTGCGTTGTTTACTGAAATTAAGCCCCCAAAATGCTGTTGTTGTATACTCCAAGGCGTACCACGTTGTTGCGCAAATATACCAACTTGAGCATGTTCAACAATTGCACCATTCTTGAGTATCACTACTCCTGGATCACTCGTTAGCAAAGGATAGGTTTCATTCAACATCCCCTCTGAATTATTAATGGCAGTATTACCCCAGACTTCAATTCCCATCCAACGGTCTGTATTCACAGTATTACTGCAAATAGATTGAGTCGTTCCTTTTGTGGTTATACGTGCACCATCAACGATTAATCGAGCACCACGTTTGGTCACAATGCGGGTACCCGAAGCCATGATTGTTTTACATTTAATTGTTAAAGATGCTCCTGGTTCAATTAATACATCACTTGTACATACCCTTGTGTAGTCCCAAATAGTCGGTTGTGTTATCACAATAGGAGTTCCTGCATTGGTGGCTTTAAGGTATTTAGAGGTGGGAAGTGTCATTAATGTTAAATTCATTTTTGCCATTTGAAGTGGCGAAAAATAATCAGCTATATTTGAATAACTCATAACATTGTTACCACAAGTACAATCAAGTTGAGGACTTCCACAAAAATTTGGGCCGTTTCCTTCGCTCTGGCACATATCAAGGTAATAGTATTTGTCCACCCAAGAATGAAAAAGCCCAAATACATGACCGAATTCGTGTCCAAGTGTATTGCCTGGCCCCCACGTATCCCCACCATTTTGGTTATAGTCGCCGTAATAATTGAACATCATTACATGCGTTTTAGGCCCGTATCCAGATGTGCCATCCGGAATTTGACAAAAGAATACGTTCAGAATCTCATCTTTGCATGTTGCATAATTATTATAGCAATAAAGATTCGAAAATGTTCCATCTCCGTTTACGTAGCCTGCATTGTCACGATGGTAATATATTCCAGTAAGTTCGAAGCGAATACGAGTATCTCGCTCTTGAATCAACCCATCTTGATAAGCACAGTTACACCATTGTACATTGCACCAAGCATACAAATTGTTTACACGAGTTACCAAACCATTTAAATACGCAACATGTGCAGGGTTATTTTCATCGAAATTGTCTTTTGCAAATGGAGAAGCCCTTTGCATAACATGAAAGGCAATTTTAACTGTCTTAATCTGATCGTTAGGTTGCGGAATGTATTTGTCAAGTTGTTCACATTCATTGAGCATTGTTGGGGTTGCATCTGGTGAAAAGCAATTAGACAGTTGCCCAAAAGCCTTGTTGCTCTCCCCAAAATAGATGAGTATCCAAAACAGAAGTTTGAAAAATGAAAATTTAAGCAGTCTAAGTGAAAAAACAGGGCCTAAATAGCTCTTAGGAGATTTACAACCTTGCCTAGATACTATTTCTGAATCAAAGTGGACGGTGTGTGGTAAACGGTGTGCGGTGTGCATAATTTAAAAATTTTAAAAATGGTTAAAATATTTAAGTGCCAGCATATACACGCTGACATACGTTTAAAAAATAGAGTTGTTGCGACGTAACTGATTGACAATCAAAGTATGTATTTTTGCTGCAAATCGTACTACTATGGCAATTAACTATAAAGAAGTTAGAAACGATCGACAGTGGAAAGCGAGTACAGGGTTGTCAGAAGAACAGTTTTTTACTTTGGTAAAAATGTTTGGCGAAGCCTATGAACAACTGTTCGGAGTTTCGATGGCTGACCGCCAAAATAATTCAACCAATGAGAGCACCTTTAAGACCTATGAAGATCTGCTTTTCTTTTCGCTTTACAGCTTGAAAAGCGGCCTAACTTACGATCTTTTAGGCCTTACATTTGGTTTGGATGGGGCGAATGCATATCAAAATCAGGCGCTTGGATTACGTGTACTTCGTGCAGCGCTTGAACGTGGTGGGCATATGCCCAAACGTGCATATCAAAGCGTGGAGGAGTTCAAAGAACATTGGTCTAGCGAAAGCGAAATCCTGATAGATGCAACTGAACAACGAAGACAAAGACCTGGTAATCAACATGAACAAAAAGAAGATTATAGTGGCAAAAAAAAGCCCACACCCTGAAGTTCCTAATTTTAGCCAATGGTAAAAAGCATATCAAATTTCTCAGTGAAGCCTATAGTGGTTCTGCTCACGATTATGCCATTTTGAAAAACGAATTGCCCCCAGAGGAACGAATCTGGTTTGATAAACACCACTTGCATGTAGATCTGGGTTTCTTGGGGATTAGCAAAGATTATTCATCTCGACAAGTTAGTATACCTTTTAAAAAATCAAAGAACAAGCCACTCACAGAAGACCATAAAAACATCAACAAACAAAGGAGTTCAGTCAGGGTTAAAGTTGAACATTCAATAGGAGGATTAAAGCGATTTAGATTTTTATCGGACCGTTTACGCTGTCGAAATATTCAATTATATAATCTCGTCGCAGGTGCTTGTGCCGGATTATGGAATTTTTGCTTAACCAATTGATTCTCATACCGCAACAACCCTAATAAAATTTTGTGTGCTATTTTAGCGGTTTAATACGCAGTAAGGGGGCTAAATGGCACGGGGATTAATTGTATTTCAAAGATAATGGTATTAGCGAAACTGCAATGTTAAATTATCGGCAAATGTAAAATTTTAACAAAACTGGATGTTTGGCTTCGGGTGCGCTTGGGCCTGTACGTGCGTGAAGCCCACCCGCAGCATAATGCGACCACAGATTACCCGGATTTTCACAGATTTTTATAAACGATTAGCATGGCGGGGTACGGTCAGGTCGCGACCTAATGTACGGTCAGGTCGCGACCTAATGTACGGTCAGGTCGCGACCTGACCCTACGCCTTAATCACCTTCCCCCGATACACCGCCCCATTTTTCATTATGACCGACCAAAAATAAATCCCGTTGGATAAATTGCCCAGCGTTACGGGTACATCTTGATGATCTGCATAAAAGGCAAGCTGGTACACTAACTTTCCATGGCTGTCACGCAGGTACAAATCAGCGGCTTGGCCTTGGGCAGCGCCGGATACTCGGAAATAACAGCGGTCGTTGCTTGGGTTGGGAAAACAGCGCACATCGTCCACCGTTTCCTGCGGCCCTTGTACGGCTACAATTCCCAAGGAGTCACAAGGCGAATTGGCCAGCGTTGTCAAGCGATAATTGGGATAATACGGAAAACTGCGCACGTTGGTAACGGGCAAATCAATGCCGTTGGGCTTAAAATCAATTTTGTTGATTGCAGCACCATCCGGCTGATCAATTACCTGAAAGCGCTTGGCCCGCGAAGGCAAGCATCCATATATTTTGCCATCGGGGCCATTGATCAAATAATGAAATGAATTACCCGGCACGTAATACGGACTTAAATTGTACGGATCGTACGAATAGCGCATGGTATCAAGTTTTGGCATGGAGGCCTCCAGATCGGCCCGAAACAACACATTGTGCGATGTAGCATACAAATAACGCCCAGACGGTGAAAATGCCAGTCCGCCGCCCAGCACCCAATGCGAGGGCGCGTGCAGTTCCAGTCGATCGCTGAAATTGCCGGAACAACGGTCGAATTGCCATAAACTAACATAACAATCGCCCCAATTAGCCACCATACTGCCATCGGAGGAGGTAGCCGTTTGTGCATAATGTTCACACAAGGGAAGATCAGGCCCAATGTAGGGATCAACAGCCGTGATGCCGGTAGGATCGAGCAGCCAGCGATACCATCTTTTGTTGCCGAACTCCGGTGCCAAAATCCACCAATCCCGCCCGTTCCCATGCCGAATGGCCGTAAAATTGCCAAAATCGCCTAGTTTTAGAATCGTATTTTTGGAAACCACATCGCCCAGCCCATTGTCGAGCCGCATGTCGATCAGCGTGGCATACAGGGGCCCAATTTTCAATTTGCGGACCGTATCGTACCAGGCGGCCATGTGCAGGATAAAGTAACGATTGGTATCGCCGGGCATGGGCAATACCATGGCGCCTTGTGGTGCGATATTTCCTATATCCGGGCATACCTGCGTCTGTAAATTACTCGGGCTCAATCCCCAGCCGTTGGGCATCACCTGGTGCTGGCGGTTGCTGATGGCACAACCGTTGGTGTAAAACAGGATTTCACCGTCTGGTTTCACCGCAGCGGCTTCCGTACTTTCAAAATTGAAGGCCAGGTTGGTTTGCAAAGCTTGCACCCCGCCCTGAAACTGGATGCGCACATGGCCATACCCTGCAACACCCGGAAATTCGTTGTTGCCACCCAGCCAGGTTTGGTCGCTCAATTGAGCCCATGCCAATACCGGCATCACCCAAAGAAGAAATATTATTTTATTGCTATTCATTATTTTAAATATTTAGTTCTTTGAATTTAAAATCGGTGCCTGTGCTGCCCGTTCAATAGCCATTTCGGCCATGGTAGGATGGCGTTTTCGCGGTGTATCGTCTTTCTCCCGCGCCTGTCCGATGCCCGGAAGCAGCTTGTATTGACCAATTTTGCTTTCCGCAGGCGGGAACCAGCTGGTTTTGGAGAAGCCATCGCCTGGTTTTTGGCCATTTAAAGTATCGCAAGGGGCTCCCTCCCATTCGCCTAGGCGGTAATTGGGGTAGATGGCCATGGTACCGTTATTGTACTTCGTTAGGTCAATCCCGTGTTGCTCAATATCTGCCGCTACGCCTGGGAGGTCAGGACTATGGATTATATGCCAGGATAAGGTACCGTTGGTCGTGGAATAATAGATTTTTCCATCCGGGCCAAGATTTGGAATAAAAAATCCGGTCAAAAACGGCTCATTGGGCGAGGCTTTTCCGTCGAAATAGGCAATGGTATCTAAACTGGCTGCTATGTCCGGGGCCGAAAGATCCAGTTGGGTGACAAAGGACCAGGAAGACATGTACAAATGCCGGGAATCGGGCGCAAATACCGTTGCGAAACTAAAAAAATCAGGCTCGTTAAAGGGCAAAAGCCGCAAATTGGAAAAAGCGCCGCTGCAACGGTCAAAGTCAAAAATATACAAACCATGTTCTCCATCGGAACGCACATAGGTGTTCCCATCCGGTGAAATGGCATTTATAGATTGGTATTCCTGGGCGGAGTACCAATAAGGCATTTCGGTTTTAAAAGGGCCGTTTACCCCTGTTGGATCAAGTAAAAAAGTGTACAAATAGGGAGACGATAATTCGCCGATGATCACCCACCAATCTCGGCCATTACCATGTTTTACTGCCACGGGCGAAGTACAACTAACACTGGTAGGTAGCAAAATTTTGTTTTTCATGGTAACCTTACCCAAGCCATTGTTCCCATTCATATCCACAACGGTATAATAAAATGGAGACGAAAGTCCAGTTCCATATTCAATTGCCAAATGAAAAAAAGTATATTGGTTTTGTTTCCCGGGCGAAGGCAAGGAAAAACAAAAGGGTCCATTTGGATATGCATCATCTTTCCATTGTTGCCAAATAAGTCCTGGATTTAGAGTATCTCCATATAACATCACCTTGTGGGTCGTATCCCGAATAGATATTCCATTGGTGTAAAACATCAGGTGCCCACTGGAATCACTACCTATACCCGAATAAAAACTAAAATCAACTTTTCGCTTTTGGGGATAGAATTTAGGTGGCTGGAATGAATAATCTACTGCCATTCCTCCAAATAGAGCAGGTACCGGACTATTGTTACCGTAGCCATATAATTGGAAATTGTCGTGTTGTTGGGCATCGGCGGCCAATGGAAACAAGATGAGCATTATGATAAATCCTTTCATATTGAAGGAAAGGCCTGTTTGGGAATAGCACTCCCAAACAGGCATATTTAAAGGTTAGAAAAAAACTAATGGATCACTTCGAGCTTGGAGGAAGATTTGAAACCACGCTCAGGTTTATTCATAATTTTAAAAATGGTTAAAAATATTTAAGTGCCAGCATATACACGCTGACATACGTTTAAAAAAATAAAATTTTGTGTGCTATTTTAGCGGTTTAATACGCAGTAAGGGGGCTAAATGGCACGGGGATTAATTGTGTTTCAAAGATAATGGTATTAGCGAAACCGCAATGTTAAATTATCAGCAAATGTAAAATTTTAACATAACTGGATGTTTGGCTTCGGGCGCGCTTGGGCCTCGTGCTTGTACGTGTACGTGCATGAAGACCCTAAACTTTCTTAAAAAGAAACTTTATCACTAAAAATAACAACAAAATAACCATAACGAAACATTAGACCTTTTTAAGTTATCTGTTCTTTAAGTTTGCATTCGAGCACAAGTAAAAAAAGTGCCATTGTATAGGTTTGTGTTTGTTTTGATTTTTCACTTACACAAATACACATGAAGCACTGTTTACAATTTGCCGCTTCGGCAAAATTAATGCTGGTGTTTTCTTTCGTAAGCGCAATGTTATTTAATACCACTGCTCTTTCTGCAAAAGAAAACAACTTCACCGCTTTCTTTTCTTTTGAAAAAAAGAACGCGCCATCCGATGAAATGGTCGTAACCGGCCGTGTATTGGATGCAACCACCAACGAACCCGTTATTGGCTGTACCGTAAAAGTAAAAGGCGCTAGTCAGGGCGCAACCACCGATGTGAACGGAAACTTTACCATCACCGTTGCCGATGCAAGCGCTGTGCTTGTTTTTGAATACATTGGCTATGCACGTCAGGAAGTTGCCGTGGCGGGTCGCACCAATGTTGAAGTAACTTTAAGTTCAAGTGGACTGGAAATTGCACAAGTATTGGTGGTAGGTTATGGCAGCACCGCTAAAAAAGACCTCACCGGCTCTGCAAAATCTTTGAAAAACGACGATTTCAACAAAGGGATCATCAACTCTCCAGAGCAATTGCTGCAAGGTAAAGTGGCGGGTATCAATGTAACCAGCACCAGCGGCGAACCTGGTCGCGCGCAATCCATCACCGTACGCGGTCCTGGCGGCGTGCGTACCGGCAGTACCCCTTTGTTTGTGTTGGACGGATTGGCCTTGGACAACTCTACCACGGGGGGCGCTACCAACCCGCTTTCTTTCCTGAACCCACAAGACATCGAATCCATCGACGTATTGAAAGACGCTTCTGCCACCGCTATTTACGGTGCACGCGGCGCGAACGGCGTGATCCTGATCACCACCAAAAAAGGCAAAGCAGGTGTTTCTACCTTTAATTATAACGCCAGCCTGGGTATTTCTAACCTGACCAACGCTTTGGACGTATTTACGGCCGACGAATACCGTCGTGAAGTAGTGGCATTGGGCGGTACTTTGGACGACCGCGGTGCAAATACCGACTGGCAAAAAGAAATCACCCGTTCTGCCTTGACGCACAACCACAACATTTCGATGGGTGGCGGCGCTGGCAAATTGTCGTACTACGCTTCTTTCGGCTTGCAAAACCAGGAAGGCATCATCAAAGACAACCAATTGAACCGCATTACGGGCCGCTTGAATGCTACCCAGAAATTTTGGGACGATCACTTGTCGATCGATTTTAACCTGAATGCAACCAATACGAAGAACGAACGCCCTCCAATCGGGTACCTGATCGGCAGCGCCATCACTTCGAACCCAACGTACAACCCATACGACAGCGAAGGCAAGGCCCTGGTAGAACAAAACTACACCAGCCCGCTGAAATACCTCGAACTGGAACAGGATATCACCACGACCAACCGCGTAATCGGTAATATCTCCCCGTCGTTGACTTTGTTCAAAGGATTTGTGTACAAGGTGAACTTTGGTCTCGATAATTCGACTTCTACCCAGGAATTCCAATCCCGCGGAAGCAACTTGCCAAAACAGGATGGCCGTTTGGAAACACGTTATGTGACCAACACCAATAAATTGATTGAAAACTATGTAACGTACAACCGCAGCAGCGATCGGTACAATGTGACCGTGCTCGCAGGCCATTCTTACCAGAAGATTTTCGTACAAAGCCGCTCCAACAGCATCAACAAGTTCCCGGTTTCTGACCTGGAGCCACAATACAACCCCGGTTTGGGCCAGGATCTTACCTTGGCAAACAACAAACCAAGCGGTTCTGCAGTCGTAAACGAATTGCAGTCGTTCTTCTCGCGGGTGAATTTGCAATTGCACGACAAGTACCTGTTGACCGCAACGGTACGCGCCGACGGTTCTTCCAAATTCGGTGACAACAATAAATACGGTGTTTTCCCATCGTTCTCTTTGGGATGGCGCATTACGGAAGAAGCATTTATGCAAAATACCCCGTTTAGCGAGTTGAAACTGCGCGGTGGTTGGGGCCTTACCGGCAACCAGGAAATTCCTTCTAAAATTACCCAGTCGCTGTTTACGTCTACCGTTTCTTCTACGTCCAGCTACCCGCTTACACCAAGCGGTCCGTTCCCTGCTGGTACTTCTTACGCGCGTTTGGCCAACCCCGACATTCAGTGGGAGGTTTCTTCTCAAACGGATATTGGTTTGGACTTCGGTTTGTTCAACGGCGCCATTACTGGTACCGTGGATTTTTTCAACAAAGTATCGGATAACATCCTGTTGGAAGTAATTCCTGCCGACCCGGTTCAGCCAGCCAACAGCTTCTGGACGAACGTGAAAAACATGACCATCACGAACAAAGGCCTGGAACTTGAATTGAACTACCACTTGATGACCGAAAAAGGGTTCAATTTCGACATTGGTGGTAACCTGACCTTTATCAACAACAAAGTAAAGAACTCTCCTTATAGCGTAATTCCTTCCGGTAGCGCATCGGGTTCTGGTTTGACTTCTGCCACCATCAACGGTTATGTAAACGACCAGCCGATTGGTACGTTCTATTTGAAAGAATGGATCGGCATCGACGAAAATGGCTTGAGCAAATTTAAAGATACCAATGGCGACGGCTTGATCGCAGACAACGACCGGATTGCAGCAGGTACCGCTTTGCCAAACCGTTTGTTCGGTTTCAACACGGGTATCGGTTTCAAAGGTTTTGAATTGCGCGCAAACTTCAATGGCGTGAGCGGCAACAAAATTTACGACAACACCGCCAACTCGAATTTTTACAAATTGCGTTTGTCGAAAGGCATCAACACTACCCGCGAGGCGATTGCTGAATCTACTGAATCGATCAACAACGCAGCCCCTGTTTCTACCCGCTACTTGAAAGACGGTGCGTTTTTGCGTTTGAACAACCTTTCTTTGGACTACAACCTCGATACCAAACGTATTGGCCTGAACAAATGGGTAAAAGGCTTGCGCTTGTCGATCACCGCACAAAACCTGTTTGTGATCACCAAGTACGACGGTTACGATCCGGAAGTAAACACCGATGCTACCATCAACGGTATTTCTTCATACGGCATCGACTACCTGAGCTACCCACGGGCTAAATCCTTCATTTTTGGCTTAAATGTTAATTTCTAAACATAAAGAAACATGCAAAAAATTACCATTTTACTACTTACCCTGTTTTGCACTTTGCTTGCAACCAACAGCTGTACCGATTTGAAAGAAGAGGTACTGGACGAAACTTCTGCTACCGGTTTGTCTGAAAAACAGGCGGCTGATGGCATTATCGCACCGGTTTATGCCCTTTTGCCGAGCATTTTCCAACACACGACCTATTTTGCCATCCAGGAAATTTCTACGGATGAGGCCATTTTGCCTTACCGCGGCGGTACCGATTGGGGTGATAACGGGATTTACATCTCGATGCACCAGCACAACTACTTCACCACCGATCCAAACCTGCGCAATACCTGGAACCTGTTGTTGACCGGTATTTCGCGTGCGGTAACAGCGATCAATGAGTTGCCGAACAACAACGATCCTTCGGCGAAAACATACCTGGCAGAAGCACGCGGCATGCGCGCTTACTACAATATGATGGTGTTTGATCTGTTCGGTGTGGTGTTTGTAAAAGAAGATTTGAACGCGATTTCTACGATTTTGCGCGGAGAAGAGGCATTGAACTACATCATCAGCGAGTTTAATGCTGCGGAGCCTAATTTGGAAACCAACGTGGGTCCTGGTCGTTTGACCAAAAACGGCGTTTACGGCTTGTTGGCACGTTTGCACCTGAACGCTGCGGTGTACCGCGATCGTTATGCCACTTCCTTCAATTTCCAGGCGAGCGACATGGATAAAGTAATTGAATATTGCGATAAAATCATCGCTTCTGGCCAACACCAGTTGTCGAGCGATTACTTCTCGATCTTCAACGACGACAACAACTCGAACAAAGAAATCGTATTCGCGGTAGACCAGCGCGCTGAATTGAACGGCCACAACCGGATGGCGTACTTCTCTTTGTCGGGCGATATGTTCCCCTTGCCTGCATTCCCAAATGCAAACGGTACCGACGGTCCGGCCATCACGCCTGATTTTTACCAGTCTTGGGTAGCCGCTTATGGC
>Ga0247843_1005793_pt1 | contig 16795 bp, 18 predicted proteins | sample LaCruzMarch2017__FD_192420 | JGI IMG/M metagenome (GOLD analysis project Ga0247843, IMG submission 192420) | Freshwater microbial communities from meromictic Lake La Cruz, Castile-La Mancha, Spain - LaCruzMarch2017_8m | ecosystem: Environmental > Aquatic > Freshwater > Lake | place: Spain... | reverse complement strand
TCGAGGAGGAAGCCGACCGGTTCGCTCTTGCGTCGCCTGCCGCAACGCCGATACTTACATCGCGCGCGGCCTGAGCCGGTACACTGCTTGGCCGCCCCAATTTACACCACTCAGGTGGACGTGACCAGATGCAGCGCCGCGGCTGGCGACAGCCAGGCCAGGGTGATGCAGTTGAATCCTTGGCATCACTGGGCGTGCAGAGCATTGGAGCCGTCGACCCGGATGCGCCAATGCCATCCGCGAACATCGGCCGTCCGATGATCACCGTGCTGACAGATGAAGAAGCTGAGCGCCTGCGCACCGAGCAGATTTCACCCGGCCAGTTGGTCGTCGACGAAGCGACATACCTTCCGCCTTCCTAGTCAACGTCGTCGGCATCGCGCTTTACGCGCGCCTTTCCCCGGCCAAGCGCCAGCGCCTTTATGGCGCCCCGGAACGTGCTGACTTCCTGCGATGTCCACCCTGCACGCGCAAAAGCATTGCGCAGGTTCTGAGTCATGGGTGCGCGCTTTGCGTCCGGGTAGAAGAAGCCAGCGCGGTCAAGCTCCGCCTCGAAATGTTCCATCATAGCGACCAGCTCTTCACGCGGCGCAGGCGCACTTACACCCTCGAACGTGGGCGGGGGGCCACTGGCGTCTGCTTCGGCGATCGCATGGGCGACGAGCGCGACGGCTTGCGCGAGGTTCAGCGAGGCGAAGCGCGGGGAAACGGGAAAGGACAGTATGGCGTCGGCAAGCGCGACCGCCTCGTTCGGCAACCCTGCCCTTTCAGCCCCGAACAGGATGCCTGCGCGTGATGGCGTGCTCTGCAGCCTTTCAACAGCCTCGGCGGTGCACAAGACGGGCTTCTCCATCCCGCGCGGCCGGGCTGTCGTTGCAAGCACCAGTGCGCAGCCCGCGATCGCCTGCTCGACCGTATCGAACACCGTGGCCCTCACGACGTCCGGCAATGCGCCGGCGCTCAACGTTTCCGCTGCCGGGTTGGGCCAGCCGTCGCGTGGGGCGACGAGGCGCAGGTCGGTGAGACCGAAATTTGCCATCACGCGCGCAGCGGCGCCGATGTTTTCGCCCATCTGAGGAGCGACGAGGATGAAGGCGGGTGGGACCATGATGGCCTTCTAGTGTGGAACCATTGCGAGCGGAATGCTGGTTATTCCATCGTGGGAGGGGCAGGATTCCGGAACTGCCTCACCGACCCATTGTGCATCGGCGCTTGTCTGGTATAGCCCGCGGAATCGCGTTTCAGGAGCTTCTTCATGGCCGTCATCAAGGTTGCGAATCCAGTCGTCGAAATGGACGGCGACGAGATGACCCGGATCATCTGGGCGCTGATCAAGGAACGCCTGATCCTGCCCTATCTCGACATCGACCTGAAGTATTACGATCTGTCGATCGAGAACCGCGATGCAACCAACGATCAGGTGACGATCGACAGCGCCGAGGCCACCAAAAAGTATGGTGTCGCCGTGAAGTGCGCGACCATTACGCCGGACGAGGCACGGGTCGAGGAATTCAAGCTCAAGAAGATGTGGAAGTCGCCCAACGGCACGATCCGCAACATTCTCGACGGCGTCGTGTTCCGCGAGCCGATCGTGATGAAGAACGTGCCCCGCCTCGTACCGGGCTGGACCCAGCCGGTCGTGATCGGCCGTCACGCATTCGGCGACCAGTACCGCGCGACTGACTTCCGCGTGCCGGGCAAAGGCAAGCTGACAATGACGTTCACCCCGTCCGACGGCGGCGCGCCGATCACGCACGAGGTGTTTGACTTCCCGGGCGAGGGCATCGCCATGGGCATGTTCAACCTCGACAAGTCGATCCGTGATTTTGCGCGCGCTTCGTTCAACTTCGGCCTACAGCGCAAATGGCCGGTTTACCTGTCGACCAAGAACACGATTCTCAAGGCGTATGACGGCCGCTTCAAGGACATCTTCCAGGAAGTGTTCGACGCGGAGTTTGCTGACAAGTTTAAGGCGTTCGGCGGCGTCTACGAGCATCGCCTGATCGACGACATGGTGGCGGCCTGCCTGAAATGGTCGGGTGGCTATGTCTGGGCGTGCAAGAACTATGACGGCGACGTCCAGTCCGACACGGTTGCGCAGGGCTATGGTTCGCTCGGCCTCATGACGTCTGTGCTGATGACGCCGGACGGCAAGACGGTGGAGGCAGAAGCTGCGCACGGCACGGTAACGCGTCACTACCGCGCGCACCAGCAGGGCAAGTCGACATCGACGAACTCGGTCGCGTCGATCTTCGCGTGGACGCGCGGCCTCGCGCACCGCGCCAAGCTGGATGGCAATGCAGAGCTGGCCAAGTTTTCCGAGACACTCGAAAAAACCGTGATTGCAACGGTGGAAGCTGGCTTCATGACCAAGGATCTGTCGCTGCTGATCGGGCCGGAACAGCCATGGCTGACGACAGAGGGCTTCATCGAGAAGATTGCATCTAACTTCCAGGAAGCGATGTCGGAAGCCTGACACGTCCATCCAGACCACAATGCGACGGGCGGATGCGCAGGCATTCCGCCCGTTTTTGCATCTGGCGTCCGGACGATTGGCGCTGGCAAGACGCCGCAATGACTGAAGGCTAGTTGGCCCGCCCTGAATGCCTGCGCCCCATGATGCGCTTCGATCAAGCACACCGGAGCCACCAGATGCCCCCACTTACGATTCGCACCGGCTCGATCGCGGTTTCGCTTGCCACACTGGCTCTGTCCGGGGGCGTTGGCTATGTCGCCATGGCTATCGCCGAGACGCTGCGCACGCAGATGGAGCGGTTCCTGCGCGAAGTACGGGCGGCTTAAGGATCAGGGCTGTGGAGTATCGCCCAGGAGCACGTCCCTGAGCGCAATTTCCATCTCTGCCTGCAGCGGCTCCAGGCCGCGCATCTCGAATGCCCCGCCCTTCTGGCGCCGATGCGGGATGGAGCGAACGACGTTTCCCGTCGCCACATCGACGACATCGAGCGTGAACTGCACGTCGCTCCACGTGCTCCACAGCGCCGGGAAGGACACGACAGCGATCGGCCCGAGTTCGTCGATCCGAACAAGGATCGCCGTGTTGGCGCCTTCCATCCTGGCCTGGGCCAAGCGCGCCACGGATGTATCATCCGTCGCGATGGGAAGAACGGTCGCGCCTGCTGCGCACGGTGTGCCTGCGAATGCCGTCTTGATCGCCTTCATGGCGATGGCCTCGCGTACTTCGGGCTCCTTCTGATCGGCGCGCCAACGCGTGAGCGGCGCAACCGTGACCTTGCCGAGCGACTCGCCGGGCGCACAAACCGCCGTCTGCGTGGCTGGAATCGTTAAAGGCGGTGGAGAGGACGACGCGCAGGCTGACGCCGCGAGAAGCACACTGATGAAGGCGAGTCGATAGAGTTTCATGCGCGGCGTCCCGAATGGCCGTGCTCATGATGCGAGGCGCCGCGAGCGACGTCAAATGTGCCTGCGAATCCTCATAAGCCGAGCAGACGAAACTGGCCTAACCCGCCAGCGCCGCTTTCACTGCAGCGATCGCATCGTTCGCTTTTGCGCCGTCTGGCCCTCCGCCTTGCGCCATGTCGGGGCGGCCGCCGCCCTTGGCGCCGCCGACAGCCTGCACAGCCTTGGTGACGAGGTCGCCGGCGGGGAAGCGCTTGGTCAGATCATCGGTGACGCCGACGACGACGGTGGCCCTGCCCTCCGCCACCGCAACGAACACGGCGACGCCGGAGCCGAGCGACTTCTTCGCGTCGTCGGCGAGGCCTTTGAGATCTTTTGCCGGGACATCGACGACCTTGCCGATGAACTTGACGCCGTTGACGTCTTCCGGACCGGAGGCTGCGCCGCCGCCGCCCATGGCGAGCTTCTTGCGCGCGTCGGCGAGTTCAGCCTCGAGTCGCTTGCGCTCGCTCGAGAGCGCGGCGACGCGTGCGGGCGCATCGGCGATGGGGGCCTTGAACTGGTCGGCGATCTCGCGCGCGATGTTGACGCGCACCTTGAGGAAGTCGAGCGCAGCGGCGCCGGTAACGCCCTCGATACGGCGCACGCCTTGGGCGACGCCACCTTCGGAGGTGATGACGAACAACGCGATGTCGCCCGTGCGGGCCACGTGTGTGCCGCCGCAGAGCTCGACCGAGTACGGCGCATTGGCTTCGGATACGGAGTTGCCAAGACGCAGGACGCGGACTTCATCGCCATACTTCTCGCCGAAGAGCGCCATCGCGCCCGCCTCGATCGCCTTGTCCGGTGCCATGACACGGATTTCGGCAGGTGCGTTCTGGCGGATGACGGCGTTCACTTCGGCCTCGACGACCTCGATGTCCTCGCGTGTCATCGGCGCGGTGTGTGAGAAATCGAAGCGGAAATAGTCGGCTTCGACCAGCGAGCCCTTCTGCGTCACATGCTTACCCAAGCGGTTGCGCAGGGCGGCATGCAGAAGGTGGGTCGCAGAGTGGTTGGCGCGGATCTTGGCGCGGCGCATGCGATCGATCTTCAGCTCGGCCAAGTCGCCGACTTTCACAGAGCCGGATACGAGCTCGCCGACATGTGAGAACACGTCGCTGGCGCGCTTCTGCATGTCATCGACACGGAAGCGAGCGCCGTTGGGGAAGAAGATTTCGCCCTTGTCGCCCGACTGTCCGCCGGACTCAGCATAGAAGGGTGTCTGATCAAATACGAGTTCGGCCTTGTCGCCCTGGCTGACCGCCTTGACCTGCTGGCCGCCGACCAGCGCAGTGACGAGCCGGCCCGAGGTCTCTTCGGCTTCGTAGCCCTGGAAGTTGGTAGCGCCGGATGCGTCACGCACCGCGAACCAGACTTCGCCGGCGCCCTCTCCGGCGGCGAACTTCGAATGCTCCTGGCTGCGCGTGCGCTGTTCGTCCATGGCGACATTGAAGCCCGCTTCATCGACGGTCATGCCACGCGCCCGGAGAACGTCCTGGGTCAGATCAAGCGGGAAGCCGTAGGTGTCGTAGAGCTTGAAGGCGACATCGCCCGCGAGCACGCCATCCTTGCCCAGCTTCGATGTTGCATCGTCCAGCAGCGCGAGGCCACGGCCGAGCGTGCGCTGGAAGCTCTGCTCTTCCTGCTGGAAGGCGCTTTCGATTGCCGGTTGGGCGCGAATGAGATCGGGGTAGGCCTCGCCCATCTCGTTTGCCAGCGCACCCACGAGATTGAACATGTTCGGCTCGCGCGTGCCGAGGATGTGCGCGTGACGCATGGCGCGGCGCATGATGCGGCGAAGCACGTAGCCCCTGCCCTCGTTAGAGGGCGAGACGCCGTCGGCGATCAGGAAGCAGGCCGAACGCAGGTGATCCGCGATTACGCGGAATGAAGCGGTCTGCTCGCCCTGCGCCTTCACCTTGTAGAGTTCTTCGCCGGCGGAGATGAGGTTGACGAAGAGGTCGGTCTCGAACACGGAGTCGACGCCCTGCATGATGGCCGAGATGCGCTCGAGACCCATGCCGGTGTCGATGGACGGCTTGGGCAGGGAGATGCGCGGGCGGCCGTCGTTGAACTGCTCGTACTGCATGAAGACGAGGTTCCAGAATTCAAGGAACCGGTCGCCGTCCTGTTCGGGGGACCCAGGCGGCCCGCCCCAGATGTGGTCGCCGCGATCGATGAAGATTTCCGAGCAGGGGCCGCAGGGGCCGGTGTCGCCCATCATCCAGAAGTTATCGTTCGTCGGAATGCGGATGATCCGCGAATCCGGCAGGCCGGCGATCTTCTTCCAGAGGCCGTGCGCCTCATCGTCATCGTGGTAGACTGTGACGAGGAGTTTGTCCTTGGGCAGGTCGAAGTCGCGCGTGACCAGGGTCCACGCATGCTCGATCGCCAACTCCTTGAAATAGTCGCCGAACGAAAAATTGCCCAGCATCTCGAAGAAGGTGAGGTGGCGCGCGGTGTAGCCGACATTGTCGAGGTCGTTGTGCTTGCCGCCGGCGCGCACGCATTTCTGCGAGGTCGCGGCGCGCGGCGCGAAGGGCTTCTCGGCGCCGGTGAAGATGTTCTTGAACTGCACCATGCCGGCATTGGTGAACAGCAAGGTGTTGTCACCCTGCGGGACGAGCGAGGATGATGGCTTCACGGCGTGGCCGGCCTTGGCGAAATAATCGAGGAAGGCGGCGCGAATGGCGTTGACGCCCGACTGGGTTCCGGACTTTGCGGGTAGGGTCATGGACGTCATCGGCGGCTCCAGCAATCAGCGGTCGTAGACAGGGGCGCAGGCAGCGGACCACCACGCGTCAGGCGGGCCCGTTTTCCCACGTCCGGGGCGGTTTGGGTTCCGGCGACAGCCATCCCAGCCCGACGCTGGAACCTTGAGGCGGTATAGGGCTGCCTCACCGATCCGCCAAGGCGGCCAAGCCGCCACACGCGCCCATAATTACCAACGGTAGGGACACGAAAAAAGAAGCGTCGGCCTGCGGCCGACGCTTCCCTGAACCATCACTGCAAACCGGGGCGGCAAACGCCGCCGCAGCCTACTCCTCGTCCTCGTCTTCCTTGCCTTCGACCAGCAGGGCCTCGCCAAGAACGCCAGAGTTCCGTCGGATGGCTTCCTCGATCTCGGCCGCAGTGGCAGGATTCTCCTTGAGGAATTTGCGGGCGTTCTCGCGGCCCTGGCCGATGCGCTGCGATCCGTAGGAGAACCAGGAGCCCGATTTCTCGATGATATTGCCCTTCACGCCGAGATCGATCAGCTCGCCCGTCTTGGAGATACCTTCACCATAGATGATATCGAAATCAACCTGGCGGAACGGCGGGGCGACCTTGTTCTTGACCACCTTCACGCGGGTCTCGTTGCCGATCACCTCGTCACGGTCCTTGATTGAGCCGACGCGGCGGATGTCGAGGCGCACGGACGCGTAGAATTTAAGCGCGTTGCCGCCCGTGGTCGTTTCGGGCGAGCCGTACATGACGCCGATCTTCATGCGAATCTGGTTGATGAAGATCACCATCGTCTTGGACTTGGAGACAGACGCGGTAAGCTTGCGCAGCGCCTGGCTCATCAGGCGGGCCTGAAGGCCAGGCAGGCTGTCGCCCATCTCGCCTTCAAGTTCGGCGCGCGGAGTAAGGGCCGCCACCGAGTCAATCACGAGAACGTCGACCGCCCCGGACCGGACCAACGTATCGGCGATTTCGAGCGCCTGTTCGCCAGTATCCGGCTGCGAGACCAGCAGGTCGTCGAGATCGACGCCCAGCTTGCCGGCGTAGACGGGGTCGAGCGCATGCTCGGCATCCACGAAGGCGCCGACGCCGCCGCTTTTCTGGGCTTCCGCAATGACATGGAGAGCCAAGGTCGTCTTGCCCGAGCTTTCCGGCCCGTAGATTTCGATTATGCGGCCGCGGGGCAGGCCGCCAATGCCGAGCGCGATATCCAGGCTCAGCGACCCGGTCGACAGCGCCTCGATATCCATGGCCCGCTGTTCGCCAAGGCGCATGATCGAGCCCTTGCCGAAATTGCGCTCGATCTGACCGAGCGCCGTTTCAAGGGCCTTCTGCTTGTCCATACCCTTGTCTTCCACCAGCTTCAGAGCGGCGCCCGCCATGTTCGACTCCTCATGTGCCACGCTGGTGGTAGGGCGGCAAATCCGTCCGGTTCCCAGCTCGATTGCCGATCTCTGTACTACAAATGTTCTTTAGAACAAAGCGTGAATACGAACCTTGGCTGAGTTTCTTGCACGCGTCTAGCGATGGGGGCTTTAGGATCAGCTGCGCCCCATGGATGGGGCCGTGGAACAGGTGACGAATGAAAATGATTCGGGCGGCGTGTTTCGCGCTGGCGGTTTCGGCCTGTCAGGGCCCCACAACAACGGCGGTTTCGCAGGACCAGCGCGCGGTCGATGTGATTCTGGCGAGCGACGGCCTTGCCGCCGCTGACGCCGCCCTCGCCGGCCGCACGCGCACCGCGGAGGCCAGCTTCCAGCTTGGCGGCATCCGCTTTCTCCGTGCCATCGAGACAATCCTGCAGACGCGCTATGCCAGCTATGACGGCAGCGTGGCGTTCATCCCGGGCATGGCGTCGCCCCTGCCCGCGAACCCGAATGCTAAGTTCAGCCCTGACTTCATCGAGACTGCTCTCAAGGAAGCGCTTGTGCATCTCGACGGCGCTAGCACCGCATTGGCGGCTGCGACTGATGGCGATTTCGCGACGGCTCTGCCGCTTGATGCGCTGTGGTTCGATATCGACGGCGATCGCAAACGCGCGCAGTGGGAGTCGCTGCGCGTGATCCTCGAAAGCCTCGGCGCGCAGGCCGACTGGGCGGGCTTCGATGGGACGATACGCTTCGATACGGCGGATGCGGAATGGCTCGCCGCGTACGTCCACCTCGTTTCCGGCACGAGCGAAATGGTGCTGTCAGTCGACCCAACGTCGGCGATCCGCACAGTCTATGAGGGGCGGCAAAAAATGGCTGAGGCAGGCGCAATCGGCGCGCCCGATCCGCTGTTCGGGGCGGACGACCTGATCGACCAGATCGCGGCCGTGCTCGTAGCGCTCGACGGCAAGCCGGATGCCGCTCGCACGCGAAAGGCTCTGGAGCATTTCTGGTCGATGATCGCGCACAATCGGAAATTCTGGCCCGAGATGATCGCCGAGACCGACAACGATCATGAATGGCTGCCCAGCCCCTCGCAGACATCGTCCTTCGGTATCGAGATCACGGCGGAGGTTGCCGCAGGCTGGCAGGAGGTGCTGGCCGAGTTGGAGGAAATGCTGGAGGGCCGCACGCTCATACCCTTCTGGCGCACGCCGCCAGGACCTGAAGATGCCACGACGGGCGTGGGCATCAATCTGCGCAAGCTGCTCAGCGACCCGCCTGATCTCAATATCGCGCTTCTGATCCAGGGGGCGTCGATCGCGCCCTATCTTGAAAAGGGCAAGCTGGTGACGCTTGGCGCATGGAACCGGTTCGGCATGCTAACGCGCGGCGACGGCCTCCTCATGGCGGCCATCCTGAACTGATTGTGGGTTCACCTGCGCCGCGTCCTAGCGGACAGCAGATCAACCTCGCGCGCTCGCCGGACCTTGATGCACGACCGCTTGCCTTTCAGCTCACCGATGTGATCGCGGATCTGCACAATCTGGTCGTTGGCGTTTTCGCGCGGCAGAAACAGAGGCTGGCGATGGCAAGCAGCAAGAGCCCCATTGTGGCGGTTTACCATGCGCGCCCGGCAGCGCGAAGTTGGGGCAGATGATGGCCCCGTCAGCAGCTCACGGATCTTCTATCTGCCTTGAGCGGAATTCAGCCGGGTGGGCTCTCGCCTGAGTGTCCGCCCATGCTATGCAGCGTGTGAAACAGGGGACCCGCCATGCGCCTTGCCAGCTTCTTCGCCGCCACTGCCCTCGTGATGTCGCTTGCCGCGTGCTCCGGCCCGAACACGCCAGGAGCGACCGCGCCAGATCCGGCCGCGGTGCAGGCCGCCACAGATGTGGCAGTTGCCCAAGCCCTCGCCGCGCGTGACGCCGAGGCGGTGAAGATTCATGGCGCCGCAGGCCCGATGGTTTATTTCGTCAACCTGCGCGACGGCATGACCCTGCCGCAGTCCTTCCGCGTGGTGTTTGGTGCCAGCGGCATCGGCGTTGCGCCTGCGCTGACCGACAAGCCGAACACGGGTCACCACCATCTTCTCATCGACGCCGAGCTGAGCGACGAGGAGAAGCAGTTCGCCATCCCGAACGACGAGCAGCACATGCATTTCGGCGGCGGCCAGACGGAAGTGGTGCTGCAGCTCAGCCCAGGGCCGCACACGCTGCAACTCGCCTTTGGCGACCTCAATCACGAACTGCACAAGCCCACGCCGATCATGTCCGAGAAGATCACGGTCAACGTCCAATAGGGCCCAGGTCTAATTCTGATTGGTCTAGTCCTTGTCGCGTAGAAACGCCGTTATCGACTGCGCCGGCGTTGCGTCCGCATAGGGCTTTCGTACCATTTGTGCGCCGCGCAAGGTCTCTAGGACCATGACCGTGTTGCCTTATCCGGTGGCGACGACGTACGGCATGCCGAGACTGCGCAGCAACTCCGCCACGAAGGCGGATGTGTCGTCGCCGAGATCGAATGGCACGTCGCGCGCGATCAGCATTGAGCCAAAGCGTGGGCAGACCGGATTTCGATGGGTGGGCGAAGAGGTGTCGCGCGCCCAAGTCTTTCGAAAACTCCAAGGCTCAGACTTTCCCCGCAAGATCCCCCAGGCTCTAAACTACCAGAACCTGGAGCACGCCGGGAAGTTCTGCATCGGTGAGCATGGAATGCAGACTCATTCTGGCCGCAGGATGCGGGATCCCAACGTTCGTCATGTCCTGCACCGCGAGGCCCGCCATCTGCCTCCGCGGGCAGCCGGGCCATAGACTAGCGGCGGCGCTCGCGCCCAGCAGCCGTTCGAACTGGTCAACCATCATCCGGGTCGCGGCCAGGTAGCGGCGAAAGCCATCGATGGCGCCGAACATATTGCAGGACTGGACGATGGCTTCGAGCCGGCTATAAGCCGTGTTTGTAGCACGCTTCAGCGCAAAGCGCCGTTCGGAGACGCTACCGGACCAAAAACCTAGGCCTGCCCCAATTTCTGAGTAAGATTTGGCGAACCTCCCCGGCCTTGCCCCACGCGGCAGGAGATAGGGCGCACCCGACCTGCTGGCGAATCCGTTACCAGTTCTGTGGTCTGGCGGGTTGCCGGGCATCTTGAGCCAGCGCCGGGAAGGCCCAGATAACGTCCATGAACCACATCAAGACCTTCATGCTCCTTGCCGCCATGACGGCGCTCTTCGTCGGCGTCGGTTACCTGATCGGCGGCCCCGCGGGCATGGCCATGGCGCTGGCGTTCGCGCTGGTCGGCAACCTCATAAGTTACTGGAACGCCGACAAGATTGTTCTCTCCATGTACCGGGCGCAGGAAGTGCAGCCGAACCATCCGGACGCCCGCGTGCGCGCCTATGCAGGCGACGTGCGCGAGATGGCCCAGCGGGCCGGCATGCCGATGCCGAAGATCACCATCATCGAGAGCGACCAGCCGAACGCGTTCGCGACCGGCCGGGACCCGGCGCACGCCGCCGTCGCCGCCACCACCGGGCTGCTTTCAATGCTCGACCGCCGCGAGATCCGGGCGGTGATGGGGCATGAGCTGGCCCATGTGAAGAATAGAGACACGCTGACCATGACCGTCACGGCGACGATTGCCGGGGCGATCTCGGCGCTTGCCAACTTTGCGTTCTTCTTCGGCGGCAATGACCGCGAGCGCCCCGGAGGCTTTCTGGGCGTCATCGCCATTATGGTCCTTGCCCCCATCGCCGCAGCACTCGTGCAGATGGCGATCAGCCGAGGCCGCGAGTACGAGGCGGACGCCGGCGGCGCGGAGATTTCCGGTGATCCGGCTGCGCTGGCTTCTGCGCTTCAGAAGATAGACGCCTATGCGCGCGGGGGGCGCGTGAACCTGCAGGCCGAGCGCAATCCCGCGACGGCGCACATGTTCATTATCAACCCTCTGCTGGGCCGCGGCGCTGACAACCTTTTTTCGACGCACCCGAGCACGCAGAATCGTGTCGATGCCCTTGCCGCGAAATTCGGCAGTCGCGCAGCTGCGCCACAGCCGGAGCTGGTCTCGCCGCGCCGCAACCGGCCCAAGGGGCCGTGGGACAGGCCGCAGGGCGATGATCGCAAGCCCGGGCCGTGGGGCTGAGGCGGCTTACCGCTCAGCTGTTCTCCAGCTGCGCCAGCCGCTCCGCCTGATCCTCGGCGTGCAGCGCATCCAGAAGTTCCTCGATATCGCCCTGGACAAACTGGTCGAGGTTGTAGGCGGTGAAATTGATGCGGTGGTCGGTGACACGGCCTTGCGGAAAGTTGTAGGTACGGATGCGTTCGGAGCGGTCACCTGATCCCACCTGCAGCTTGCGCGCTTCCGACCGGGCGGTGTCCTTCATCTCGCGCTCGCGTTCATAGAGACGGATTTTCAGCTGCTCCATCGCCTTGCGACGGTTCTCATGCTGCGATTTTTCCGAGGACGTCACAACGATATTGGTCGGCAGGTGCGTGATACGAACGGCAGAGTCGGTCTTGTTGACGTGCTGGCCGCCGGCGCCTGAGGACCGGTAGGTGTCGATACGGATATCCTGGTCGCGGACTTCGATGTTCACTTCTTCCGGTACGGGCAGGATGGCGACCGTTGCGGCGGAGGTGTGGATGCGGCCTTGTGCTTCGGTGGCAGGAACACGCTGCACGCGGTGCACGCCGCTTTCGAACTTCATGCGGCCGAACACACCCGAGCCGTTGAGCTGGGCGACGACTTCCTTGTAGCCGCCCATCTCGCCATCGGTCGCCGAGACAAGCTCAACCTGCCAGCCGCGGCCGGACGCGTAGCGCTGGTACATGCGCCACAGGTCGCCCGCGAAAAGCGCGGCTTCGTCGCCGCCCGTTCCGGCGCGCACCTCGATGATGGCAGAGCCGTCATCGTCACGATCCTTCGGCAGCAGCATCAGCTGCATCTCGCGCTCGATGCCAGGCAGTCTCGACCTGATCTCGGCGCGCTCCTCGATCGCCATGTTGACGAAGTCGCGGTCGGCGCCGGTGTCCTCGATCAGCGCCTCGGCCTCGGCCAGCTGGTTACGGAGGGTGAGCACCTCGCGCGATTTCTCAGCTACACGCTTCAGTTCGGCATGGCCGCGGGAGAGCTGAACGATCTCCTTGGCATCGGTTGCCACGCCCATGCGCGCCTCGACCTGCTCGAAGCGGTCGATCATCTGGCGCAGGCGTGATTCAGGCAGAGCGGCCATTGGGGTTCCAAGCGGATAAGGAGTGGCGAGTAGCGAATAGTCGCCCCGCCGTCCAGAAGCCTATTGGCCGCTCACTACGTCGCCATTCGCCTCGCTAGATCCCGAAAAGCCCCAGCACGTTTCGCACGGCGATGATCGCAAGAACAAGAGAGCCGAGATTAAACACCGCGAAGCGGAGCGGGACGAAGTTCGTCGTGACCTGGATCAGACTGTGCACGATCCTGGTGGCCACATATGCCCATGCCAGGCCGACATTCAACCCGTCCCAGACGCCAACGAGATGGGTGTAAACGCACAGGGCGTAGAAGATCACCGGTTGCTCGTGCAGGTGGTTGTAGTTGTCGGAAACCCACACCGCCTTGGGATCCAGCTGCGGCATGCTGGCGTAGGATTCGGAACCCTTGATCTTCGCCGGGTCAATCCCCGCCTTCCGCATGGCCGGGATGCGACGGAGGTAGAGCCAGACCAGGATCACCATGGTCCAGACGACCAGCGCCAGGACAGGCGTCATCATGTTCGAAAGCGATTGCGGCATCGATGCCCTCCAGCGAGGGGTGACCATAGAGGGGAGTCCGGCTGGAAATCCAGCCTCGCCGACCGCCTCCTCAGGGTCTTAAGGTCCGCAGGGGCCACATTGGAGGGTCTGATCCATGAAACGACTGCTGGCTGCAGCCGCCTTGCTTTCCACCGCCGCGTGCTCGACGGCAATGCCGGGAGCACCAGCGGCGGCGCACGCGCCGGGCGTTGTGCCTGCACCGGCTGAGGAAGAAGCGATCCTGCAGGTGATCGACACATTCCTGATTGCTGTCGGCAATGGCGACCGGGCGCTTCAAGCGTCGGTGCAGCTTCCCGACGGCGGCCTGGCGATCTCTCGCTCACGCGACGGCGCGCCGGGGGCCGTGCGGCGGATGCCGGCGAGCGACTTCCAGAAGCCGACGCCGGACCACGACCCATTTGTGGAGATGTACTGGGCGCCGGATATCCTCGTGCGCGGATCGTTCGCGCAGGTGTGGACACCCTACGTGCTGCGCGACAATGGCGCAGTCGTCCATTGCGGGATCAATGCGTTCCAGATGGTAAAGCTGGAAGGCGGATGGAAGATCAACTCCGCGCTTTCCAGCATGGAGCCGGGAGCCTGCGACGAGCTGGGTGCGGCGACAGCGACGGGGCTGCGGCCGCACGAGGGCTGGCGCGACACGCGGAACGAGTAAGCGCTACAGTTCCCACCCTTTCCGATACTCACGGTCGAGCAGGTGATCCATGCCGGAGAGGTTGGTGATCGTGCCCGCCGCGCCATCGTAAGTGATCGGCTTCCCAGCGTACATCGCAACGACGCCGAGCAGCATGGCTTCGGTGAGCGGGCCAGATGTCTCGAACGGATTGGAGATCTTCTCCTCGCCGCGGATGGCGCGAATCCAGTTGTTCTCGTGGCCCTTCGTACCGTCGATGATGCGCGGAAGGGACTCCGGTATCTTTGCACCACGAGCGATGGCTTCTGCACCAATGAGCGTCGGCTTGGAACCATAGGTGTCGTGCAACAGCATGCCCTTGTCGCCCGTGTAGAGGACGCCGCCCTCCTCTTCCATGATGCGATCAGCCGGGAGGTCGGGAACCGTCGGCGGCGCGAGGCCACCATCCTGCCAGACGATGCGGACCGGGCCATCCTTGGCGTTCCCGAATTCGTAGTAGGTAATCGCGGCGAGTGGATAGCTGGTGAGGACTTCTGGGCGCTTGTAATCCCACGGATCCGTATCGCCGCCCCATAGGGTGTGGCGCGTCTCGACTTTCGTAGGCAGGCCAAGCTCAAGCGCCCAGACGGGGAAGTCCATCAGGTGGGCGCCCATGTCGCCAAGCGCTCCAGTACCGAACGGCGTCCAGCCGCGCCAGTTGAAGTGCGCATAATCGGGGTGATAGCCCCAGTCTGCTGTGGCGGGACCACGCCAGAGGTCCCAGTCGAGGCCTGCGGGGACGGGCTTTGGCTCCGGCTTGCCGACGCCCTGCGGCCAGACGGGTCGGTTCGTCCAGATATGGACCTCCTTCACCTTGCCGATGGCGCCGCCGCGGATGAGTTCGACGGCGCGGCGACCGTCGTCACTGGAGTGGCCCTGATTGCCCATCTGGGTAACGAGCTTCGGATTGTCCTTCGCCATCTTGGTCAGCAGGCGCGCCTCGCGCACCGTGTAGGTCAGCGGCTTCTGGACGTAGACGTGGAGGCCGCGCTCCATCGCCATGCGGGCGGCGACGGCGTGATGATGATCCGGCGTTGCGATGACGACGGCCTCGATATCCTTTCGCCTGTCGAACATCTGACGGTAGTCGGTGAAGCGTTCGGCCTTGTCGTAGGCGGCCTTCAGCTCGACTCGCTCGGAGCGCAGCTGGCCATCCTTCAGCATCTGGCGGGCGACACGGTCGAAGTCGACATCGCAGGCAGCGACGATGTTCTGGCCAGTCAGGGCGGACATGTTACCGGCGCCCATGCCCCCCGCGCCGATGGCGGCGATGTTGACCCTCTTTCCCGCGCCGGGCCTGACTGGACCCTGCGCCGTCGCACATCCGGGAAGAACCGACCACGCCGCGGCTGCCATGCCGCCAGCGAGGATGGCCCGGCGGGAATGTCCCTTGCCCGCCGCCTGGGTGCGCTTCGTCATGATTTCGCTCCGCTGCTTATGCGTTTCCTTAGCCGGATGACGATTCTGCGACCGCCGACCTGCCCGAAGGTAGCCTGCCCCAGCAATCGTCCCAAGGAAATGGCGCCGTAAGGAGAGGCTCGACCCGTTGTCGCCGTTACGGAGCCTTCACGGCGCCTGCATCGAGCGCTTTCAGTGCGGCGCTCAGCACGGCTGCAGACCCTCCCAGTGCGGCCTCTTCTACCAATGTGAGTTTCGGCGCGAGCACGCGTTCGACGCCGCCTGCCCCAAGTATCCATGGCAGACTGAGATAGATGTCGGCGAACCCGTACTGCCCCGTCAGAAGTGTGGATACCGGCAGGACTGCCTTTTCGTCGCGCATGATTGCCTAACAGATGCGGACGGTTGCGGTGGCGACGCCGAACGATGTGTAACCCTTGCCGGCGACGATGCGATAGCCAGCCTGCCGGACGTCTTCGGCAAGAGCATAATGGTTGAGCCGCGGCTTCGTGCCGACGAACTCCTCAAGCGGTATGCCGCCTATCCTCACCGCAGCAAAGGCGACCACTTCACTCTCGCCGTGCTCACCAAGCACGTCACCATCCAGCGACGCGGGCGCAACGCCCAGCTTCTCGGCAAGCAATTGCCGCAGCCTGCTGGAATCCAGCAGAGTGCCGGTGCCGATGACGCGCCCTGGTGCCAGACCGGCGTGGCGCCAGGCGATTAGCGCCATGAGGTCCACGGGGTTGGAGGCAACCACGATGACGCCTTCGAAGCCTGCGGGCGCGAGTTGCTTCACGCAAGCAGCCACGATGTCTGCGCTTAGCGACGCCACGGACAGCCGGCTTTGAGCGCCCTTGGTGGCAGGGCCCGCAGTAATCACGGCGATACGCGCGGACGCCGTGTCAGCATAGTCCCCCGCCCAGATCCTCGCAGGACGATCCATCGCATTCGGGTACGACAAGTCTGCTGCTTCGGCCTCAGCGAGCCCCGCGTCGCTGTCGATCAGCACGATCTCCCGGAACAGCGCGCGTAACATCAGCGCATAGGCCGTCGTCGCGCCGACATGGCCGGCGCCGATGATTGCGATACGTTCGCACTGAGGCATAGCTGGTCCTGTGTCCGCTGCTGGCTCACACCCAACGCGCTGGCAGGCGCATGGTTCGTGCAGAGCGTGAGGGCCGGAACCATGACTGGCCCAATGCATCTGTATCTCATGGACGTTCGGCAGCAGGTTCCGCAGGCAGTCCGCGATCCCGCCGAGAGACTGTGCGGCAGCGTGCGGAGTGGCGATGTTCGCGGTCACGTCCACCTGAGTGGTGTAAATTGGGGCGGCCAAGCAGTGTACCGGCTCAGGCCGCGCGCGATGTAAGTATCGGCGTTGCGGCAGGCGACGCAAGAGCGAACCGGTCGGCTTCCTCCTCGA
>Ga0247843_1005792_pt1 | contig 16796 bp, 11 predicted proteins | sample LaCruzMarch2017__FD_192420 | JGI IMG/M metagenome (GOLD analysis project Ga0247843, IMG submission 192420) | Freshwater microbial communities from meromictic Lake La Cruz, Castile-La Mancha, Spain - LaCruzMarch2017_8m | ecosystem: Environmental > Aquatic > Freshwater > Lake | place: Spain... | reverse complement strand
TAGGCTTACGAGCTTCGAAGAGTTCTGCGACACGAGGAAGACCACCGGTGATGTCCTTGGTCTTCGAGGATTCGCGTGGAACCTTCGCAAGGATGTCGCCAGGATGAACTTCGTCTCCGTCGAGAACACCGAGTACCGCGCCAACTGGGAGTTGGTAGCTAGACACAACTTCAGTACCTACAGTGATCGTGAGGCGAGGTTTGAGAGTCGAAGAACGGTAGTCGATGATCGTCTTACGAGTAAGACCAGTCACTTCGTCATGCTGCTCTGTCGATGTCGTACCTTCCTTGAGATCTTCGGCGTGAACCTTGCCGCCCTTTTCGGTCAAGATTGGAATCGAGTAAGGGTCCCACGAACCGAGGGATTCGCCCTTCTTGATCATCTGACCGTCTTGAACACGGAGTTTCATACCGTAGACGACTGTGTACTTTTCACGTTCACGGCCTGTGTCGTCGATGATCACGATTTCGCCGTTACGGTTCATAGAAGTCAGCGTGCCTTCACGGTTTTTGACCGTTTGGATACGGAGGAACTTCACTTTGCCGTCGCTACGTACTTCGATCGAACTCTGTTCCGCACGACGAGTCGCAGTACCACCGATGTGGAACGTACGCATCGTGAGCTGGGTTCCAGGCTCACCGATCGACTGAGCAGCGATTACGCCGACAGCTTCACCGATGTTAACCAGGTGACCACGAGCAAGGTCTCGACCGTAGCAGAAGGAACAGATGCCGCGCTTCGCTTCACATGTGAGAACGGAGCGGATTTTAACTTTTTCGATACCTGCTTCAGTGATTTGAGCGACGAGTTTTTCGTCCATCATCACGTTCACAGGAACGATAACTTTTCCGCTTGCGGGGTGCACGACGTCTTCGAGCGTAACGCGACCGAGGATACGTTCGCCGATACCTTCGATAACTTCACCACCCTCGACGAGAGGCATGGTTTCGATACCGTCGATGGTTCCGCAATTCTTCTCAGTGACGACCGCATCTTGTGCGACGTCAACGAGGCGGCGTGTGAGGTAACCGGAGTTAGCGGTTTTAAGCGCCGTATCCGCGAGACCCTTACGAGCTCCGTGAGTTGAAATGAAGTACTGAAGAACGGTGAGACCTTCGCGGAAGTTCGCGATAATGGGAGTCTCGATGATCTCGCCCGAAGGCTTAGCCATAAGACCACGCATCGCTGCGAGCTGCTTGATCTGCGCAGCACTACCGCGGGCACCGGAGTCAGCCATAACGTAGATCGGGTTGAAGGATTGAGTTTCAACAGTCTTACCGTCGGAGAGAGTGATGGTCTCTTTGCCGAGACCCTTCATCATTTCCGCAGTGATCGCTTCTGTGACTTGCGCCCAGATATCGATGACCTTGTTGTAACGTTCGCCGTCGGTGATGAGACCTTCGGTGTACTGGTTCTCGATCGCTTGAACTTCGATGTACGCGTTGTCGATGAACTTCTGCTTGGTGGCAGGAATGACCATGTCCTTCATCGCGATGGAGACAGCGGCCTTGGTGCCGAACTTGTATCCGAGCGAGCGAAGAGCGTCGGCCATGAGGACGGTGCGCTTAGGACCAAGGATCCGGTAGCACATGTCCAGAAGCTCGGCCAAATCCTTCTTCGCCAGCGTCTTGTTGAACGCTTCGAAGGGGATCTCTTTTGGCACGATCTCGGAGAAGAGGATACGACCGACAGTCGTCTCTTCGCGCTTGCCGTTGTAGCGGCAGTAGACCTTGGCTTGAATGTCGACTTCTTGAAGATCGTAGGCCATGGAGATCTCGGCGCGGTCCTTGAAGAAACGGCCTTCGCCCTTGGATCCGGGACGCATGCGCGTGAGGTAGTAGATACCGAGAACGATATCCTGAGAAGGCATGATGATCGGCTTTCCGTCAGCAGGCTTCAGAATGTTGTTCGTCGACATGATCAAGACACGCGCTTCGATCTGGGCCTCGAGAGAGAGGGGCACGTGAACGGCCATTTGGTCACCGTCGAAGTCGGCGTTGAACGCGGTACAGACGAGCGGGTGAAGCTGGATCGCTTTACCTTCAACGAGTACGGGTTCGAACGCTTGGATACCGAGACGGTGAAGTGTCGGAGCGCGGTTCAGAAGAACGGGGTGCTCGCGAACGACTTCCTCGAGGATGTCCCAAACTTCTTCTTTTTCTTTTTCGACCATCTTCTTGGCAGACTTGATGGTGGTTACGAAACCCTTTTCTTCAAGCTTGTTGTAGATGAAGGGTTTGAAGAGCTCGAGCGCCATCTTCTTGGGAAGACCGCACTGGTGCAGACGGAGTTCTGGACCAACGACGATAACCGAACGACCCGAGTAGTCGACACGTTTACCGAGCAAGTTCTGACGGAAGCGACCCGACTTACCCTTGAGGGTGTCAGACAGCGAACGCAGAGGACGCTTGTTGGGGCCTGTGAAAGTCTTGCCGCGACGACCGTTGTCAAACAGCGCGTCGACCGACTCTTGCAGCATGCGCTTTTCGTTGCGGATGATGATGTCGGGAGCGTTGAGTTCCATCAGACGACGGAGACGGTTGTTACGGTTGATCACGCGACGATAGAGATCGTTCAAGTCGGAAGTCGCGAAGCGACCGCCGTCGAGAGGAACGAGAGGACGAAGGTCCGGAGGAAGTACGGGGATCACTTCGAGCATCATGTGCTCAGGCAAGTTGCCCGACTCGCGGAAAGCCTCAATGACTTTCAAGCGACGTGTGTACTTCTTACGAACGGTCTCAGAGTTCGTGTCTTCGAGACCTTGACGGATTTCGTCAGCGGTCTTGATGATGTCGATGCGCTTCAAGAGACTGCGAATTGCTTCGCCGCCCATGCCCGCTTCGAACTTGTGGTTCTTCTCGAGAGCTTCTTGGTAACGATCTTCAGTGACGATTTCGCCGAGGCGGAAATCGGAATCACCTGGATCGGTTACTGCGTAAGCTTCGCAATAAAGAACCGACTCGAGCTCTTTAAGGCTCATGTCGAGAGTCGTGGCGATACGCGAAGGGAGCGAACGAAGGAACCACACGTGAGCGACGGGCGAAGCGAGCTCGATATGACCGAGACGCTCGCGACGTACTTTACTTTGTGTGACTTCAACGCCGCACTTCTCGCAGATTACGCCGCGATACTTCATGCGCTTGTACTTACCGCAAAGACATTCGTAGTCCTTGATAGGTCCGAAGATCTTCGCGCAGAAGAGTCCGTCCTTCTCGGGCTTGAATGTACGGTAGTTGATGGTCTCAGGCTTTTTTACTTCGCCGTGGGACCAGTTACGAATCATTTCAGGCGATGCCAGCGCAATGCGGATCGCGTTGAAACGAAGCGGATCAATGGGTTTATCAAAAAAGTTCAGAAGATCTTTCATGTATAGTCTCCGTCGTCTTTCTCTTTAGGCTTCCGGGGTATGTTCAAGCAGTTCTACGTTAAGCGCGAGCGCTTTAAGTTCCTGCATAAGAACGTTGAAGGATTCCGGCATGCCGGGTTCGAGGATGTTCTCGCCCTTGACGATCGCTTCGTACATACGTGTACGACCAGCAACGTCGTCGGACTTAACGGTGAGCATTTCTTGGAGGCCGTAAGCGGCGCCATAAGCTTCAAGCGCCCACACTTCCATCTCCCCGAGACGCTGACCACCGAACTGAGCTTTACCACCGAGCGGCTGCTGGGTGACAAGGCTGTAAGGCCCGATCGAACGTGCGTGGATCTTGTCTTCGACAAGGTGATGCAGTTTGAGGACGTACATGATACCGACGGTGACTTCGTGATCGAAGGCCTCACCTGTGCGACCGTCGAAGAGGACAGTCTGACCGGTTGTGGGCAACTTCGCGAGGTCGAGCATGCGGCGAATATCTTCTTCCGAAGCACGGTCGAAGACCGCAGATGCCATTGGCATACCGCGCTTGTAAGTTTCAGCGACGCGTTTGATTTCGTCGTCAGAAGCTTTATCAAGATACTTCGAGTGCTCAGGTCCGCTGTGAACGCCCTTTAGGAATTCACGCATTGCTTGCGGCTTGTATTGCTCAAGCATCTCGTTGACCCGGTCGCCGAGACCGCGGGCAGCCCAACCAAGATGAACCTCGAGGATTTGACCGACGTTCATACGCGAAGGTACGCCGAGGGGGTTGAGTACGATATCCACGGGACTTCCGTCGGCCATGAAGGGCATGTCTTCGGAAGGAAGGATGCGCGAGATAACACCCTTGTTACCGTGACGGCCCGCCATCTTGTCACCGACCGAAAGCTTACGCTTGATCGCAACAGAGACTTTAACCATCTTGATAACGCCTGGAGGGAGCTCGTCGCCCTTCTTCAGCTTGCCGATACGTTCGTTGAACGTGATGCGGACAAGGTCCATCTGCTCTTCAACGGAGTCCATGATACGGACGAGTTCTTCTTCACTCTCCGGATCCACAGGGATGTGGCGGATGAGGTTGAAGGGAACTTGCTCGATCGCGTCGCTGTCGAGGTTCTGGTCTTTACCGAGAAGCTCGAGCTCGCCGTCCTCGGAGAGGAGCTTGCCGTTTGTCTTTTGGCCCTTGAGAAGTTCAGTGACCTTCTTGAGGGTTGCTTGGCGGATGATCGTGATTTCGATCGCTTGGTCACGCAGCAAACGTTCTTCTTCGTCGCGGACGATTTGTTGGTAACGTTCGTCCTTGTCGATGCCTTCGCGGCTGAAGATGTGAGCGTTGATGACTGTACCGTAGACGCCAGGAGGAACGCGAAGGGATGTATCGCGTACGTCGCCCGCTTTTTCACCGAAGATAGCGCGCAGCAGCTTTTCTTCAGGAGAGAGCTGCGATTCGCCTTTGGGAGTGATCTTACCGACCATGATGTCCCCAGGGGAGACTTCAGCGCCGATACGGATGATACCCGTTGCGTCCAAGTTGCGGAGAGCTTCTTCGCCGCAGTTTGGAATGTCGCGGGTGATTTCTTCTTTGCCGAGCTTCGTGTCACGTGCAACGCACTCGAACTCTTCGATGTGGATCGAAGTGTAGACGTCGTCACGGAGCAAGCGCTCATTGATGAGGATCGAGTCCTCGAAGTTGTAACCGCCCCAAGGCATGAACGCGACCATGACGTTCTGGCCGAGCGCAAGCTCGCCGAGTTCTGTCGAAGGGCCGTCAGCGATGACGTCGCCTTTGCGAACGCGGTCGCCGACTTTAACGATCGGGCGCTGGTTCACGCAGGTGTTCTGGTTAGAACGACGGTATTTAACGAGGTTGTAGATGTCGACTTCAGCGCCGGAGGTTTTGCCTTCGGTACGAACGACGATACGTGAAGAGTCAACCGACTCGACGATACCGTCACTCTTAGCGACGACAGTTACGCCGGAGTCTTTAGCTACGACACGTTCTACGCCCGTTCCTACGAGAGGAGCGCGCGAGATCATGAGCGGAACCGCTTGACGTTGCATGTTCGATCCCATGAGCGCACGGTTCGCGTCGTCGTTCTCGAGGAACGGTACGAGCGAAGCAGCTACGGAAACGAGCTGGTTAGGCGAAACGTCTGCGAGGTCGACTTCTTCGGAACGAACGAGCGTAGGTTCACCGTTACGGCGAGCTTCCGTGAACTCGGTGCCGATTTTGTTGTTGGCATCGAGGGGCACGTTCGCCTGAGCAATGGTGTGACCTTCTTCTTCGAGAGCCGAGAAGTACTCAGTCTTCGAAGTGATCTTGCCGGCATCAACGCGACGGTAAGGTGTTTCGACGAAACCGTAGTCGTTGACTTTAGCGAAGGTCGCTAGCGACGAGATCAGACCGATGTTTGGTCCTTCAGGAGTTTCGATAGGACAGATACGTCCGTAGTGAGTGACGTGAACGTCGCGGACTTCGAAGCCAGCGCGTTCGCGTGTCAGACCGCCCGGCCCAAGAGCCGAAAGACGACGTTTGTGCGTGATCTCGGCGAGGGGGTTGGTTTGTTCCATGAACTGGGAAAGCTGAGAAGATCCGAAGAACTCCTTAACGATCGCAGTAACAGGTTTCGCGTTGATGAGGTCGTGGGGCATCTGAGTTTCGATGTCCTGGAGACTCATACGTTCTTTGATTGCGCGCTCCATACGAACCAAACCGATACGGTATTGGTTCTCGAGGAGCTCGCCGACGGAACGAACGCGACGGTTACCGAGGTGATCGATATCGTCGACGACGCCTTTGCCGTTCTTGAGTTCAATGAGGCGCTTGACGGTCGCCATGATGTCTTCCTTGCGGAGAACCATCGTGTCGAGTTTGACGTCGCCGAAGTTGAACTTGTGGTTGATCTTCAGGCGGCCAACTTTCGACAAGTCGTAGCGCGCTTCGTTGAAGAACAAGTCGTGGAAGAAGTTCTGGGAAGATTCAAGCGTCGGTGGATCACCAGGACGCATACGCTTGAAGATCTCGACGAGAGCTTCTTCGCGCGAATCGACTTTATCGACGAGTAGAGTGTAGCGGAGGTAAGGGCCCACCGTGACGCCATCGATGAAGGCTACTTTGAACGACGAGACATTTGCTTCACGCAGCTTCTCGAGGTCGTTCTCCGTGACTTGGGTGTTCACTTCGATCAGGACTTCGTGAGTCTTGGGGTGAAGGACGTCAGAAGTAACGACTTTGCCGATAACTTCTTCGACGGACATTGGGATAACGGTGATCTTACGAGCATCGAGATCCGCGAGAACAGCACGCGTGAATTTACGGCTCTTCTTGAGAACGACATCGCCCGTCTTAGGATCGACGAGATCCTGAGTCGCGCGTTGACCCGTGAGAAGCCGAGCGTTGACCTTGCGGCCCCAGTTGCCTTGCTTGTCGAGGGTGACGTCTTCTGCGTCGTAGAAGTAGTTAAGCAGTTCTTCGGTCGAATAACCGAGAGCTTTAAGAACGAGCGTCGCAGGGAATTTACGGCGACGATCGATACGTGAGTAAAGGAAATCCTTGTGATCGAACTCGAAGTCGAGCCACGAACCACGGTAAGGAATCACGCGAGCATTGAAGAGGAGCTTGCCGCTTGCGTGTGTTGTGCCCGAGTCGTGATCGAAGAACACGCCAGGAGAACGGTGGAGCTGCGATACAACAACACGTTCAGTGCCGTTGATAATGAAAGCGCCCGTGTCGGTCATGAGCGGAACTTCGCCCATGTAGACTTCTTGCTCTTTCACATCGCGGATGCTCTTCGTCTTGGTTTGATCGTCCATTTCCCAGACGACAAGACGAACAGTGATCTTGATCGGAGCTGCGAATGTCATCCCGCGTAGACGGCATTCGTCTACGTCGTACTTAGGCTTCTCAACAGAGTAGCTCTCGAATTCGAGAGAACACGTATTGTTGAAGTCCGATACGGGGAAGATCGACTTGAAGACACCTTGCAGACCAATCGCCTCACGATTTTCGGGAGTGACGTTTGCCTGAAGGAATTGTTCAAATGACTTCTTTTGAATGTCGACGAGATTGGGCGTCTCAATCGGCGAAGTGATTTTTGCGAAGCTCTTACGAACTCGCTTTACGGTGTTGAAATTTTCCGTGATTGCCATCGAGTATCCTCAAAAAAAATTCTTAGACCTGTGGTTTCGAAGGAACCTTAAAGCTCTCCTTCGAAGTAAAGCGCAGCTACTGAGGGCGCCCATGCCGCTTCCGATAAGGAAGCTGCAAAAAAAAGACAAGCTCCCTCCGGAACCTCTCATTGAGAAGTTCCAGGGGAGTTCTAAAGACTCTAACTGCTTTTACGCAGCGTCAAGATTACTTGATCTCGACTTTAGCGCCAGCTGCTTCGAGAGTTGCTTTGAGTTTAGCTGCTTCGTCTTTCGAAACGGCTTCTTTAACAACTTTAGGAGCGCCTTCAACGAGATCTTTCGCTTCTTTGAGGCCCAGACCAGTGATGGTGCGGACTTCTTTGATAACGTTGATCTTGTTCGCGCCGCCGTCTGTAAGGACGACGTTGAACTCGGTTTTCTCTTCAGCTGCAGCAGCAGGAGCGCCGCCGGCAGCAGCAGCTGCGACAGGAGCAGATGCAGAGACGCCGAATTTAGTTTCGATCTTTTTGATGAGCTCAGAAAGTTCGAGAACTGACATGGTAGCGATAGATTCGATGAGTTGATCTTGAGTTACGGACATTTGGTATTCCTCCTAGTGATCGGTACTAATTTCTTAGTGTTCTTATTAGTTAAAGTTAATCGTTAAGTTACTTTTGATCTTTGACAGCGACCATGACGTTAACCAGTCCGCGAGGCATTGCCGCAAGGACGTTAACGAAGTTACGGGACGGACCTTGGAGAGCGCTGCAAAGCATCGCAAGCAAGGTTTGCTTGTCAGGAAGTTTCGACAGAGCTGTGATTTCAGCTGTGTTGATTTTCTTGCCTTCCAAGGAAGCCGTTTTCACGGCCAGTGGGCTGTCATCGGTCAGAGAGTCAACGATCGCTTTCGCAACGCCTACGGGATCTTTGTAAGCGAGAACGAGTGCAACGGGACCCTTGAAGTCGTCAGCAATACCCTCGAGGAATGTGCCTTTAGCAGCGATTCGCGCAAGACGGTTCTTGATGACACAGACTTCACCGTCACCAGCGCGAACCTTCTTGCGAAGCTCGTAGAGCTTCTCAACGGTCATACCGCGGTAGTGCGTGATAAAAGCAGCGTTCGCCTTAGCGAAGTTACCTTTGAGTTCTTCAATATTCTGTTCTTTTTCTACGCGTTTCATCTGTCACCTCACTCTTTAACCGTCGACGTGAACTGAGAGACATCGAGACGAATGCCAGGGCTCATGCTACCTGAAAGCGTTACCGACTTCAGGTAGGTGCCCTTAGCAGCAGCAGGCTTAAGACGGAGGATCATTTCCACAAGCGACTCGAAGTTCTCCTGGAGTTTTTTAGCTCCGAAAGATTTCTTGCCGATAGGGGCATGAACGATTCCGGCCTTTTCAGCACGGAACTCAATCTTACCTTTGCGCTCTTCGTTGATCGCTTTAGCGACGTCGAGAGTCACGGTACCGAGTTTCGGGTTAGGCATCAGACCGCGAGGACCGAGGATACGACTCACTTTGGAGATCGTAGCCATCATGTCGGGGGTCGCGATGACCTTATCGAAATCGAGCCAGCCTTCGGTGATTTTTTGAACGAGGTCGTCAGCACCCACGAAGTCAGCACCAGCGTCTGTAGCTTCTTGGACTTTTGCACCCTTCGCGAAAACAACGACGCGAACTTTTTTACCGAGACCGTTAGGAAGCGTGGTTGCTCCACGAACCTGTTGGTCAGCTTGTTTGACGTCGACTCCGAGACGGAATGCAACGTTGATAGTTTCGTCGAACTTAGTACCTGCGAACTTTTCGAGAATCCCGAAAGCTTCACCAGTTACGTACTTCTTTTCGGCGTTAAAGAGAGCCAGGTTTTTTTCATGTCTTTTGCTCATGGCTTCTCCTTACTTGACCTCAAGTCCCATCGAACGAGCGGTGCCGCGAACTTGCGACATTGCCGACTCGACCAAGTGACAGTTGAGATCCTTCATTTTGAGTTCTGCGATCTCTTTGACCTGCTTCTCGGTAACGGTACCAACTTTTGTTTTGTTGGGAACGCCCGAACCGGACTGAATCTTCGCCGCTTTTTTCAAGAGGACTGCCACAGGGGGAGTCTTCGTGATGAACGTGAAGGATTTGTCCGAGAAGACCGTGATCACGATTGGAATGATCAGATCGTCTTTCAACTGCGCTTGGGTACGAGCGTTGAACTCTTTGCAAAATTGCATGATGTTCACGCCGTGTTGACCAAGGGCAGGACCAACAGGAGGAGCCGGATTGGCCTTACCTGCTGGGATTTGGAGCTTAATAAATCCTGTGACCTTTTTAGCCATTTTCTCTCCTAGTCCTTACGAGCTCTACAGACCGAAATCTGCTTTCGCTCTCCTAGTATTAAACGCAAGCTCGTCGTCGCCGACTCGCTCGCGCGGGTTACATTTTTTCGACTTGGATAAAGTCGAGTTCTACGGGTGTCGCACGACCAAAGATCGAAACGAGAACACGCAGCTTGTTCTTCTCAGGTTTCACTTCTTCGACGGTGCCGTTGAAGTTAGAGAAAGGACCGTCGATAACGCGAACGGTATCGCCGTCTTTGAACGAGTACTTAGCGACAGGCTTCGCAGCGCCCTCTTCCATTTGGCTGGAAATGCGGAGCACTTCAGCCTCAGGGACGGCAGGAGGATTCTTTGCGTTGCCAATGAAACCGCTGATACGGGGGGTGTCTTTGACGATGTGCCAGGTCTCTTCATTGAGAACCATTTGTACGAGCATGTAACCGGGGAGGAAGCGGCGCTGACTGGATTTGCGTTGGCCCTTTTTGAGCTCAACAACAGATTCAGTAGGAATAAGGACTTCGCCGAAAAACTCTTCTTTACCCAAACGCTTAGCGCGCTCGAGAAGAGAGGTTTTAGCCTTATTTTCAAGGCCGGATTGAGCGTGGACAATGTACCACTTCAGATTCGCGCGATCGGGCTTTGCAGGTGCAACAGCATCGACTTGGCCTGAGTTTTGCGTATTTTCTTCGGACATAGACTCGACTTCCTAAGCAATAGACGCCCCGCTTTCAACTTGAAAATGCGGGGTACTGGAGATTTTTAAGCACCGATGAGGGTGCGGACAAGACCCACGAGACCCATGTCGAGAATACCCAACACAACGCCCGCGGAAATAACGGTGATAATCACAACGATCGTACCCAGAGTGACGTCCTTCTGAGTGGGCCAGTGAACACGAATAAGCTCGCCGACCGCGTCAGTCGCGAAACGATGAGTACTCGTGTTGCTGCGCAAGATCACAAACGTGAGCAGAGCTGCAGCAAGAGGAAGCCCGTGCTGGATGAAATCGACTCCCACACCGAGGGTGCGGCCGAGTTGGAAGTAGCCAACAACTACAGAAGTGTAGTGATTGACGATCAGCCAAACGATGGCAGCCGCTAGTAAGAAGAGCGCATTCACATATTTTTGAATCGACGTCATAAATTACCTATTAACACAAAAACTGGCGGGTCAGGTAGGGTTCGAACCTACAACCTAGGGATTTGGAATCCCTCGCTCTGCCAATTAGAGCTACTGACCCTTAAACATCCTGCTTAAAAACCTCGGGAGCGGCGTTCTCGGTCGCTTGAGTAGGGTTTCTACACTTCGCTCCCTGCGGCCTAGCTCGCGAGGTTTTTAGGCAGGATCCATTTAACAGAAAAAAAAGGAGCCCTCTTTGGAGAGCTCCCCTTCAAGTGATACAGAGTCCGATTACTCGATGATGCCGGCAACGACGCCAGCGCCAACGGTACGGCCGCCTTCGCGGATAGCGAAGCGGAGTTCTTTTTCCATAGCGATCGGGGTGATCAGCTCGACAACAACGGAGATCTTGTCGCCGGGCATAACCATCTCAGTTCCTTCAGGAAGCTGGATCGTTCCCGTTACGTCCGTAGTACGGAAGTAGAACTGGGGACGGTAGCCATTGAAGAATGCCGTGTGACGGCCGCCTTCTTCTTTCTTGAGGATGTACGCTTCAGCTGTGAACTTTTTGTGGGGCTTCACAGATCCGGGCTTACAGAGAACTTGTCCGCGTTCAACTTCTTCTTTTTTGGTACCGCGGAGAAGTGCGCCGATGTTGTCGCCAGCTTCACCTTGGTCAAGAAGTTTACGGAACATTTCGACGCCAGTGATGGTCGACTTAACGGTGGGGCGGATACCGACGATTTCGATTTCTTCGCCGACCTTGATGATACCGCGCTCAACGCGACCGGTAACAACAGTTCCACGACCAGAGATCGAGAAGACGTCCTCGACAGGCATCAAGAAGTCTTTGTCTTTTGGACGCTCAGGAAGGGGGATGTAGGCATCGACGGTTTCCATCAGTTTGATAACTGAAGGAGCGCCGAGTTCGCCTTTATCGCCTTCGAGGGCCTTGAGAGCGGAGCCACGGGTGATTGGGATATCATCTCCGGGGAACTCGTACTTCGAGAGGAGCTCGCGGATTTCGAGTTCGACGAGATCGAGAAGTTCTGCGTCGTCGACCATATCGCACTTGTTCATGAATACGACGAGAGCAGGAACACCAACTTGGCGAGCAAGAAGGATGTGTTCGCGTGTCTGAGGCATGGGGCCGTCAGCAGCGGAAACTACGAGAATACCGCCGTCCATTTGAGCAGCGCCGGTGATCATGTTCTTGACGTAGTCGGCGTGTCCAGGACAGTCGACGTGCGCATAGTGGCGGTTAGCCGTTGCGTACTCAACGTGTGAGGTGTTGATCGTGATACCACGAGCTTTTTCTTCAGGAGCGTTATCGATTTGATCGTAACCCTTGAAGATAGCGCCGCCGGTTTCGGACAACACTTTTGTGATAGCGGCAGTTAGAGTGGTCTTGCCGTGGTCGACGTGACCGATTGTGCCGATGTTAACGTGGGGCTTATCGCGGTTAAATTTTTCCTTTGCCATTGTGGTCCTCTCACTCCTTAAAATTTATGCAAAATCTTGGGTCTCAATCGAATTTTCGGGTTGAGTCACCAGCTGCATTTCCAGTCCAAATTCACGTGTTTTGCTTCGGAAAAAGCAGCAAGCTGCGACACCCTGGGCAAAACGTATGGGACGTGACTACACCATGAAGCTTTTCTTTGTCACTATGCAAGGTCTGAATTTTTCGAGGGAATTTGATCAGGAAATTAACTCGACGCATCAATCCCTCCGAAATTATCTCCTCGCCCGATCCCACAAAAGGCTGTGGGGGACACAGAAAGCACTTCCAAATCAAGAAGCCTTCCCCGGTTCCAAAAAACTTAGCAATATTCATTATAAATTCATATATTTACAGATTATAAAAGGCTGCCACAAGCTTTAATTTACTTATTTCATGAAATCATGAATGATCTGGACCTATGAAAAATCTTAAAAAGGAATCGGACACCAAGCTGACTAAACCCCACCCGCCCGAGGACCTCTTTGAGAATGAAGAAGTCGAGGAAAGCGACAGGGTTCCAAAAGACCTCGATTTTGGTGAGGGGAACTATGAAGCCATTCGCCATACCTGCGAAGCCATCGGACAGATCATCGAATCTTGGGGCTTCAAAAAAATCATGGGGATGACGTGGGCCTTTCTTTACCTTTGCCCCGAACCCGCATCCGCAAAAGATATTTGCACCGCCCTCAATATTTCACCTGCGCTCGCATCCATCACGTTGCAAGAGTTGACTCGATGGCAGGTGTTAAAGAAGATTTCTCCTCTTGGAAAACGCCGCGATTATTACATCGCGGAACATGACATGTGGAAGATGCTCAACAAGATCCTCGAGTACCGCGAAAGGCCCCAGGTCGAAAACGTAAAGACCAAGCTCGGACTTGCACTTACGGCTCTTGATCAGGAGAATCGAATTCGTCCTGACCTTAAGAGCAAGAGGACCTGTCAGTTCCAACGCGTGAGAATCGAGGATCTGGCTTCAATTACGAACATGGCCATGGGCTTGATGGATGCGGTGTCAAAAGAAGGCCGTATCGATATCTCGCCGATGACCTCGATTTTGAAGCCTTACCACTTCTACACCCAGCAAATTCAAGGTACGCCAGGAAACTGAGCAGAACACTCTTAAAAACGTTGAGTCGGAGCGCCTCGCTCCACTAAGGATAGGGAATGGCAGAGACCCGCGAAAATATCGAGACGAGCGTTCGAAAAGAAGAACATCTCAACGTGTGTCTCCAGAACAATGTCGCGAGTCTGGAAGAAGCGGGATGGTCGGGAATTCGCCTGCCCCACTCCGCTCTGCCGGACGCGGACTGCGGCCTTATCGAGACGACGACCACGTTTCTCGGCCACACCCTCAAAGCTCCTTTTTTGATTTCGAGCATGACGGGCGGCTCTCCACGTGGAGAGTCGATTAACCTTACGCTCGCGCGACTGGCCGAAATCAAAGGACTCGCGATGGGTGTTGGATCTCAGCGCGTTGCGCTCGAAAATCGCGATCGCCAACTTTTTAACCTACGTAAAAGCGCGCCCAGCGCCTTGCTGTTCGCGAATATGGGAGCCGTTCAACTCAACTACGGAGTCACAGCTGATGACTGCATGTGGCTCGTCGACCAACTCGAAGCTCAAGCACTCATCCTTCACGCAAATCCTCTTCAAGAAGCGATTCAAAAAGAAGGGGATCGAGATTTCAGAGGCCTGTGGAACAAGATTGCGGAACTCAAGAAACGGCTTTCCGTTCCGCTGATCCTCAAAGAAACCGGCTGCGGACTCGATCAGAAAACGTGCGAGCGCGCGCTTGGCGCGGGTGTCGACGCTCTCGACAGCGCTGGCCTCGGCGGAACTCACTGGGGATTTGTCGAAGGACTCCGAAACTCCGAACGCAGTGCTCTCGGAGAAATGTTCCGCGGCTGGGGAATCCCAAGCGTCGAATCGCTCAAAACCTGCGTGCGCGTTTCAAGTGGACGCGTTCCTGTAATCGCGTCGGGAGGACTGCGTTCTGGACTCGATGCTGCCAAAGCGATTTGGCTAGGTGCCGATCTTACGGGAATGGCCCTTCCTTTTCTTGAAGCTGCCACGAAAGGTGAAGAAGCCCTTACGAAATTCTACGAACTTCAGGAAGAAGCGCTTCGAATCGCAACGTTCTGCGCCGGATACCGATCCATCACAGAGTTGAGGCAACATTCATGACCAACACCCCTCGTGACATTTCCCCACTATCGGGATTCTACAAACTCAACCATGCCGAGCGACTCGAAAAACTTCGGAGCGTCTTGGATTTGAATACAGACCTTCTGAAGAAAGAGTCATCCCTTCCTCACAACCTATCCGACCTCTTCGTCGAGAACTCGATCGGTCACTTCACTCTCCCACTCGGTCTTGTCACTAACGTTCAAGTGAACGGGGAAGACTATGTCGTTCCGTTTGCAGTCGAAGAGAGTTCGGTCGTGGCGGCTTCGAGCAATGCCGCGAAATGGGTTCGCCAGTCGGGTGGCTTCAAAGCGGAAACTTTGAGCACGATGATGATCGGACAAATTCAGATTCTCGACATCGATCCCGCTTCGATGACTGATCTTGCTCTGAATATTCTCGGAGATAGAACTGAACTGCTTGCGAAGGCCAATGCGGTTCACCCTCGTCTTCTCGAACGCGGTGGCGGCGCCCGGGATATCGAAGTCCGCGTCTTCCCCGAGGCGGAAGTTCCGTTTCTCGTAGTTCACGTGCTCATCGATACCAAGGAAGCGATGGGCGCCAATCTCGTGAACACGATCTGCGAAAAACTCGCGCCGGAAGTCCAACAACTAGCGGGGGGGCGCGTGGGCCTCAGAATTCTCAGCAACTACGCAGACCGGCGCCTCTTCAAGGTTTCATGCCGCGTGAACCCCAAATACATCGCCTTGAACGATGCCGAGAATCCTCTTTCGGGCTCCGAAGTCGCGAAACGTATCGTCGAAGCCTACGTCTTCGCGAAATACGATCCCTATCGCGCTGCGACCCACAACAAAGGCATCATGAATGGCGTCGATCCCGTTGTCATCGCCACGGGCAACGATTGGCGCGCACTCGAAGCCGGGGTCCACGCTTTTGCCGCTCGCAACGGACGCTATGAGAGCCTGAGCCGATGGTCGATCGACACCGAGGGATTCCTCGTCGGAGAAATTACCTTGCCCTTGCAACTAGGCACAGTGGGCGGCGTCACCCGCCTGCATCCCCTAGCTCAGCTGTCGCTACAGATACTCGGAAATCCTACGTCAGACGAACTTTCCATGATCGCCGCCTCGACGGGGCTGGCCTCGAATCTCGCTGCTCTCCGCGCTCTCGTTACGACCGGAATCCAAGCCGGCCACATGAAACTTCACGCCAAGAACCTCGCGCTGGCTGCGGGCGCCCAAGGTTCAACGATCGAGTTCATCGCGGGAGAGATGGTCCGTGCCCGCAACGTTTCTTCCACCGAAGCCGCTCGCTTGCTTTTGGCTCTTCAAACTCAAACCATGAGCGAAGTTGCAGAATCGACGACGGAACGTTTTCTCGATAAATAAAGAGTTGTAGAACTGATCGCATGAAGATCGTGGGCTCAGCTCCAGGCAAAGTGATTCTCTTCGGGGAATGGGCCGTGCTTGAAGGCGGGCCCGGCGTTGCCGTCGCCACTCCCGAACGACTTCGAATTTATTGGAAACTGCCTCCCGAACAACGCGACGATGCGACGCTGATGATTCGAGGCGATGGTCACACCGCCCTCTGGGATCCAAATACGCCCACCGAGAAGCAAGTCCAGGTTCCTCAGTTTTTGCGCAAGACCGTGAAGCTCATCGAATCTCTGATGACGCTGGATCCAAGTTCCGAACGATCTTTTAGACGTGGTGGAGAACTTCGCATCGAGCGCGACTGGAAACTGGAGGAAGGCCTCGGTTCGAGCAGTGCGATCGTCGCCACTCTTCTCGAACTCGTTTCTCCCAACCGAGAGCGCGTCGAGAAATGGCACTTGGGACGCGAAACTTTGAGACGCGCTCAAGGCGGCATAGCCTCAGGACTCGATCTCGCCGCCCAACTTCGTGGTGCGGCCGTGAGTCTGCTGCAAGATCGTCCTCGACCCCTTAAGCTCGAAATTCCCGAAGAACTGATGTTCCTTCATGCCGGCGAAAAAGCCGACACCACCGATTACCTCAAAGAAGCTCGTGTTCCCCGCGAGAGTCGACTGAGGCTCGCCAAAAGCTGCGAGACCTTTCTCGAGACTCGCGATTGGATAAAGGCGATCGAGGAGCACGCCGAGATTCTCAGACACTGCGATGTTTGGCCCGAATCCTTGCGCACTATTCGCGAGCAGTGGATGCAAAGCGGTCTCGTAACGGCAATGAAGAGTTGCGGCGCCG